>Ga0118677_10005715_pt1 | contig 21595 bp, 15 predicted proteins | sample AliMusrvi5mmetaG_FD_86154 | JGI IMG/M metagenome (GOLD analysis project Ga0118677, IMG submission 86154)
CTCCTGGACCATCAACGCCGCCGGGGCCGCCAAGCTCGACGCCGAACTCGCCTACGTCACCGCCGGCCTGTCCTGGCAGTCGGATTACAACATCGTCGCCGCCGACAAGGGTGACACCATCGACATCGTCGGCTGGGTCACCTTCAAGAACCAGAGCGGCACTTCCTTCAAGCAGGCCAAGGTCAAGCTGATGGCCGGCGACGTGAACAAGGTGCAGCCGCCGCAGACACGGATGATGGAGCGCACCATGAACGAGGCAGCCCGGGGCGGGGCCATGCCGGAAACTGTCAGTGAAAAGTCGTTCGACGAATTCCACCTCTACACCATCGCCCGCCCGGTGACGCTGCGTAATCAGGAGACCAAGCAGGTCGAGTTCGTCCGGGGCACCGGCGTGAAGGCGCCGAAGATCTATGTCTATGACGGCGCGACGATGACCTACGGCTTCTGGAACTACTTCCGCGGCGAGGGGGAATACGGGATCCAGACCAATAAGAAAGTCTGGACGCTGCGCGAGTTCAGGAACAACAAGGACAACAACCTCGGCATGGCCCTGCCGAAGGGCCGCCTGCGCTTCTACGATCCTCGCGCCGTTGTCGGCGGCGAATCTGCGGCAGCGGCTCTTGATGCTGGCGATGTGAGGCGCGCTCGAACCGGACGCCTCGTGATGGGCTATGAATGCTTCCACGGCGTCGGCGACGGGTATGGACGCCTTGGATGCCTGCCAGGTCGTCTTAAAATCCCTCATCACGGATAGCAGGTCCGGCGGGGTGGGTACCGACTTGGAGAACGATCTCCAAAAGGCGAGTGCCGCTCTCTCTGCTTCCGACACGCTGCCGAAGTCCGTGCCCATCGCCCCGGTCTCTTGTCTTTGCTTTTCGGCGAACACCAACGCATCGGTTTCATTGCGGAAAAACCGATCCATCCGCTTTCCTTCCGCGCCGGGGTATCTCACGCGATGGGTGTAACGGGGGTGCTTGCACTTGGTGACTGCGACCGTGTTTTTCATATGGAAGACCTACGGTGCAGTTTGGGGCTGGACAAGCAGAAAATGTTACAATCTGTTACAATATTCCTTTTTATCCTTATTATACAAGTATTAACCATGGTCCGCAAAGCCATCGTGCCGACCCTGATCGTGCCAGCAACGACCCCGCCATAAGCCATCGGAAAACCCTGGTTTTCAATGGTTTAAATAAGACATTGGATATATTGTGACTGCTAGGAAATTACGTTTGGAGTAAGCACCGCTCCGGTCTCCGAATTCCCCGCCATGCCGCCACCAGCCCGGCAGGAATGCGTGCCACATTGGCGGACCCGCCCGGTACACAGCGGTCACGAAATATCGGTATCGGGCTCAAGCGGCAACGGTTCAGGGGCACCATCACTCGCGTGGCGGTTTCCGGATGGTTGTCCTTTGACCAGATCGGGGCCGGATGGTTGCCCGATCATGCCGCCGATCCCCCAATCATCGGAGCGTTTGCCATACTCGTCGTGAAAGACCCGCAGATTGGCATTGGCGATGAATTCGGGGTGCTCGACGAGCACATCATAGGGGCCGGCCCGACTGAAGATCTTGGTCATGATCGGCACCAAGTCCAAAACGAACAGCGTGCCGAAAATCACCAGGAACTGGAACAGACCGGCAATCCACTTTTTCCCCTGCTCGCCCTGTTCCGTTTGGTCCGCATCCGGTGCGGGTAGGAAGATCACCCGGTAAAGCCCGATGGTTTCCTCCATCGGATCGAGCACGCCGGTCATCTTGCGTTCGAGCCGCTGAATATGCGGCAAATACCGCTCCTCGTGCCGTTTCGTGTTGCTCGCGTGGGTGGCTTCCAGCGCGGCGGTCTGCTCCTTGAGTCGCGCCAGTTGCTCCGGGTGTTCGGTTTCCAAGGCTTCGATTTCCGCATTCAGTTTGGCCAGCCGATCCTTGCGCAGGCGTTCCTTTTCCTTCGCCTCCTCGACATAGCCATCCCGCTTGTCAACCAGCGCGTCGAGATAGGCGTTGCGATCCTCCAGGTGCGCTGCGGCGAGTTGTTTGTCACTGGCAACCAGAGCTTCCTGCTGAAGAAGCAGGGTGGATTCCAACCCCTTGATTTCGGATCTCACGGTCTTGTCGCGGGCCATCATGTCCTTGGTGCGCGGGCCGCTGCCGGCCTTTTTCGGCTCGGGATAGAATTCATTCGGCTGGCCGTTGCTTTCCCTCGCGATGGCCTCAACGAGCCGGTTGTGCAAATCCTGCTTATCTTCGAGTTTCGCTTTGGTCTTGGACAAGGTCTCCTTCTGAGCCTCGATGCTTGCGATCACATTGCGTGTTTCCCCGCTGGCTGGCGCAACAAAGTCCTCATCGCCCGCTTTGCGCCGTTCGTCCTCAATCCGCTTGTCCGCGTACTCATCCGAATTGAGGATGCCCGTCTCCAAAGCCGGCAACTGGCCGACGAGCGCATCGTGCTGCGTGGTGTAGGTGGACACCAGTTGTTTGCGGGATGCGGATTCGTCCTCGCGGATTTTTTGCAGTTCACCCGCCAATTCGGCACGCTTCACGGCTTCCTCCTCGCGCAGATTGTTGAGTTTCCCTTGCAACTCGGTTTGAAGTCGGTAAGTGATCGCCGGACGGTATTGATCGAGGCAAAACGGGAACGCGATCGCCACGCTGACCACCGCCGAGAGCGCAAAGCGGAACAGCACCTGCATGCAACGTCGCCACCACGGCTGGAACGGCCGGTAGGTCGCCAACAGGATGCGGTCGGTGTTCATGATCACGAACGACCATGCCAGCGCGATGGCAAAGACCGACATCCATGGCGGGTTGGCAAATCGACTCTTGGCGTAGAATATCATCCCCAGAAACGACATCACGGTGGGGATGAGGACAGTGCTGCCCAGCACCGCGATCCGTTCGCGTTCGCTCGGCGGGCAATGGCGCAGCGTTTCCCACCGCGCCCCGGCCAACCAGTACAGCGGCCGCATCCAACGATCCCATGGAGCGGGCGGACTGGTATCCAGAATCGGGCGGGCGGGATCAAACTCTTGCATGGCGGCGCAGGCTAGTCCCCTTCCCGTGCAACACCAGCAAAATATCGTGCGAACGCGGATTAATCCGCAACGACAGGTAAAGCAAAGTCGGGGCGGCCAGATTCGAACTGACGACTTCCTGCTCCCAAAGCAGGCAAAGTTGTCGTAATACATTGGCAATCAATGCATGGTTTTTTTCCATTTCCGTGATTTTGCGCATTTTTGTTGATTTTGGAGTGAATAAGGTTAATCTTCGGCATGGCAAGACCCATCAGATTCAAGCCGATAAGGTGTGCCACCGGGTGGCGCATAAACATTCCGGCCAAAGTGAGCGAAACCGGGAAGCGGCAACAGCTATTTTTCCGCACCCTGGCACTCGCAAGCGGAGAGTCCGCCAAGCTCAAAGAACGGCGTGCCGAGTTTGGCAGCCTGGCGAAAGCGATTTCGCCCACGCTCAGCGAGCAAGCCGCCGCTGCCGCCGCCTTGTTGCAACCATTTGGAATCACCGTCTTGGAAGCGGCCGTGCGAATCGCCAAGATTGAAACGGCAAACGCCGCGAGCGTTCCGATAGAAACCGCCCTTAACGCGTTCGAGCTTGCGAAAGAGTCGAAATCAGCAAAGCAACAGCAAGCCATCCGCCACGCGGCCCGCCATTTGCGCGAGGACTTCGCTGGACGGCAGCTAAGCACCATCACCGGGGATGAAGTAGGAAAGCACCTCGACGCCCGCACAAGAGGCCCAGCGGCGTTCAATGCCAAGATGCGCCTGCTTACAACTTTCTGGCGCTGGTCCGCGAAGAAACCCCGGCAATGGTGCATGGAAGACGCGCTTACTCATGTCGAACGGAAAGAAACCACCCCCGGCGAAATCTTCGTTCTAACGTCCCAGCAAGCCGCCTTACTCATGGCCACTGCGGAGAAGCACTACCCTGAAACCGTCATTCCGTTTGCTTGCGCTCTATTCACCGGAATGCGCCAAGCTGAAATCGACCGCTTGCAACCCGAGGATATTACCGCCGATGGAATCACCGTTCCGGCAATGAACGACCGGAAAAACAACCGCCGCCGCTTCATCGGAATGCCGGCACCGCTCGCTGCTTGGCTCGCAGAGTATCCCATTGGCGAAACTGTTATTCCGGCGAATTGGCAACGGAAAAGCGATGCCGTGCGCCGACTCGCCGGGTGGCGCGTATGGTGTGAATTGGTTGAACCGAAGGCCCCGCCGGAAGAATTCCCGGAGTGGGGACACAATGCCTTGCGAGATACCGCCGCGACCGTCGCGCTTGGGCTTGGTAAAACGCTCGAAACCTTGGTTTTCGAGCATGGCCATACCGGGAAGCTCGAAACGCTGCGGTCACACTATATCGGCAAAATGACCAAAGCCGAGGCAATCAAGATCTGGGCTATCGGCCCGCATGGGAAGAAACTCGCCAACCTCAAAATCGCATGAATCCTCGAATCGTTCGCCCTATAATCGTTCATCCCGACGGAAACCCTGACCAAAGTTTTCTTGTTGACCGCGCCAGTGTTGTTGGGGTCGCCAACAATGGATACAACAACAAGCTCTCAGCAGTGGCACTTCATGCCATTGACATCGTGAATCTGCGAGCGGGTCAATTCGCGGGGATTGACGGGTATACCTATCCCAGGCGCTGCCAGCTTGTGGCGTACGGGGAAATGACCGTGCGAGACCCTTTGTGGCGCGGAATCTTCCCTGATGCCGCCGCCGCCCTGCTCACGATGCCGCTCGGATTTAAAACCGAGGTTTCACCGGGCAGGGTTTTGAAGTATTGTCGCCATGCCGCCGGATTCAAAAAATGGCCGTTCTTCATCGCGTGGGGGTGGAGCTATTGGCAAGACTTATTAAGGAAGGGTGAAGATTGGCCGTTAGAACGACGCTGGCGGGCAATGATAATTCTTGGTTATCCCGATTCTTTCGCCGCCTTTCGGCAGATTTGTAGCCGCTTGAAACTGTCTGTTACAAAATCAGGCCCGAATCTGTAACAACCGGGCAACTTTCCCGATTGAGTCCGTGAGCAGGGGCGGGAAATGTTAAAAATGGACGGCGTGAAAGCAATCCACGCCACCGCAGAAGAGGGAACGCAATTTGTAAAAGCTGCGTTCATCGCCCGCAGATATTCAATCACGCCAACCTGTGTTAGACAATGGGCGGCAGCGGGAAAGATCCCGTCCGTTCGGTTTCAAGGAACCGTCCGCTTCCCGCTTGCCGAGTGCGTCGCCGCTATTGAAGCTGGAAAGGGGGGTGCCAAGTGAAACCGCCCGACTCAAAAGAAAAAGCCCCGGCCCGCCCTGCAAAGACGGCACCGGGGAAGAATCAGGAACACCGCAAGTCTAGCTCACTCCCCCAATTCTTGCAAGACTTGATTGCCTGTCCTCCGCGGCATGGCAGCGGCGTGCATCAATGGCTCTTCAAATGCGCTCGCCAGCTTCATGCCCACCGCTCCACAGAGGACATCACCGCGCTGCTCACAGCCGCCGTGGACGGTTGCGGGCGTCATGTCCCCCAAGACGAAATCAAAGCCGCTGTGGACGATGCAGCGGCTTGCGCATGGCAACCCAGCGGTGGCTCGCCAGTGACTACGAAGCCCGTCCCCAAGTGGCCCGAGGTGAACATTGACGCCCGACAAGCAGCCATCATACATGCCGGCATCGCCGGGATTGCCGGCTTGCTTGAAATGTCACCTTATTCATGCGCCGGCAAGACAGCCGACCGTTTCATTGCCGCTCTTTTTCCCGGCAACCCGTTGCTTTGCGTCGGAATGGATAAGGCCAACTTTACAACCGACACCCGGCAAGCTTTTCGCGGCGAGCTATCGAAGCTCTCCCTGATTGTCCCGTCGCCAATGTCGGCTAGATTCGGACACTGCAAGGCGAACGGGAAGGAATCGGCGCATACGTTGGAAAACACCGGGCCGCGCCATTACCTCGTCACCGAGTTTGACAGTGGCACTCCCGACGAGCAAGCCGCCCTGATATGGCACCTGCAACAATTCGCACCGCTCGTCATGGTTCTATCAAGCGGCGGGAAAAGCCTTCATGCGTGGTGGAATTGCCAGGGCATCCCCGACGACAACCTCGTCAAATTCATGCGCTATGCCGTTTCGTTAGGGGCGGACCCCGCGACTTGGACCCGCTCACAATTCGTCAGATTGCCGGGTGGGTGGAGGGCGGACAACCAGCGACGGCAAGAGGTGTTCTACTGCCATCCTGAAAACGGAAGGGACCAGGAACAATGAGCGCAACAGGATGGAAGTTTGAAGAACTCCCGACACCGGGGGAGCAACCCGATCCGGCAAGTCGTTTCTTTTATGACGGCAACCGCTACTTTCTCGACACCGGCGCGGAGTTTGTGCCGATGGACCAGCGAAGCGTTTACCGGCATTGCAGATCGTGGGGACTCGCCGCCGATGAAATCGACCCGCTTCTTTGTAAGGTGCAGACCGCGCGATTCATCAACTACGCGGGGCCGCTCGCAGGGCACCGCAGGGGGCTGCACACGGCGGACGGGAAACGTCTGCTTGCCACATCAAGCCCGATCATCATCAGCGCCAAGGCGGGACCGAGGGGCACTCTCCGCGCCGTTATTGACAATCTGCTTGGCGATGCCGATGGCGGGACCATTCAAATCTACACGTTCCTTGCTTGGCTGAAGGTTGCGCGCGAAAGCCTGCTCACCGGTGAGCGCAGGCCGGGGCAGGCACTGGCACTTGCGGGGCCGTGCGGGTGCGGCAAGAGCTTGCTGATTGACTTGATTGCATGTGCGTTAGGTGGACGGCGGGCGAACCCCTATCCGTATTTCACCGGGCGGACAAATTTCAACGCCGACCTTGCCGGGGCGGAATTGCTGGCGGTTGACGATGAAGCCGGATCCACGGATATAAGAAGCCGTAAGGCGCTGGCCGCAAATATCAAGAGCTGCCTGTTTGCGGGTTCCGTCACCATCGCAGGGAAATTCAAGACATCCTTCGACTTTCGTCCATGCTGGCGGATGGTGCTTGCGTTGAATGACGAGCCCGAGGCACTGCTTGTGCTGCCGCCGCTCACCGAGGATTACAGCGACAAGGTCACAATGCTTAAATGCCGCAAACTGCCGCTGCCGATGCCAGCACACACGATGGCAGAGCGGAAAAAGTTCTTTGCCACGCTATGCGGCGAGTTGCCCGCCCTGCTGGCATGGCTTGAAGCGTGGGAAATCCCCTTCGAGCTACGCGAAGAGCGTTGCGGTGTGCTGGCCTATCACCACCCGGACCTGCTTGCCGCACTGAATGAGCTTTCACCCGAGGGGCAACTTCTTGGCCTTATCGACACGGCACACGCCGGGGGCACGCTGGCCTTGCCGTGGGTAGGAAGTGCCGCCGAACTCAAGAGCATACTCTCCTACTCGCCGGGCGTGACGCGCGACGTGGAGAGGCTGCTTGGCGCATGGGGACCGGCAACCGGGACTTACCTTGGCAGACTCGAAGGGGGTGGACGGGTGGAACGGGGCACGATGCTAGGCGGCATCCAACGGTGGCGAATCCTATCAAGTGGAGCAGTGGAATAACTTTTACCCTTAATACATGAAAAAAGAGAGAAGCACCTCTAGCGCACACACAACTTGCAAACTTGCTCCACTGCTCCACTTGACCAGCCCAGCATGACCCGCTGGCGACGGGGGAGTTGGCCGCCCCGCAACGCATCAAGCCACCCGCCAGCGCTGGCACCAAGGCTGCCCGCTCGAAGTTTGATGCCTATTACTCCGCGCCCAAGGCACCTTTTCGGCGGCCGGTTTGTTTGGTTTCGGTGCCCGCAGGAACACCACCGCCTCCCCTGTTTATGTTTTCGCAGGGGAGGCGGTTTTTCGTGCCGACGATGAAGGGGGCAAACATTTCTTGACACCCCCCCCGAAAAACCGCTAGTTCCTCTCATGACATCAATAATCATTCCGGCAGTGGTGGTGGTAGCGATCTGCGGTCAGGTTTCATTCGCGCAGTCGATAGGGATTCGGCAAAACGATGCTGGATACAAGCCACCCGCGAAAGTGCCGGATAAGAACCCCGAAGCACCATTTGACGTTTTGAAGTTTCTCAAGGCACGGCCGCCGGAATACGTCAAGAGCTACATGGATGCGATGGCCGCTGCCGCCGCCGCCTACCCAGAGCTGGCGTCCCCAGAATCAGCGCTGTCGGTGGATTGGAAAGCGAGAATTTACAACACTTGGCTGGAAAAGCCCCCGGCAATAAAAGACGGGAATTGGCCGCTCCTCCTAGCCGACAAGGTAGCGGATGAGCACGCCGCCAAGGGTGAATGGATCGACAGCCGCAGACTCTTCGCGCGGAAATACTCACAAAAATACGTTGATGGGATGGAGGCATCAATGAAGGAATTTCAGAAAACTTACATTTACGACCCAACGAAAAAATGGGGGTACTCGAATAAACAGATGGGCGAGGCGGCAGAGTTTGAAAGAGAATACCACACCCGCGTCAAGCAGGAATGGAAGGACCACAAAGCAATTTTCGCGTCTCCGACCTGGCCGATGACGATTGCGGGGACCATCGCGGCGGAATGGCTGGCCAAGGGGAAGACAATCGCAATCCAACCCCAACCCCAGCCACAGGCACAACCAGCCCCAGTGCCGAGGCATGGGAGATTACATTTGGACTGATTCCCGATTTTCGCCAACTCGACCACCACAGGGAGGGGGCGGAATGCACCGCAGGCAGCAGACAAGCCCGAGGTGAAATCCGACGATGGCGCCGCACTCAAGGCCGCCGTGCCGGCCGAACGGGAATTGCACAGTGTGCAATTATTAGCTGCCTTACTCCGGTTGTGCGCGGTGGTTGCAATTTCCTGTCGCGCCGGGTTGGTTTTTTTGTGGCTTCTAATCGTCGTCGCTTATCTCCATTTCAAAATCCCCCAAAGGGCGGGATGGCGGTTCCGCATTCTTCCCGTATATCTCAGGATACCGCCTTTCCAACATCCAAGCCGCAGCCTGCCAGCTTTTTTCCGCCGCCGATTCAATCAAGCCAACGATCCTTTGTGCGGCCTCAGCCTCAACCATGCGGATTTGGTTCAAAAATGCCTTAAGGTGAGGCGGACCATCCGGGTTTGAGCCGTCATTCCGCCAGCGTACAAAGGTGTTGTAACTGACTCCCCCCGCTGCTGCCGCCAGTTTCAAAGGCATTCCACGGCGGATGGCTTCAACGATAAGGGCGGCTTTTGCCGCAGTATAACATTGCGGCCTTCCTGAATTCATTGTGCCCTCCCTTCCGGTTTCGGGGTTTTCTTGCTCCGGGCCAACTCATGCCTTCCATGCGGCGTGACTAACGGCAAACCTTGGAACGCGGTATCAGCGGCAGAAGCCAGCCTGCCCGCGAATGATGGCGAGTTTCCCCGCCAGTAATAAACTAGCTGTCGGGAGATTCCCGCCCGTTTCGCGCTGTCCAAGACGTTTCCCGATTCCGCGAAATGGGAGAGGAAGTTTCGTTGCTTTGCATGCTGGCGTCGCTGTGCGATTGTGGGTTCAAGAATCATAGAAATGATTGTGACCAGCTTAGTAAAAAGGTCAAGCCCAAAAATTCAGCGAAAAAATTCATAACTCATTGCATTTCTGCTTGCAAGGTGAATCGAATGCCCCCTTTACGCGTTGCACGGTTGAGATTCCTTTGCCCGTGATCTTGGCGGTGTTCCGCACGGAATGCCCTTCTTTGAGTTTGCGGCAAATGTCCCCGTGTTTTGCGAGGAATTTCTTGCTAGTGACAACCGATCCGGCAGGGCGTCCCAACTTGTGCCCCTTGCGCTTGGCTTCCTCTAGTCCCGACTTGATTCGTTCCGATAGGGTTTCGCGTTCCGCTCTGGCCATCTCCGCAAGCAACGCGAACATGATGCCCGCCGCAGGATTCCGCTTGCCGTTGGGAAGCAGGGTTTCAATCCCTTGTTGGTGCCAATAGAGAGACACCCCGAGTTCTTCCAGCATCTCAATGAAGGCATGGGCAATGCTATTGCGGCGAGCCAAGCGGGAAACCTCGTGAACGAGAATCTTTCTCACCTTGCCGGCCCGCGCCAGTTCCTCCGCCCGTTGCAAGCCGGGGCGGTCGGCTTCATCCGCCATTCCCGAGACTTGCTCCCGACAGATTTCAATGACTTCGTAGCCCTTGCTTGCGGCATGGGCGAGCAATTCGGAAACCTGCCTATCGGTTTCCTGCTTGGTAGTGGAAACGCGAACGAGAATCGCAACAGGGGTTTTCGCGGGGTCTTGTTTACTGGGGTTGGCGGCTGACATGCCCGGATAGTGTCAAACCGTGTCCAAATAATCAAGTGTTTTCGTGAATACACAGAAAAGAATTTTCCCGAACGCAACTGGAAGCGAAAATCGACCTTTTGGAAGCCAACCATTATTTGAACACGGCACAAGCGCCGATTGTGGGTCAATAATCAGATTTTGCTTGTCACCTATTGTTCTTGGCAGTGTAGTCGAATTCATGGTTGAACCCCTCGCCGGCATTCGTTTCAACTGCCCAACCTGCAAGCAGTCGATTGAGACGCCACCCACCTTGGCTGGCGATTTGATCGTTTGTCCGTCGTGCAAGAACAGCATGAGCGTCCCCATTCCGGGCCAAACAGAAGCGAAAACCAAGCTGCTGCCGCCTTCCAAAACGCCTCATGATTCCGGGGGCAAGCAAACGGGGGCTTCAAGCAAGGAACAGCCATTCCTCCCTGTGTGGGGATGGTGGGTTATCGGCGGATTCATCGTGATTCCTGTCATGATCCTTGTCTCTTGCCATTATGGGATCATCGGTTTACTCGGATTCCTTGGCATTCTGGCCATTATCGGTGGGATTTCCTTCATCGCGCCCCCCGCCTACAGCCCCATCTACCCGTTGCTAGGCTTCGGCGGCAAGCATACTCAAGTGGCAGCAAGAGGGGAAAGCACACCACCACATCTTCGTCCGCCGCAGGATCAAAGGCGCGCTTGCCCATTTTGCCGCGAACAAATCCTAGCGTCAGCGGTCAAGTGCAAACACTGCGGCGAGTTTTTGACCGCAAAGCCGAAGAAAGTACCCTGGTGCTGGTTGCTTCTCACTGTGCCACTCATTGTACTATTCATGGTCTTCATTGCAAGCACAGACACAAGCGAGCCGTCAAGACCGTCCACGGTTGAACCGTCCACGGTTGAATTGAGTGCTTCTATCAGCTTCGATGGCGGTCAGTTCGTCATATCGAACAACGACTCCTTCGATTGGACAAACGTAGAACTTGAGGTCAACTCGAAACTATTCTCTGGCGGGTATAAGTTCCGGACATCCGTCATAAGGGCGGGAGATGTATGCACTGTAGGCGCAATGCAATTCGCAGACTCCGATGGTGAGAGGTTTAACCCATTTACACACAAGGCCCTTAAACTCACAATCTGGTGTAATACCCCTCATGGAGAGGGTTTTGGGGGAGGGCAATGGAGATAGCCCTAACGCGCGAACCGCGAACGTACGGCAATTAGCCACCAAACGCTAATCCGCTCACCTAACACAACAGCCAAGCCTTAAAATTTGAAAAATGAAACCGCTGCCAGCCAATCCCAGTCGCAAGCCCCGCAAGAGCGAGCCATTCCTCCCGGTATGGGGATGGTGGGTCATCGTCGGATTCATCCTTGTCATCTTGCTTTTCATCTTTGGCATCACCGGCTTGCTAACTTCTGCTGGTCACGCCGTCGCCCTACACCTCACTAAGATTCTGCTATTGATCTTTTGCATTACGGTTGTCGGCGGATTCATAGTGCTTCTCAACAGTTCCCGTGGCGAGGCCAAGTCTGCCACGAGAGACAAGCTTCTCGCCATGCTCGCTGTCCTGCTCATTCTGTTCAGCGTCGGCGTATCCGGTTATTTCACTAACAAGAGCGAGAACAATAACGATAGTGACGACCGATCCGCCAAGCATGCCACCCCTGATAGGGATGCCTATGAGAATATGTGGAGATCTTTTGTGCTTGATCCAAAAGGAACGAAAAAAATGGCAATCGAAGGTGCAGAGTTTGCCAGAACATGTGATGCGCATTCTGCTGTACCGATGAGAAATGTTAGGGCCATGTACGCATATGCTGTCATGCTAAGTGAAGGCTACGGTTTTCCTAGAAACAAAGATGAAAGCTTGAATTGGATATTGAAAGCTGGTGTCGCTGGAAGAATAAGTATGGATGGAAAGGACAGAGAAGTGAACGACCGCTTGACTGAATATGATGCCACTACAGGCGGTGCAATTCTCAAGAAACAAATTGAAGAACTCAGAAGAGGAGGGGATGAATAGGTGGGGCATCACCGAATTGTCACGCTTTTGGAGGCAGACAACGGAAACAGGTTCGGGAATCGGTGGCAAACGCTCAGCACTTGGCTGCTTACCGCTGACTATTCTAATTTACCGAGTGAAACCAGACAAATTATGAAACCGGAAAGCAAATTCCCAGCAATACCAGCTCTAAAACCTTCTAACCAAATAAAACAGTGAAAGACCTCGAATCAATTGTTAGTTTGATGCGTACAATGGGGTTCGTCTTTTTCATAATGATAGTTCTACTGCCATTTTTTGTGATGGGGTGTTATTTCCGGTTGAGAAGAATATGTGAGTTGTTGGAAAATCCTCCACGGATCATGCATTACGTCCAACCAAAACCCGAGCATACGGAACCTGAATATGAAAATCCGCTGATGATTGTGGAACCTGTTCTCAGGCCAACCCCGCCACGAAAAAAACCTGTTAGTCGATTATGGAAGAAGATCAAGAAATGGCTTTGAAAAATGCACACTTTGCAAACCCTAACAAACATTGCGTCAAGAGGGAGGTTACCATGGACATTAAGTTTGAGTGCCAGAGTTGCGGGCAACACATCGTCATGGACGAAGGGGGGGCCGGTTTAACCATCCAGTGTCCGAATTGTAACGACAACTGTGTAGTGCGGGCACCCGAGAGGGAATTCTCAACGAAAGCAGAGCCCGGCCCATCCGCTGACTGCTACTACATCCTGCAAGGGAATTCTCGGGAGGGGCCATATACGCTTGAGCAAGTTGCAAAGATGCTGGCAGCAGGGGAAATCACTTTGGAGACATTGTATGCGCAGCCGGGCATGGCGGAATGGGTGCCTCTATCGGAAAACCGCTGTTTGCATGACGAATACCCCCTCGCTTGCCCGCCGGAGCCGGAGGCGCAAGGCTCGTCGACTATCGCCGACGAGGCCGGAACCACGGGGCAGGCCGTTTCCCACAAGGCCGCGCCCAAGGGAACGTCCCATGTGATGACCATTGATGTTCCGCAGCACGCGGAGGTGTGGGCCAAGGTCGTGGGGGAGATGTTCGCGGAGCAGGGCTGGTCGATAGAGATGACGATGAAGCCCGCGATCCAATCGGTTGCCAGTGATGACTTGGAAAAGGCCAGTCTGTTTGGCGGTGGATGTCCGAAGGTTACCGCATCACGCATGGTCCAACAAGACGTTGAAATTGGCAGCAAGGTGACTGGCATCCAATTCAGCGAAGATTGGATCACCATTGAGGAACCGAGTTATTCGGGACATTTCTGCCGTTCTCAGAATTCGCGTTTCATTCTGGTTTGGTCCGAAGACATCATCGTAGGTGAAGATGGGGAGGTGCGGGAATGTGGAAACTATCTTCTCCTTGACGGATCGATTGTTAAAATGCAAGGAACTTTGCGAAGGCCAAATGACGGGAAAGTTGCCAACAACGGCAACTTCATACTGTCGGATTGGGGTGAGAATGTCTTTTACGCCTTTTCGCCGTTTGGCGAGATACTCATAAAGAAGCAGTTCGACTCCGCCGCCGACTCTAACGGGCTTTCGGGTGATGGTCGCTGGGCGGTCACGGAAGGATACGCAGGTTATGAAGACTTTGACGAACCGGTCGAAGAGATGGAAGATTCCGACACGGAGGAAGCTTCCGAGTCGCTGGTTTCGCTGATGCAGAGCCAAGATGGCGGAGAACTGTGGTTGTTCGATTTGGAACAAAGAGCATTGCGGGCGCATTTTGGAACCTTTCTGAGAAATCCAATTCAGTTCAGCTTCGACCTGGAGCGAGAGATTCTTCATGTGGCATACAGGGACGGATTGATTCACCGTTATTCATTCGATGGAGACTTTCTTGACTCGGAGACATGGCGCGCCACGGATTACGCCAATGGCTACCAATTGTTGTTCGCGGCCGAAGCGCGGTTGAGTGGAATTCAAGGCAATGGAATCGAAGCATATTCCGAAGTCATGGAACTACTTCGGCACGCTCTTGCCAAAGGGGTTTCCGAATTTACCCAGGCGAAAATTCACCGGCATCTGGGAGAGATTTACAACTGCTGCAATGATAAACCGAACGCTTTGGAACATCTGAAAGCTGCGCTCCGTTTGAATCCCAAGATTGGCGTGAAGAAACTGGTGGCTCGTTTGGATGCCGATTCCCAGGCTGGCAGCTAGGGCCGCAGGCCGGGGGCGGATGGCACGGAAGGTAACGTCGGCAATCGGCACGCGAGGCAGCAAGCCGGGGGGCATGACCGGGCACCAACGACACAGGGGCGCGATGGCATGACGGCACGGGGCAGGCATGACCGCAGGCACCGGGCACCGGGGAAGCTCCGCAGGGACGGCAGCGGCAGAGGGGCCGCCCTCCGCCGAAAGGACAGGAAAGCACGCACTAACAGCTTTTCATAAGGTGAGAGAAGCGTGAGTGGCTTACTTTCTATCGGATAGAAAAACGATGGAATCCTTATGGGAGTGAGTCGGGGCGGCCAGATTCGAACTGACGACTTCCTGCTCCCAAAGCAGGCGCTCTACCAGGCTGAGCTACGCCCCGTGCGGACGGCACTCTTGGCGATTCATCGGCGGGAATCAAGAAAATCCGCCGGGTATTGCAAAAAGCCGGATTTCCCCCCATGGGAGCGCGGATTCAAGCGCGAGAAAGACGGCGAATTGGCAGGAACCATTCTTTGTGAACCCTTTCCTGCTTGTCATCCCGGGAGGGCTGTCTAGCATAAAGCCATGAGAATCGACCATGACCTTGAAATCGCGCGACAGTCGAAAATGCGGCCGATTGTTGAGGTTGGCGCCAGGCTGGGCATTCCGGAAGACCAACTGGAGTGCTACGGCCGTCACAAGGCAAAGATCGCCGCGGGTTTCATTCATGGCTTGCAGGGCCGCCCGGATGGCAAACTCATCCTGGTCACCGCGATGAGCCCGTCACCGGCCGGGGTCGGCAAGACCACCACCAGCGTGGGGCTCAGCGATGCGCTGTGCCGCCTCGGCCGGCGCTCGATCGTGTGTTTGCGCGAGCCGTCGCTGGGGCCGTGTTTTGGCTTGAAGGGCGGCGCGGCCGGCGGCGGGCACGCGCAAGTGGTGCCGATGGAGGACATCAACCTGCATTTCACCGGGGATTTTCACGCGATTGCCGCGGCTAACAATTTGCTGGCCGCCATCATCGACAACTATATCCATCACAGCAACGAGGTGCGCATCGACCTGCGCCGCATCACCTGGCGGCGGGTGGTGGACATGAATGACCGGGCGTTGCGCAGTCTAACACTCGGTCTCGGCGGCCATGCCAATGGTTTCCCACGCGAGTCCGGCTTCGACATCGTGCCGGCCAGCGAGGTGATGGCGATCTTCTGTCTGGCGGAATCGATGGCCGACCTCAAGGAGCGCTGCAATCACATCGTGGTGGGCCAGACCCGCTCCGGCGAACTGGTGCGGGCGGCGGAATTCGGCGTGGCCGGAGCGATGGCGGTGTTGCTCAGGGACGCCTTCATGCCCAATCTGGTGCAAACGCTGGAAAACAATCCGGCCATCATCCATGGCGGCCCGTTTGCCAACATCGCCCATGGCTGCAACTCAGTCATCGCCACCAAGACCGCACTCAAACTGGCCGACTATGTGGTCACCGAGGCGGGCTTCGGCGCCGACCTCGGCGCCGAAAAATTCTGTGATATCAAATGCCGCCAGACCGGCATGGTGCCGTCGGCCGCCGTGGTGGTGGCCACCCTGCCGGCGCTGCGTTACCACGGCGGAGCCCCGGTGAAAATCCTCCACACCCCGAATCCAGATGCGGTTCGCCGGGGTCTAACCAATCTGCGGCGCCATGTGGATAACCTGCGCAATCATTTCGGCCTGCCCTGTGTGGTGGCGCTCAACCACTTCAGCAGCGACACACCCGAGGAACTCGCCCTGGTCGCAGCGGTCGGCATGGAGGCCGCCGTGCCCGTCATCACCGCGACCCATTGGGCCGATGGCGGCGCGGGCGCGGTCCCGCTGGCCGAGGCGGTCATTCATGCCATCGACGGCGTGCCCTCGACCTTCCGCTTGCTCTATCAAGACAACCTGTCGCTGTGGGACAAACTCACCACCATCGCGACCAAGATCTACGGTGCGGGCTCGGTCTCGGGCAACGTCTCCATCGACCGTCAGGTTGCCAGGCTTGAGGAACGCGGCTTCGGCCGTCTGCCGGTGTGCGTGGCCAAAACCCAGTTTTCGTTTTCCACCGATGCGGATGCGGTGGGTCTGGCCGATGGCCACACGCTCAAGGTGCGCGAAGTCCGGCTCAGTGCCGGCGCCGGATTCGTGGTGATGATCTGCGGCGACATAATGACCATGCCCGGCCTGCCCAAACGCCCCTCCGCCGCCAACATCGATCTCGACGTCAACGGCCTCATCACCGGGTTGTTCTAACACGTGTGGCGATTGTAGCGGCGGTCTGTGACCGTCGCACTTTGTCTTGCGCAAGCGAGGCACAAGGAACGCCAATGCAATGCCCGGTGCCTCCTCATCCGCGGTAACGCGGCGACGGTCGCAGACCGCCGCTACAAAGCGTGGATCAGTGGCTTGTTTTCATCCGATCATCCTTTCAACCTCGGATTTCGGGTTAAGACAACCTCCGATTTCACTTTCCGGGATTATGCCTTTGCAACTGCCTCGAGTAGTAGATAGGTGCCCAGCAATGCCTCATAGGTCGCCGCGGTGGCGGGGTCCGGCGTGAGGGTGGCGGTGGCGGGGGCCAGTGCATTTGACAGAGCCTCGTAGCTGTGTTTGCCGACGACATGGGCGGCGATCATGGCGGCGCCGAGAGCGGCGGAGTCCTGGACGGCGATGGTTTCCACCTTGGCTTGGAAGACATTGGCGAGGGTTTGAAGGATGCCGGTGCTGCGCGAGGCTCCGCCGGTGACGCGAATGGTCTCGAAGTTGCCGATCCATTGCGAATGCACCCGGATTGATAGAACCTGCGCCTCGATGATGGCACGGATCTTGGTTTCCGGGGCGGCGTTTGCGAAATCAAAGTTGGCACGCAGTCCGGATTTCAGAACCGGCGGGGTGATCTCCGCCTCGAACCACGGCAGGGCAAGCCGGCCGTCGTTTCCAGCCGGCGTCTTCTCAAACGCGGTGACATCGAAAAACGTCCAATCCACACGGGCTTGCTCGCGAATGCGTTCGCGGGCAAGTGAGCCGTTCTTGAAACACGTGAGGCACATGAAGCCGCCGGTGGGATTGCCAAACACGTGGCCGCAACCTTCAGGATCGGTGCGATAGGGGTCGAGCACGGCGAAAAACGTGTCGCTGGTGCCGAGACTCACAACCGCCAGACCGGGTCGCGTGGCCCCGGTGCCAACCAGACTGGCCGGGTTGTCTCCGGTCCATGCGGCGATGGCGACATCGCCGGAGAAGCCGTATTTGGAAAAATACGGGGCCAGCTTCCCGATCACGGTCCGGGTCGGCACGGCGGGCGGGAGTTTATCTAACAAGCCTGGCGCGGTGGCCTCGCAAATGGCCGGATCCCAGGTGAGGGTCTTGAGGTTGAGCAGGTTCATGCCGGCGCCGTCACCGTAGTCGATGGGGGCGTCGGCACCGATGAGGACCGAGGCCATGAACGACGACACCAGGTGGATCCGCGCGGTGTTGGCGTAGGCTGCCGGGTCCTGTTGATAGAACTTGCGGATTTGCGCGCCGGTGAAGCGCTCGATGGCGGGCGAGCCGGTGTCGGTCTGGAGTCGCGGGCCGATGGCGGCGGCGATTTCGGCGCACTGGGCGCTGGTGGAGGAATCCATCCAAATCGGCGAGGTCTTGCGGGACAGGGCGGGGGCGAGTTGATCTATCAGGATCTTCGCGGGATCGAGGGCGGCGAGGATGGCGCCGCCCCGCGCATTGAGATAGACCGATCCGTGTTGCTGGCCGGAGCCGCCGATGCCGCTGACTTTGTCCAAGGGCGCGCCATCGGCCTGCATGCGGGTGAACAACAGGTCGAGCGCGGCCAGCCAGAGCAGGGGGTCGGCGTGCTTTTCGAGGTCGTCTCCGGATGGCGAATACGCCGCCTGGTATTGCGGCAAATCCTTGGCGAAATTGACCGCCGCCTGCGCCACGATGCGCCCCGCGACCGGATCAATGATGATGCCTTTGAGGCTCTGGGTGCTGCTATCGAGGCCGAGGTGGTAGGACATGGTCGGTTAGAGACTTAACAGGATGTCATTGAAGTGGATTTCCAACAATTCCTGGCGGCCGCTTTGGAGCTTCGGCTCGCCGTTCCTGAGGGTGAGGGCGGCGAGTTTGTCGAGGGACGACTTGCCGGCGAGGATTTCCTTGCCGACAGGCGATTTCCACGAGGCATAGCGGTCCTCCACGATCTTGGTGTAGGCCTTGTCGGAGAGGATCTTGTCGGCCACGAGCAGTCCCTTGGCGAAGGAATCCATGCCGCCGATGTGGGCATAGAACAGGTCCATCACATCGTTGGACCCGCGACGGCATTTCGCATCGAAGTTGAAGCCGCCGGCGCCGATGCCGCCCTTTTGTTGAAGCACGGCGATCATGGCGGTGACGGTGTCGTAGAGGTTGATCGGGAACTGGTCGGTGTCCCAGCCTAACAGGATGTCACCGGCGTTGGCATCGATGCTGCCGAGCTTGTTTTCGGCGGCTGCGACGGTGAGTTCGTGGGCGAAGGTATGACCGGCGAGGGTGGCGTGATTGGCCTCGACGTTGATCTTGAAATGGTCATAGAGGCCGTGGGCGCGGAGGAAACTCAGCACGGTGGCGGTGTCGTAATCGTATTGATGTTTCGAGGGCTCGCGGGGTTTGGGTTCAATCAGGAACTGACCCTTGAAGCCGATCTTTTTCGCGTGATCCACGGCGAGCTGGAGCAGCGCGGCGAATTGGTTTTGCTCCTGGCCATACTTGGTGTTGAGGAGGGTTTCGTAACCTTCGCGGCCACCCCAGAAGACGTAGTTTTCGCCGCCGAGTTCGCAGGTTGCCTCAATGGCATGCTTGAGCTGGGCCGCAGCGTAGGCAAACACCTGGACGTCGGGATTGGTGCCAGCGCCGTGGGTGTAGCGCGGGTTGGAGAACAGATTGGCGGTGCCCCACAGCAGCTTGATGCCGGTTTCCTTCTGCATCTTCCTGGCCTGCTTGACCACGGTTTCCAAATTCTTAACCGACTCGGCAAAGGTCGCGCCTTCCGGGGCGATGTCGCGGTCATGGAAGCAGTAATAGGGGACGCCGAGTTTCTGACAGAACTCGAAATTGGCCTGCAGCGTCTTTTCGGCGGCCTCCATCGGCGAGCCGGCATTCCACTCGCGCACCCAGGCGGCCGGGCCGAACATGTCCGAGCCACCGCCCTTGAACGTGTGCCAATAGGCCACCGCAAAACGGAAATGTTGGGCCATGGTCTTGCCACGCACCTTCTGCTTGGCGTTGAACCACTTGAAGGTCAGCGGATCGCGACTCTTGGGGCCTTCGTATTTGATCGGGGATTTGACGAGCGGGAAGTACGATTTCATGGTTGTTGGGGCGTGGGAGTGATGCGGCGAGTGTGCCCACCCCACGAATGCCGACAAGCATATTTTCGCCCGCTGCGGCAATATATCCGCCAGCGGGCAGGTGGTCCGGGCAAGTTACCCGGCTTGCCGCCGTGCCGGGCTTGCCAACCCGCACCTCACGGCCGGGTGACGCTCACGCGAATGAAACATTTACCGGAGCTGAGCAGCACTGAGGCCTCGCGGGTTTGGATGGTGCCGCTGGTGGAGATCAAGGCATCGGTGAGTCCGCCCGGCGCGCCGGCTTCGCCAGGGGCTTTCCAATCGCCGAGAACGGCGCAGGCCTGCGGGGTGAGGGTGATATCGCCGAGCGCAGTGTCGCTCCGGTATTGCAGAACGAAGTGGGTGGCGGTGACATGAGCGACCGGCATGCGCGGCGCGGGATCGTTGGCAACGAGGGGTGAGGAGCCGAAGGCGTATTCAATCAGGTTGACCCTGCCGTCGTTGTCAAAATCCGCGGTGGGGTGGTTGGCGAGGGTGCCTGCGGGGAGTCCGTTAGTGGTTTCGAAGTTGGCGGCCCAGGTGGCGAAGCCCGAATTCACAGTGGCGGTCACGGTGTTCGAGTTGGCCGTTCCCAGGCCGTTGGTGGCCTGGACCCAATAGCTGGCGCCATTCGTTAGAGCCGGTGTTGTGAAGGAGCTTCCGGTGGCACCCGCGACCGGATTGGTGAGGGTGCCGGAGTTGCCCAAATACCATTGTAGGGCTGGGGATGATCCGCTGGTGGCAACGGTGAAAGTGGCGGTGCTGCCGCTGATGATGGATGTGGAAAGCGGTTGGGTGACAATGGCCGGGGCGGTGTCGGCGATGGTTATGCTTGCAGTGTTCGAGTTGGCGCTGCCCGCCGAGTTGGTGACCCGGACCCAAAAGCTGGCTGGATTCCGCAGTTTTGCGGTGGTGTAGTTGGCGGCAGTCGCGCCCGAGATCGGCGCACTGGTGCCGGGCGATATCCCATCATACCATTGATAGGACAAGGAAGTCCCGCTGGATGCCACGACTGTTAGACATGTGATGGTATTTGACTTGATCGCGAAGGAAGCGGGTTGGGTCGTGACAAGTGGAAGCGTGGTAACGGTGGCGGTCACGGTGTTGGAGTTGGCAGTTCCGGCGCTGTTGAAGGCACGCACCCAATAGTTGGTGGTGGTCGTGAGTGGCGGCGTGGTCAAGGATGCCCCGATGGCTCCGACGACCGGATTGGTGGTCATCCCGGACGATCCCACATACCATTGGAAGGTGGGTGACGTGCCGGAGGCCGTGACGGAGAAGGTTGCTGTGCTGCCACTGTTGATGGTGACCGAAGCCGCTTGGGTGGTGATGGCTGGGGGCGTGGGGACCGCGGAGGCAACCGTGAGCGTTTGATAGGAAGCGGGGAAGTCGCGGCTGGAGATCACCGGAGTCACCGACATCAGATAGGTTCCGGCGCTCGGCGTGAAGCTGCCGCTGTTTCCGGTGAGCGTCTGGCACACGTTGTTGTCCAGCGTGGCGAGGCCGACAAAGGTGATGGCATCGATAAACCATCCGAAGTCGTCGCCGGATATGCCATAGTAGGCGAGCCCGCCGAAGTCGAGCAGGAACCGGATTCGGAACGCCTTGCCGGTCATGGCGGCTAGATCGGCGGTGCGGAGGTTGAACCCGGTTTCGCCGGCACCGCCGGCTCCGGTTTGACTGAACACGTCCTGCCAAACGACGCTGCCTTCCTCCTTGATCTGGACCTTGAATTGCTCCGTGGTGGAGGCCCAACGGACGCTGCTTTGAAA
>Ga0118677_10005716_pt1 | contig 21594 bp, 13 predicted proteins | sample AliMusrvi5mmetaG_FD_86154 | JGI IMG/M metagenome (GOLD analysis project Ga0118677, IMG submission 86154)
GTGAACGCCCCCGTGACCAGCACGACCAACTGGGAGCGGAACCCGACTTCCAGAATCTGCCGCAGCGCCAGCCGCCAGCGGATGGGCGTCGTCGCGAGCGAGCGCACCGATTCCAGCATCAGGAACAAGAGTTCGCCGAGGTAGCCGAAAAGCGAAAGCGCCGAAGAGCCTATGAACCGGAGAATCAGCATGGAAACCACGGAGCCTAGCACGTTTTAGGGCTCCGTCCAGCCCGGCCACCGGGGAATCCCGGCGCAGGGCATCGCAAATCCCCTGAGGGAGGGGGACCCAGCGACCATGTCCCCCGCTCTTTTGCCTTCTAAAGCGGCGCGGCGAGGTGTAGCCTATGGGCTCGCCTTATGACTATCTTCGAAAAGATCGCCCGGCGCGAGATCCCCGCCTCGATTGTCTATGAGGAGGAGGATTTTTTCGCCTTCAAGGACAACAATCCGCAAGCCCCCGTTCACGTCTTGATCGTGCCCAAGCGCGTGATCGCCGGGATCAGCGGCAGCCAGCCCGGCGATGCCGATTTGCTGGGCCGGATGCTCGTCGCCACGCCCGAGATTGCCCGCCAGTTGGGGGTCTTCGAGAGCGGCTACCGGCTCGTCATCAACCACGGAGAGGCCGCCGGGGAAACCGTGCCGCACCTACATATCCACCTGCTGGGTGGCCGGGCGCTTGCGTGGCCCCCGGGTTAGCGCGCGTTTTTGTTCTCACGCAAAGCCGCAAAGGCGCAAAGAAGAGGGCTTTCTCTTCATGAGAAATTTTTCCTCGTTCCCAATCTCCAGATTGGGCGCGAGAGCGCCAACCGATTGTCACTAGCGTTCAAGACTCGTGTAACAGCGGGCGCCAGGACTGGGGCGAGCAACCGAACTTCATTTTGAAAGCCCGAGAAAATGCGCTCGCGCTGGCGAAACCGCATTGATAACCGACCGTCTCGATCTTCATCGCCGGGTCCGACATCAACTGCATGGCGCGCTGGAACCGCAACTGGTCGATGATCTGGCTGGGGGAAGCCTGCAAGACTTCATGAAAGAGCCGCCGCAGATGGGCTGTCGAAACTCCGATGGTCCGGGCCACATCCGGGAACGGGGGATTTTCCGCCATGCGTTCGGCATACCAGGCAATCGCGGCGTTTACGCGGCTTTTCGGATAACTCGCGGGCGACTCCTCCGCCCGGGAAGCGAAGGCTTCGCAAACGATCAAGCTGAGAGCCATCAACGTGTGTTCGTAGCAAATCATCATGCCCGGAGCGGGGTGGTTCCAATACCGCTCCACTTCGCTTGCCAGTTCCCGGATCTTGCGAAGGTTCTGGCGATTTAACTCGATTTCAAAATAGCCTTTGGAGGGCAGCAAACGGCTCAATAGTTCTGGAACAGACACAAAATGGAAGACGGCCACCTGGGCGGCTTTTCCTTTTTCCCCGATCCACCCGTGCGCGCGCTCCGGGGGGAAGATCCATAGCCGGGCGGGTGCCAAAGGTTGCGCCCCCTCGGGCAGCAGGACGCCGATCTTGCCGCGCAAAACCACCTGGAATTCCCATGGACGGCGCTGGTGCGGAGGGAGCGGTTTCTCTCCATAACGGCGTTCGCCTGTTCCGAGGTATATCAGCATGTTTTGGGTATGGTGAAGAGGAGCGATAATGTCAAGCGAGTGAGTCCAGATGGCATTCCCTTAATGGCTGTTTTGGGGCAATATTACCCCATGAACGAATTCACCTCTTATGCCATTGTCGGTCTGGGCGGCCGCTCCAGAATGTATCTCGAAGCCATCGGCAAGACCTTTTCCGCCAAAGCGCATCTTGTTGCCCTGTGCGACCGAAACGAGGGCCGGCTGGAGCTGGCCGCGCAGCTCCCCTATATCGCCCCGATGGCTCCGAAGTGCTATTCGGATGCGGACTTTGATCGCATGATTTGCGAGACCCGGCCGGATACGGTGATTGTGATCTGCCAGGATTCGTTTCACGACGCCTATATCTGCCGGGCGATGGAATTGGGCTGCGACGTGATTACCGAAAAGCCGATGACTACTGACGCCGAGCGGGCGCAACGCATCATCGACACCCAGAAACGGACGGGCCGCAAGGTGCGTGTCACCTTTAACTACCGCTATTCCCCGCCGCGCACGCAGGTGAAGGAGTTGCTCATGTCGGGGGTGATCGGCGATGTGCTTTCCGTCGATTTCCAATGGATGCTGGATACGCACCACGGGGCCGACTATTTCCGCCGCTGGCACCGCAATAAGCGGAACTCCGGCGGGCTGCTGGTGCATAAATCGACGCATCACTTCGATCTCGTCAATTGGTGGCTCTCCGCCATGCCGCAGGAGGTTGTCGCGACGGGACATCGACGGTTTGCGACGCCCAAGACGGCCCAACGGCTCGGGTTGACCCAACCGGGGCCCCGTTGCACGGGCTGCGCCGATCAGACCAAGTGTCCCTTCTCTCTGGATCTCGCCTCCAACGAAGAGTTGAACGCGCTCTATCTTCAGCAGGAGTCGTACGATGGCTACCACCGCGACCAATGCATCTTCAGCCCAGATATCGACATTGAAGATTCCATGCAGGCGCTGATCAACTACGACAATGGGGTGAGCATGAACTACAGCCTGAACGCATTTTGCGCCTGGGAGGGGTACGTGATTCAGTTCAACGGAACCAAGGGGCGGCTGGAGCACAAATTGGAGGAAACGGTCTATATCAACGGGGACGGCACCGTGCCCGGCGCGCTTAAAAAGGAGGGGACATTCATTCGCATTTATCCCACGAGGGAGCCTGCCTATGAAGTTCCCGTCTGGACGGGAGAGGGCGGGCACGGCGGCGGAGACGACGTGATGTTGCGTGATCTCTTTGCCCCGGAGGGGACCGACAAATACCTGCGCGCGGCGGATCATCGCAGCGGGGCGGCGTCGATCCTCTGCGGCATCGCGGCGAACCGCTCCATCGCCGAAGGCACATGGATTCAAGCGAGCGATCTTCTCCACGGTTTGGATCGTCCCGACTATCCGCCGATGCCCTCGGACGAGGCTCCTTTTACTCTGCCGCTCAATTCCAAATAAGCGGGAGCCGCCGTGGCGGCAAATGGTCCTGTGCCGGGCAGTCTGTTTAATACCAAATCCCGGCGTTCTAAAATCCAATTCTTTCCGGGATTTGGTATAGAAAATGTCTGCTGTTGAATATTGCAACAGACTGCTATAGGGGAATGCCAACGCAGGGAAAATTTCCGCTTTTCCCTGCGGAAAACGCTCCCCCCCATGAATACCCCTCGAATCCCGTTGTTTTTGAACTCCGCCCTGCGGCTGTGCGTAATTTTTACGCTCTTGCTCTTGCCGGGCCGTGCGCCTGCAAGCGAGGCCACGGACTGGATGATAAGCTACTGCTATAATGCGAGCGACAACAAGCTGCCCCGCGTTTTGCTCGTGGGGGATTCCATCTGCAGAGGGTATGAATCCCTCGTCCGCGACGAACTCGCCGGGACCGCGTATGTCTCCTTTTACGCGACGTCCAAGTGCGTCACCGACCCCACTTACCTCAAGGACCTGGCGTTTATCATCGGGGAGCGCGACTACAAGATCGTCCATTTCAACAACGGGCTCCACAGCCTGGGCGCGGATCGCAAGGCGTGGGAGGCGGGGCTGGGCGCCGCTTTGGACCTGATCAAGGAGAAGACACACGGAGCGAAGATCATTTGGGCTTCCTCCACCCCCCTCAAGGACCCCGCTCTGAGCGAGAAGGCGAGGGAACTCAATGGCATCGCCGAAAGGGTCATGCAGGCCCGCAACATCCCCACCGACGACCTTTACGCCCTCATGAACCCGCTCGAAAGGGGGGTGTTCTGGGTTGATACTTACCACTACAATCCCGAGGCCAAAAAAATGCAGGCCAAGCAGGTGGCCGACTTGATCCGGGAGACCCTTGGCGCGAAGAAAGCCACGGAGCCCGAGGCCCGCGCGGCGCTGGCTGCCGCGGCATCGGAGACCGGCCCCGACGGTAAAATAGCGACCCTCCCGGAAACCTCCGGAGCGCCGGAAAACGCGGGGTTTGAGGGGAAAGGATCATGGAGTATCTATCCGCCCGCCCCCGCCAAGGGTTCCTGGGAATTGAGCGCGGAGAACCCGCATTCCGGGGCCATGGCCGCCAAAATCGCCGTTACGGCCCCTGGGCTGCAGCTCTACCAGCCCAAACCGGCGCTCAAGGCAGGCTCATCCTACACGCTCAAATACTGGGCGCGCTCGGAGCCGGGCGCCAGCGTCAATGCTTTCTTGAGAACCACCAAGCCCCCCTACGAGTTCCCCGTCAAGAGCACCGGCAACCTGGGTGCCCAATGGAAGCAATGCAGCAGCGCGTCCTTCACCCTCCCCGCCGACTTTAGTGCGGAAAATTACACCCTGATCTTCGAGTTCCCCTCGCAAGGCACTTACTGGGTCGACGACGTCAGCTTTACAAAGCAGTAAGGGGGATGCGTCCGGGCATCAGAGCAAGGCGGCGGGGTTTCTTCTTAACCCCCCTGCGATTTCTTTGCGCCTGTTCTTGCCAGCCACTGGAAGCGGACAAACGGAAATTTTCCGGGACCGTTTAAAAGTATTGCAACGGCCGTAGGGTATCGCTAATACTAACGGTAGGTAAATCCATTCCCCCCCCATGAATCGTACTTATTGTTTGTCGTCGTTGTTTGGCTCTTCTACTCGGAATCCTGTGCCTCGCGGCATCCGATCCGCTTGCTTGCTGGTTGCCGCGTTGTGCCTGACGGGCGGGGTGGCCAGTGCCCAGCAGAATCTGATTCGCAACCCCGGCTTTGAAGAAGGACTGAACAGCTGGTCGCCGTTTCTGCCGGCGACCACCCCCCCGGATGGCTGCAAGTGGGAACTCTCCAGTGAGCAACCCCATAGCGGCGCGAAGAGTCTGCACCTTCAGTCGTTGAAGCCGGAGCGCTTTGCCATGGGTTCGAACATGCTGCAGGTGCAGGCGGGTCAACGCTACAAGGTAAGCGCCTGGGTGCGGGTGCCCGCTGGTTTTACCGCGGCGCGCGAGACGCCTGGCGTGTTGGTTCGGGTGGATTTCCCTTCGAAAGAGAATACGTTCTGGAAGGATCTGGTGATTGTCACGTTGGGCGACAAGGTGGGCCCCGTGCCCGTTATATCCAAGCTTGCGAACAGTAAGTTTCCGACGGAATGGACCCGCATCAGCGGCGTTTTCCAGGTCCCGGCAGGGGCCACGCAGATGTTCCTCGAACTGTTCATGTGGTCCGGTGTCGGCGATTCGTATTGGGATGATGTCGAGTTGGTTCAAGTGGATGAAGCCACACCGCTGAGCCCTCTTCCCAAGGAAGCGATGTTGGAGCCCTCGGAGATGATCCCGGAAAACCCGGCCTGGGCGGCGAATCATCCGCGGATTGTCCTCAACCCGCCCACGCTTGAGCGCGTCAGGGCGGCCATCAAAGAACCCGGCACACCGCCGTACCTGGCGTGGCAGAGGATTGTGAAGACTTGCAACGATATCCTTTCCGGTTCCGCCGGGCTGGATTTGCGGAAACCGTTTGACGGGTTGGATCAACTGACGGTCGGCACCCACAAAGAGCAGGGGAGACTGGAAGGCACGGTCCGGCGCTGGACGGTGCCCTGCAATTCCTTTGCCTTTCGGTACGTGGTGTCGGGCGACGAACGCAGCGGGCGGGCGGCGGCGGATATCGCGCTGGCCATTGCCAGGATGCTTCCCGCGAATTCCCCGGTCATGGACAAGGGTTTCTTTTATACCCGCACGTTCCTGTTGAATTCGATGACGTTCACCTACGACTGGTGTTACCCGGTGCTAACCACGAGCGAGCGGCAGGAGCTTCGCGAGGCGATGGGCAGCTATGCTCGCAGGATGTATTCAGACTCGTTAAATAGCCTCTGGGGTCAGTCGACGCTGGGGCGTATTTGGAACTGGAACCCCGGGATTGCTTCCTCATGGGGGCTGGCCATGCTGGCTGAAATGGGGGAAACGAATTTGCCGGATCAGCAGTGGCTCTTCCAGGCCACGCGCAACGTGGAGGACTTTTTCCGGTTTGGTGTGGATCAAAAGGGCGGGCCGGTCGAGGGGCCTTCTTATCTCTCCTACGGTGCGGGTGCGTCGGCTTACCTCATCGAATCTCTGCGCCAGTGGAGCGGGGAGGATCTCTTTGAAGACACCCACTTTAAGAACTTCACCCAATGGCTGCCCTACGAGATTCTGCCGGATGGCAAGCGCGTGAATAATCTGCTCGATTCGGACTACAAGGTTGCTTGCCCCGATTATGTGATCTACTCGCTTTCGCGGGCGCAGGACAAACGGCTCGCCCAGTGGGCATGGCAGAATATGTGGGGCGATAATGGGGCGGCAACTTGGCCCAATGCCGATGATCCTTCGGTCATCCTTTGGTGGCAGAAGCAGCCCGAGGCGCCGGAGCCGAACCTGCCCCTGGCAGCTTACGCCCCCGGCCGCAGTATCGTGGTGGCGCGGAGCGGGTGGGATAAAGACTCAGTCTACTTCTCCCTCCATGCGCAGCAGTACACCGCCATCAAACACGACCAAGCCGACAAGGGCCAGTTTACGCTCTACGGTTACGGCGAGGATTTCGCGGTTGATTCGGGATACGCCAACGACGCCGATCCTGAAAAGAGCGTCTCCACACAGGCGCACAACCTGATTCTCATCAACGGGGTGGGGCAGTCTACAGCCAAATACCACGCGCAAACATCGGGATGGATTCGCGGTTTCTTGCATTCGGACGCAGCGGACTGGGCCTGGGCCGACGAGAAGGACGCCTATGAGTATAACCTGCAGACGCCCAAGAAGGGCGGCGCGGATGGGGTGGCGTATACGAAGCACTGGACCAATCAGATCCTGCAAGCAAACCGGCAGGCGATCTTTGTTCGCGGCAAAATGCCCTACGTCGTTCTCTTTGATGATATTGCCAAAAATGATCAGCCGCAGGATTACTCTTGGCTGCTGCATGTTCCAAGCGGCAAGGGCTTTGATGTCAGCGGTTCCACGGTAACGGTTGGGACGGATACGGAAGTGGGGCGCTTCAATAAGGTTGCAGTGCAGCCTGTCGGGTCCGCGGGGTCGGCGTATACGACCACGCCCATCACGAAGGACCGGAAAAAGGCGGGAACCTGGCAAAAAGAAATCGTCGTTCCGGCGGATGGAAAATATAACATCTGGGGCCTCGCCGGAACGGATGTGAAAGACGCGGCGACGGCAGATTCCTTCTTCTTTTCCATCGATGGCGGGAAAGCGGATTTTGCCAAGGGCGAGTCGAACCACGAGTTTATCTGGGCAACCCGGGCTGGTGCAGGGCTTGGTTGGGTGCCGCGCAAGTACGACAATAGCATCACCCCCGTTCCCGCGCTCACACTCAAGGCCGGGAAGCATGTGCTACAGATCCAGGCGCGTGAGGAAGGCGCATGGATCGCGGCGATCGGTATCGCTCCCGAAGGAAGCAAGGGAGCTTTTGATGCGTCGGCGAAGGGCGTGGTGATTGCTGGCGTGGAGGGGGGGCATGTCACGGAGCCGATGAAGCTCATCCCGGTGCCAGTGGCCGCGAGCAAAGCCGTGATGCAAATGACCGTCTTAAGCCCGGCGGAATTCAAGGCCGAGCGGACCATGTTTGAAACCACCACGGAAGGATCGCACCCCAGGTTGGCTTTGACCACGCACTCGGTGCAGCCGAATTTCCTGATGGTGCTGGTGCCTCGCCCGGTCGATGCGTCCAAACCGAAAATGGCTCCGGTTGTCCAATCCATCCCGCTGCGCAAGGGCGTGGGCGGAACCGTCTCTGCGGATAAGGACGGGGAGGATCTGGTGGCCCGCTGGGATGGGAAAGGGATCGAGACCAAAGATCTCGCGACCGACGCCCAGCTCTTTTGGATGCGCGTTTCGCCCGTCAAAAGCTGCGTGGCGGTGCGCGGTACCAAGCTGACCTGGAAGGGCAAGACCCTGTTCCAGTCCAACGGCGAGGCCTCGCTGGCTTTCGATGGCAAGGTTCTCAATGTGAGCGGGAAGACGGTTACGGACGTCCAGCACGCATTCGGCGAGGGCGTGGCGTTGAGGATCAATGGGAACGACGTTCGCACCCAGAACCAAAACGGCGTTTCCGTCTGGAAAAAACTGCCCTAGGCAGTATTCAGGAATAAGCCATCCTCGCCGCAATCGGGCGGGGTATTCTGGAGAGGACCAAAGGTCCGCAGGCATGTTAGCCTGGCCTGAAGCGTAGCGAAGGGCCAGGCCACAATCAGGCACAACGCCCAGGACTGAAAGTCCGGCGCATCTGCGCCGATGCGTCGGGCCGTTGGCCCTTATATCAATTCTTTTTGAGAATCGCTCTATCCGGGTTGACTGTGGGTTCCAGGGTCCGCGCTTCGCTCCGACCCTGGCTGGTATGCTGCCGCGCCGTTGGCGCTGAACGCCGCAAGCGGCGGGGAATTGAACCCGAAGAGATTAATTTTATCTTCCTTCGTGAACACCCCCTCATAAAGGCGCATCCGCATGGGCGGTTTGGTGGTAACGAGAATACTAACGGGAAAAACCAGCTTGACTATTGTCGTGAAAAATAAGATTTTCATTAACGGAAGCCTTATCCCCCATGAAAAAGATCATACCCCTGTTCTTCTGTTTACTCATGCTGTCCGCGCGGCTTGGTTCGGCGGCAACCTATACCTGGGCCAACGTCCAGGCTAGTGGCAGCGATAACTGGTCGACTGCCTCTGAGTGGATTGGTTCCACGGGGACGACGGGCATCATCCCTACCACCGCCGATACCGCGTTCCTCCTGGATACGGGTGGAACGAACCGGATTGTATTTTATGATGCGACCGCTTCGGGTGCGCTTGGGACTCTGAATATCACCCAGACAAGCAATGGCACGAACACGCTGGTTATCACGCCGGCGTCGGGAGGTGGAAAAACTCTGACCATATCCAACGCCATCGCCTTGGGGGCGTCCGGCGGGGGCGTTGCGGAGCTGCGCTTGATATCCAATGGGGCGAATGGCGCTAACCTTGTGGATTACGCCGGGTTGACCATTAATTCCGGGGGTCTGCTCACCTTATCGCCAGGAGCCGGACCGACGACCTATACCCCCGCAACCTTTTCCGGTCCGGTAACGCTGAATAGCGGCGGCCAGATCCTCGTGGTTTGCGGCACTACTACAGGGTCTGTTAGTCACACCATCAGCGGCGCCTTTACGATGAACGGAGGGCAGATTGTGATTACCGGATCGAGCACTACCGATGCGCGTCTGACAATCGGCGGAAATGCAGACCTGGAATCGGGAACAATTTCCCAGATGGGCAGCAGCACCTTAGGTCAGTTATGTTTGACCGGGGGGACAAACGTCATTGGCAACAGTGTGATTTTCCTGGGGAAAACAGAGGTGACGTTAAATGGCGGAGCATCACAGACGCTGGTGACCAGCTCGACGCTCCCCACCCTGGCTCTGCGTTATGACGGTGGGGCTGGCCTGGGCGTGCGGACGGTGACTTCCAACGTTGCGGGGGTGAACATTGGGTCGATCTACTTTTACTCCAATGCTGGCACTGCCAACCAGTCCGTTGAACTGAAGTTGGGGAGCGACTTGACCAGTGCCGTGGGAGTCGGCGGCCCGACAGCCAGTGGCGGCGGGGTCAACAAGGAAAAAATGATCATTGATCTCGCGGGTCATACCTTGAACCTGATCCCGGCGTCCACCACAGCTTGGGCACTGACAAACCAGGGAGGGAACGGAACCTGGTCGCTCCAATCCACCTCGGGCACGACGGGGCGCATTCAGGCAAGCGGCTTTAACTTTTCAACCGTTACGGCGGATGTGGGGCCCAACGTGATTTTGGAGGCCTCGGGGGTCAACACCTCCTATTTGACCGGCACCGCGGGTAATCCCGGAATCATCGACGCAACTTCCACCTTCGTCTATTTGGGTGGCACCACTGCGGGGCTGGCTTCAACCAACCGATCCATTGGCAACCTGGTCGTGGGGATGGGAACGGACGTCCCCAAGCTGTTCCTCGCATCCGATATCACCACCGGCACCAACAGCCAGGTCACAGTCAATGCGGGCGCAACCCTCAATTTGGCGGCCTACAGCTTGTATCTTACGCCCAATCCCACCACCACCATCAATCTGGCGCGCGGCGGAACCATCACCAACAGTGGCACGGGCGGCATTTATCTCAACTCCGCCGTTGGGATCAACGTGACAGGGACGAGCGGCATGGCGACGATTTCCTCCGGCATCTACCTCTCGGGAACCAATACCTTTAGCGGCACGGCGGCTTCGGGAACCGATTTGCTGTTGTCCGGCAAGATTGCAGATGGCGCGAGCGCTGGCTCCATTGTGGCGGGGGGCACCAATGTGATCGCGATCACCGGAACCAATACCTATACGGGTGGCTTGACGGTTCAAAGCGGCACGGTTTATCTGGCCAACCAGGCCGCGGGAAAGGGTGCCCTCTCTGTCACTGGAACCGGCGGAGGCAATGCCTTTGTTCAATTGACGGCAAACCTGGGCGGGTTGACTTCCGTGACCTTGAGTGGCACGACCGGTGCAAGCGGTATTTTGGATACAAAGGACTCGACCGTGACGCCAACCTCCAGCCCCGTCACCGTCAATGCAGGAGGTATTCTCCAGACGACCGGCACCGTGTATGGTTCGATCGTGAGCGGTTCCGTCGTGGTCAACAGTGGCGGTATCCTGCGGACTGTCAACACGACGACGACGGTCGAAAACAAGATCATTGGAGATTTAACGCTCAATAGCGGGGCTCTTTTAACCACGAGCACGGGCGGGACCCAGGCCGGGGGCGGGCGCGTCGCTGTCGGAGGGAACTTCACTGCCAACGCGGGAAGCACGATCAACACCAATGGCAACGGCTATCTGGCTCTTTATGGCGGCACCAATGTCATTGGTGCGAACGTGACGATAACGACTCCTACGGGTGGTGCTATCAATACGATAGGCATTGTGGGAACGAGTGGGACGCAGACCCTTCAGTCCGGCGTCAATCTTGGGGCGCTCTATGTTCGCGACAATGGCATTGGTGACGGAGCCGCCACCAAAACCCTGCAATTGACCGGGACGGCCACAACCATCACGAACATCATGTTAGCCAATGGGGATACCAGTGCGTTAACTCTTCGCCTTGGCAGCAATGTCATCTCTACCTCGGGATTGAACGATATCGGTTTCGTATCCACCGGGCGGCTGATCTTTGACCTGAATGGGTACACGTTTACGGAATCCGGAGTCGCTTGGACTCCCGCAGGCTCCGGGACCACGGCTACGAGCCCGTGGACGATTTCCTCCACGGGGGGCACGGGTACGTTCCGCGCCACCTCTTTTAATCTCACCGGCAACGCCACGGATGTGACGATTGCGGCCAATGTGATTATGGAAGCCACAAGCGCCGGTGCGACCACCGATTTGGGCTTGAGGACGGGCGGCACCGGCACGATTGACGCGGCATCCACCTTTCTGTTTGGAACAACTGGAACGCATTCCCTGAAGTCCAGCTTGGGCCGGACCATCGGGAATGTGCAGGTGGGCAATGGGGTGAGCCTTTCGACCTTGGCCCTGGCCGGCAACATCACGACCGGCAGCAATAGCTCGGTTTCGGTGAAGAACGGATCGACGCTGGATCTTGGCTTGTATTCCCTTGCCACCAGCGGCGCGATTCAGCTGGACGGCGGCAAGATCGCCGGAACCACGGGAAGCCAGCTCAATATGGCTGGCGGGATCACCGCGACGGGCAGTAATTCCACGATCAGCGCGCCGATTGTGCTTTCGGGCACCGGCTACCAGGATATTTCGGTCGCGGATGCGTCCACCACTCTGGGCATTTCGGGGAATATTACCGGCAGCACCGGCACGTTCAGAAAGACCGGCAACGGTTTGCTGACGCTCTCCGGCAATGCGAGCTATTCGGGTTCCACGTCGCTGGTGGGCGGCGAACTCGATGTGAACGGTTCGCTCACGGCATCCAGCGCGGTTGCCGTCGGAAGCGGGGCGACGCTGGGTGGCAGCGGCCATGTCACGGGCGACGTCAATGTAACCAACGGCACGATGAAGGGCTCCGGGTTGAACGTGAGCGGGAACACCACCTTCAACGGAATGAGCACGTTGGCGGGCACTGTAACATCAGCCAACGGGATCACAGTGGCTTCGGGTGGCTCGCTGAATGTAACCGGCACCACCTCCAGTAATGTGTCGGTGCAAAACTCCACTTTAAACGGAACCGGCTCCACAGGGGCGGTAGCGCTCGTTGGCGGCACCTTGAATGGAACCCTTTCCACAGGTGCGATTAGCGGCACGGGTCTGGTTTCTCCCGGCAATAGCCCAGGCATTCTGACGGCAACTTCCGTGACGGTAGGCGCCGGTCTGAACTTTGCCTTTGAGCTAACGCTGGCCACGCCGACCTACAACAGCGCGACGGCAAGCGGCAACGATATTCTGCATTTGATCGGCGGAACGCCGTTCTCCGGTAATCTCACCTCCGATAATACCATTAGCGTTTATCTGGCAAGCGCCACGGTGGGGTCTACCTATCTGGGGGGAATCTTTGCCGACCAGTTATCGGCCGTGCTGCTCAAGGGAGCGGTTGAGAATGCCAAGTTTGTCTATTATGTGCTGGATACCGATACGGACTACACCGGGGACGTAATCTTCAACAGCAACTATTACACGGCGCTGGATTCTTCCTTGAGTGTCACGGTTACGGCGGAGAGTGTTTCCGGCGCGAACTTCTCAACCGGGGCGGCGAGCGGCAGCGAGTTGGAGTTCACCGTGGTGCCCGAACCAAGCACCTGGGCGATGCTGGTGGGCGGCCTGGGCATGCTGGCGGCCTTCCGTCGCGGGCGCAAAAACCTGTAAATAAACTTCACTCGGTTCCGGGTGTTGTGTAAGCGTAAACTTCACGTAATCGAAATGATGCCATTCTTTAGTCCGATTCGGTGGATCGCAATGCTCCCGTTCTGTCTGGCTTCGCTTGCCATGGGAGGTGTCCCCACTTACCACAAAGTTCTCTTTGTCGGCGATAGCATAACCTGCCACGGCCCGAAGGATACGCTGGGGTGGTCGCTCAATTGCGGCATGGCGGCCTCTGCGTTGGAAAAGGACTATGTCCACCTGCTCCTGGGCAAGTTGACCGCAGCGCAAAAGGGGGTTGCTCCTGAGTGTATGGTCACCGCTGAAGGCGGCGGTAAGCTCACGGACAAGTTGCAGTTTTTGGACCGCTTCAAGGCATACCAGGCTGATCTTGCCATTGTTCAAATGGGGGAGAATGACAATGCCGACGTTTCTGAAGCGGGATTCCAACAGCCGTATGAGCAAATTGTGAGCGCCATCAGAGAGGGCAATCCGAAGGCGACCATTTTGTGCTGCGGCGTCTGGTCGCCTCCCAGCGGCAACCGCATGAAAGACGGAATGATCCGTGCGGTCTGCGATAAATTCCAAGCCCAGTTTGTCGATCTCACGGAGGTCAACCGGGACCCCGCGAACAAAGCCGCCGCGGAGGCGGGGCGCTTCACGCATCCCGGGGTAAACTGGCATCCTGGAGACAAGGGGATGCAAGCTTATGCCGATGCGCTTTGGCAGACATTGCAAAATCCGGCAGCCGCCCCGGTGGTTGGCTCGACGCCCAAAGATCAGAAGCCGTTTGCCATGGAGGAAGCATGGGATGGGGCCGGTGTGTTTGCTTGGAATAATCGGCCGGCGGTTGTGGAACAAAACGGGAAGAAGGTGGTTCAACTTACGTCGCCCACGGCGGTGGGGTCGATCAATCTGCGGGCTGCGCTGCCGTTGGAAAAGTGCAAGGGCAAGAAGCTCGTTATTTCCACAAGAGTGCGCGGAGAGAATGTTTCGGAGAAGCCGCTTCCTCACAATGGTGTGAAATTGATGCTGGCGACAACGAATGCGGAAGGGTTCAAAAACTACCCCCAAGCACCTCTCCCCACGGGATCTTTCGATTGGAAAGAGGTTCGTTGGGAAGTTTCCATTCCCGATAACCTGATCGAAGCGACCCTCGTTCTTGGGCTGGAGCAGGTCAGCGGAACCGTTTGGTTCGACAAGGTCAAAATCACCGAGTTGTAGGAGCATTGATCGCATACCGCGCGGGGAATGAGTTGCACTTCACTGCGATTAACGGTAATATGTTAGCGTCCCATGCAAGACCGATATGTTCCCATGTCCGTGAATCAAAAAGATATTGCCGATCAACTCGGCGTATCGATTATGACCGTCTCCCGTGCCCTGCGGAACCACCCGGATCTTTCGGAAGCGACGAGGGACCGCATCATTTCCAAGGCTGTTGAGCTTGGGTATACGAAGATCCCCGTCCGAGCGCAGCGGTCCGCCATCAAGAGGGTCGGGCTCTATTTTTGCCAGGAACCGCACTACTTTTTCTTCCTCGGCAACGGGGTCATGAAGCGGATGTTCATGTCGATTGAAGAGGAGTGTCAGAAGCGCGAGATTGAACTGGTGGTCCAGTTTTTGAAGCCGGGAGATCAACCCGTGGCGGCCAAGAATGGGACGATTGACGCCGCTTTGCTTCTCGGGCGTTATACGGCGGAGACGGCGGCATATTTCAAGGACATCCCGGCCATTGCGGTCAGTAACTTTATCTCCGATCTGAAGCTTCCGTCGATTGCGGCAGATAATATTGGAGGAGCGCGCCTTGCGACCCGGCATTTATTGGACCTGGGGCACAAGAAGATTGTTTTTGTGGGCGTGGAAGAAAACATCCCGACCGAAATCTACCGTGTGCGGTCGGAGGGTTATGCCCTTGAGATGATTCGGAGGGGGCTGCAACCCAACATTGTTGGTTTTGGGAACGAAAAACCCTGGGATGAAGTGATGGCGGAGGTTCTCCGATCGACCGGCGTGGTGTGCTGCTGCGACAGTCAGGCCGAGGGCATCCGGGATTTTATTCTGAAACAAGGCGGGCGAATTCCGGAGGATCTCAGTATTGTGGGATATGACAATGTGACGACCGGTTCCGGATTTGAGGGTTTGACGAGTTACGCGCCGGATTGGGATCAGTTGGGCCAAATGGCTGTGGGGATGTTGATTTTCCTTCCCTGGGACCTGCTTAAATCCGCGTTTAAGGTGATTGTTCCGGGAAACCTGGTTGTGGGGAATTCCACCGCAAAGCCGAGGAAGACCGAAACAATTCAATAGCCCAGGCACCAGGGGGGGCTGAGGGGTATCGTGCTGCTCGAACAGACGCGTTCTGTTTGTGCTTTTCTCTCAAGGGCGGGGGCTATAAATTGTTTTTCTGTCCCATTTTACAAGAAAACCATTGCAGGAGATACCGTTAGTGCTACCGTTAGTTCCGATAATGAAAGTTCCCGAAACGCAAGTCAACGTCTGTATTATTGGAGTCGATGGTTATGGGAAGTATCATTACAATGACCTCATTCGCCAAAATGAACGTGGAACGGTTCGGATTCTTGGTGCCACGGTAATCAATCAGGCTGAAGTGCCCGAGAAGTGCGCCCGCCTTCGCGCGTTGGGATGCGAATTGTTCACGGATTACCGGGCGATGCTTGATCGGTTTGGTTCGCAAACGGATCTCTGTTTTATTCCCACGGGCATTCATCTCCACGCTTCGATGACGATGGATGCGCTTCGGGCGGGGTCCAATGTGTTTGTGGAAAAACCCGCAGCGGCCACGATTCAAGAGGTTCGTGCAATGCAAGAGTGCGAGCGCGAAACGGGGAAGTTTGTGGCCGTTGGTTACCAGACGATGTATGCGCGCGAGACGTTTGGGATGAAGCGCGCGATACTCGATGGGAAACTCGGGAAGATCCAGACGATCAAAAGCCGCGGTTTATGGCCGCGACTGGATTCCTACTATGCACGCAACGGCTGGGTGGGGCGGCTTCGGAACAAGAATGGCTGGATTCTCGATTCGCCGTTCAATAATGCCATTGCGCACCAGCTCAACATGATTTGCTTTCTGGCGGGAGCGGATCTCGAGCACACCGCTGAGCTTGAAAGCATCCAGGCCGAGCTTTATCGCGCCCGTGAAATGGAAAGCCCGGATACCGCGTGCATGCGCATTGTCACCCGGGAGCAGTTGCCGCTCTATTTTTATGTGACGCACAGTTCGCGGCGCACTTCTGACCCGGAGATTGTCATCCAAGGCGATAAGGGGAGCATTCGGTGGACCCTTGGGAGCTACCAAACGGAGATCGATGGCAAACGCGAAAAAGTTCAGAATGAATCGTTCCAGGACTTGCGCGATAGCTTGGTCGGACAGCTGCTTCGTCATGTCAAAGACCCTTCGACATTCATCTGCAGCCTCGAGATTGCGGCGGCGCAAACGCTCTGCGCTAATGGTGCGCACGAGTCATCGCCGGTCTATCCCATCGATGCACAGTGGATCACCCGCGTGCCCGCGGGGGGTTCCATCCAGACGATTGTGGAGGGTCTGGATGAAACGATCGACCGCGCTTTTGAAGAGGAAAAACTCTTTAGCGAACTCGGCGTTTGCTGGGCGCATGAAGGGCGCGTTGTGTCGCTGGCTCATTATGAACATTTTCCCCAGGGCACGCTGCGTTCCTTCCTCCCTGTCTGCGCATAAGGAATCATTTTTAGTCCAGCGCTCTCCGGTAGTGGATGGGTGTGATGCCGGTTTGCTGTCTGAACTTCTTGGTAAAGTAGCCCGGGTCGTGAAACCCGGATTGATAGGCGACTTCGGCCACGGTGAGCCGGGGGTTGCCCAGGAGGCTCTTGGCCCGCTCGAGACGCTGGGCGTTGAGATATTCCACCGGGGTAAGACCAAAGTTCTTGTGAAAAAGACGGCAGATATGGGGATAGCTATAATCCAGAGATGCCAGCAAGGTTTGAATGCTGCCGCCCGCTTGCCCCTGGTTGTCCAACAACTCCTTGGCCGCATAGGCGAGCTGCGGGGCGGCGTCTCCGGCGCGCTTTTTTTCGGACTTCGGCCACAGCAATTGCACCAATAACTCGAGGAAGACGCCTCTCGAAAGAGAGCGGTGAAAGGACTCCCCTGTCTGCCACCGGATAAAGAGGCTTTCCAGCAGGGCCGCGATGGTTCCCTCCCGGCTGAATGTCTGGATGTGGCACCGAATCGGCACAAAGGCGGGCGCTGGCACGATCAATCGGGGCGCGGGCCGCTTGGGATAGTAGCAACAAATGGGCCGCCGCGGCGCCGGTTCGCCAAGCCAGTCGAAATGAATGCAGGAGCGGAACACGGCGCATTCCGTGGTGACGCTGACGTGGTTCGTATTGGGGGGGATGATCGCAAAGCTGCCGGCGCTCATCTCCCATTGCTCCTGCTCCACCCGGAGCAGGAATTTGCCTTTGTTCACGAGGACCAGCTCGTGGTCATAGAGAGAACGGGCGGGCTCCACATAGTGCCGTGGCCACTCGCCGCGCCAGAGTATGTTGAGCCGGGGGGCAATGCGATCCAACCAAGTCTGCATGGCGAGAGGATGGCGTAAAACCGGGGCGGCGAACAGATCAATTCCATCTCATCAATATCATTTTTGTCCCATTGCAGCTTGGTTGCATTCCCTGTCAGGATGCAACCCATGCAAGACAGAGCTGCTGCGGATTCATCCCCATCCACCAGGACCAGCGCGGTGCATGCCGCCTCTCTCCCAAAGGTCAACGACTGGTATCAGCGCTGTTATCGCCGCTTTCTGGTGGATATGCACATTCCCGACTGGGACGAGCGCTTCCTTTCCAAGCTGGATGCGGATACCTACGTCGATACCCTCGCCAAAGGGGAGGCCAGCGGGATCATGCTTTACTGCAACTCCCACGTGGGGCCGACGCTCTATCCGTCGAAGCTCGGTCCTGTCCACAAAGCCATTGGGAAGGGCGATTTTGTGGCGGACGTTTTGAAGGCGGCCCGGGGGAAGAACCTTGCGGTGGTGGCCTATTACAGCGCGATTTTCAACAACGCCGCTTTTGTGGAGCATCCCGATTGGCGGATTATCCCGTGCCAGGGGGAATCCCCCTACGAAACGAGCCGCTACGGCACCTGCTGCCCCAACTCTCCCTACCGCGATTTTGCGGTGGCGCAGACGGAGGAGATTTGCAGCCGCTATGCGTTCGACGGCATTTTCTTCGATATGCTCTTCTGGTCTTATGCGTGCTATTGCCCCCACTGCCGGGCCCGGTTTTTGAAGGAAGAAGGGCATGCGTTGCCGGAGGTGATTGATTGGAATAATCCCGTGTGGATGGCATTCCAACGGGCTCGAGAACGCTGGATGAGCGAACTGGCGGGGTTGCTGACCGCCGCCGTCCGCCGCACGCGGCCCTCCATGACGGTGACGCATCAGATGAGCCCCGTGCTGCACGCTTGGCGTATGGCGATGCCCTATAGCCTCACGGAACACTGCGACTATGCCAGCGGCGACTTCTATGGCCCCCCCACCCAACAGAGCGTGGTTTGCAAGATTTTCGAGGCGCTGAGCATTCGCAAGCCTTTTGAATTCATGACCTCGCGTTGTCTGGATTTGCGGGATCACGTGACGATGAAGCAGGAGTCGCAAATGGAAATGCAGTCCTTCCTGGCTCCCGCGCACGGCGGGGCATTCATGTTCATTGACGCCATTGATCCCGAGGGCACGCTCAACCCGCGCGTTTACGAGCGCATCGGCCGCATCTTTCCGAAACTGGCTGCGTATGAGCAATTCCTGGGCGGCGATCTTTCGGCCGACGTCGCCATCTATGTCAGTTCCGAATCGCGCTTCGATTTTGGCGAGAATGGAATGCGGATCGACGGAACCTCGAAGCGGTCCGATAATATGGCCTCCGAATCGGGCATGCCGCACATGGATGCCGTCATGGGAGCGGCGCGGAGTCTTCAGGAGGCGCATATTCCGTATGCAGTCGTGACGCAGCGCAATCTCGACCGGTTGAAAGACTATGCCGTGGTCATTCTCCCGAACGTCCTCGTGATGTCGGACGGGGAGATCGAGGCTTTCCGCGCCTATGTTGCCGGGGGCGGGGCATTGTATGCCAGCGGCTATTCCAGCCTGGTTTCGGAAACGGGATTGCTGCGCGATGATTTTGGATTGGCGGATGTTTTGGGCGTGTCGGCCCACGCCATGATGGACCCTACGCTGGCTTTCTTTACCCCGCGGGAGCAGGCGCTCGCCGATCTCGTCTTGCCGCAGGATCATCTCATCCATCACGGCGGTTGGCTGGCGATCCAGGCCCGCTCTGCGGAAGTCCTCGCCGATCTGACCAAACCGTGGTGCCCGGAAAAGGACGGGACCGTTTTGAAGCCATCTTTTGCCAGCATTCATAGCACCCCTCCGGGATCGGCCGCTTTCGCTCCTGGGATTACGTGGCACGCGTATGGGCAGGGGCGCGTCTGCTACGCCGCGGGGTCTCTCGAAGCCGAGAACCAGAAGGTCAACCGCCCCGTATTTGTGGGGCTGATCCGGCGGCTCCATGGGGGCGTCATCCCGGTGGAAGCGCAAGCGCCTGCCTTTGTGGAGGTCACCGTTTTCGACAAGCCCTCGGAGCATCGGCTCAATCTGAGCCTGGTCTCGCTGCGCCAGGAGGAAGAGCCGATCCCGTGCGGAGGGAAAGTCCGGGTGCGCTTGGGCGATGACCGTTGCGTCATCGCGCTGCGTGCGCTTCCCGGTCAGAACGACCACCCGTTTACACCCATCGAAGGAGGGATCGAATTCACGTTCTCCCACTTTGAAATCTTCTCCATGTTTGAACTCGAATACCGCAATCGCTAGTCATCTCAAATTTCCCTATGAATACCAAATCCCTCGCCGCTCTCGCTCTTGAACAAGGCAAAGGCATCGTTCGCCTGGCCCCAAGCTGGGTGCCCCGCTTTTATTGTGTCCCGGGGCGGCGCATAAAGTTGCACCCCGATGACTATTACGCGCTGGGCAGCGCCCGGGGCGGGTTTGACGAACGGTGGCTCTCGTCCACCACCCCGGCCGACAACGGCCCCCTCACCGCGCCGCATGAAGGGATGAGCTTCATCGTTCTTGAGGAGGCGGGCCGCTTGGAAAAAGTGCTTCTGCGCGATGCCGTGGAGGAGTTGCAGGGCGCGCTTGTGGGCGAAAGGATCTGGAACGAACACCATTGCTGGCCGATGTTCTCCAAGTTCTACGACAACATGGGCGCGTTGCCGCATCACGTCCATCATCAGGACCAGCACGCGAAACTCGTGGGCCAGAACGGGAAGCCCGAGGCATACTATTTCGCGCCCCAGATGAATAATCACGGCGGCGATTTTCCCTACACCTTCTTTGGTCTCGAACCGGGAACCACCAAGGAAGCACTCCGCGAGACGCTCGTGAACTTCACCAAGGGCGACAATAAAATTACGAACCTTTCCCGCGCTTATCGGCTGGAGCCGGGAACCGGCTGGGATGTCGCGCCCGGCATCCTGCACGCCCCCGGCAGCCTTTGCACTTACGAACCGCAACGCAACTCCGACGTTTATGCGATGTATCAGTCGCTCGTGGGAGATCAGATCATCCAGGAGGAATTGCTCTGGAAGGACTCGCCCGCCGATCGCAGGGGGGACTTCGATTACCTCGTGGATGTGCTCGATTGGGAGGCCAACGTGGACCCCAACTTTGCCGCCCACCATTTTATGCGGCCCAAGCTGGTCAAGCCGTTGGAGGAGATGAACGGCTACATCGAGAAATGGATCTGCTTCCGCTCCCATGCCATCAGCGCCAAAGAGCTGACGGTGTTGCCGGGGCAGACCGTCACGATCAAGGATCAAGCCGCTTACGGCCTCATCCTGGTCCAGGGCCACGGCACGCTGGGCACCTGGGAAGTGGACACGCCGACGCTCATCCGCTACGGCCAACAGACTTCCGACGAGTTCTATGTGAGCGAAACGGCGGCGCGCGAAGGCGTGGTGATCAAGAACCCGTCGGCGACCGACCCGCTGGTGATGCTGAAACACTTCGGACCAGAGAACCCCGATCTCGTCGTCGAAGCGTAGGCGGCATCACGCCTAAGCGAAGAGGTCATCGGTAAGTCTTCTCGATCCAAGCGCGATATTGCGCGGCGTCAAAAGGAGGATTTCCGGCCAGGTAATGGTTGATGCCGCGCCCCTTCGCGCTTTCCCATTCGATGATGAGAAAGCGAGCCCGGCTGCGGGTGAAGGGGATGCTTTGCACGACGGTCGTCGCATCCGCCGCGGCTTGGAATGTCCCTTGCGCGAGGGGTTCCTGGGCATCGGCGTCGCGCAGGGTGAAATGCCCATCGAGAGGGGTCCTTGTGTCGTTGCAGACGACGAGTTCCTGGGTCCAGCCCTGGGGCTCGCGCAACATCAGGAGGAGGGGCTGCTGCGAGCGGCGAATAAAGTCGAACGCGAGCTTCTTGGCGAAATAGTAATCGACCACGGCGTCGGAGAACTGCGGCCAGCCGTCCATGAGGTTCCACCAGATGAGGCCGGTGCGCCGCCACTTTGCCCCGCGGAACAGCTCGACAAAGAATTTCTTCGCCTCGGCCTGGACGCACTGGCTCTGGAACGCGAAGTCCTCGAGGTTGTCCGGCAGCGCGCCGAACATCTCCCGGGTCTGGTTGCACATCAGTCCGGTGCGGTAATCGTTGGTATCCA
>Ga0118677_10005718_pt1 | contig 21587 bp, 18 predicted proteins | sample AliMusrvi5mmetaG_FD_86154 | JGI IMG/M metagenome (GOLD analysis project Ga0118677, IMG submission 86154)
AGACTTATAGTTTTGGGTTCAATGGTTCCTCCATCACTTCGGGAAGCGGTGATTATTCTTTGAAGTATCAATTATCTAAATCCTATCCAGCTGAAACCTTCTCTTGGACATACAATGGAGTTGATTACAGTTACACCTATCCTGCTTACACTTCCCCAAACTCATTGCTGGTATCGGATGCTTACACTCAATCTTACACCGCTTTATATCCTGGAACCCAAGGAAATGCTTATGGTCCGAACCCTCAACAGGGTAATGCTGTTTCGAGTTACAACAGAGAGTTGCAAGTTCCACAGGGAAACTACACTGGGGAATCAATGTATGGTGCTAACACGCAAAACCAAGCCATCTGGCTTGCCTTTATGCCAAACGCGAACAACATTTATGGTGGTTACTCTGGCTGGGCGGAATTTTCGTTTAATAACGCCGAAGCCGTGTTAGGTGCTGTTGCCTTTGCAACTAGTGGTGACATCCTAATAGGAGATACCGGCAACGGAATGTACAATCCTGTTCTTTTGCAGGATGTCTCCACCGCCGCAGTCCCCGAACCTTCGCAGGTGGCGGCCTCAATCCTCCTCATCGGTGGCATTGCTGGATTTGTGATCGTCCGCCGCAGGAAGGCTCTGGTCGCTTAATCAGTCCTAGTCTTTCCCAAGAATCCCCATCCTCTGCCGATCAAAAGGCGGGGATGGGGTTTTCTTTTGAGGGGATGTGTGGTCAAAAATCAGGCTCTTGGATTTCTTTATGCCTAATAATGAGCACTTTACAGATCACTATCCACGTGGATAGTCCCTCTAACCAATCAAGTCCTCGACCTTTTTGATCCCCTTCAGGATGTCGGCAGAGTTAGGGAGGGTAGAGACTGCTTTTTTTAACCTTTCTAAGAGATCCTTGCTCATCTTTTTGATCTCTCTTACCCCGGTCTTTTTCTTGGCTTTGGTTTTCTGCGCTGGCTTTAAGTCTTTTATCTCCTGCTTCGAGAGAGTCTTTCGGAACAGAGCAACCTCAGCCTCAATTATCTGGCCGGTCCTCTGGTTTGTTTCGTGCTTCTGGGTGATGTGCTCCCAACATTGAATCTGGCGGGTTGGTGGGATCTTGTTGAGGATGTGCCTAACTTGGATCTCCGTTTGGGGGAGAGGGATCTTTTTTCCAGATTCTATCAACTGCGTTACGAATACTCCTGTTGCGGCCAGTCTGTAGGCATGCTGTTCCCCATAACCGAATCTGGCTTTGACATACTGGGGGAAACTCTCATAGCGGTCCTTCCAGAAAAGCCCATTTTTGTAGTTATGGATTTCAGCTATCGATAGACAAAAGTCCATGGCTGACCTTTCAACTTTTGCCTCTAGCTCCTCGAGTTTTTTCTTATCCTCCTTGGCGAAGCGAGGTGTCGGCGTTGTGGTGGATGGGAGTCTGGGTCTTTCGGTGTTCATTTCCATTTGGGTGTTTGGGGTGGCCAGGCGCTGATTCGTTTGGAGGTATCGTGCCAATAGTCTATCCAGGGCTTGTAGGCACTTTTCCACTCGTTCTCGGCCTCTTCCTTCAACTTTTTAGTAAAGCCCCCCTGACCGAGCGACCTCTCCGCGATGTTCTTCTTCATCCGAAGGAAACCATTCTCGCTAGCAAGATCCTTGTCAGGCCATTGATGGAGCACTCCTTCTGGCAGCTTCAATTCGTCGCATAGCTGTTCTACAAGGAAGAATTGCTCAAAGGCGTATTCCCACCATCTCCCCTTGGTTTTAAATACCTCTGTCTTGATACTTCTTCCTTTAGAACGTGCCTTTGCTTCAATTCGGGCAAGATTTTCGGCTCTCAGGTTGATGGGTTCGTGAAACAAGGTCACTGGATTGAACTCCATGAGCGTTCTTATCGTTTCACGCAGCTCGTTCTCCCCCTCGTCCGGGATTGTTGGTGCTAGGGCCACGTAGACATGAACCCCTGCCTCCACAGCCTTCGCAAGTGTCCGGATCTTTGCCTGAGGCCCTGGAGCGTGAGGTTCGTAGACCGAACTCCAATGAGGATCCAGTGTAGGAATGCTCATCCCAAACAGGAGGCGGTCCCCAAAGGTCTTGTAGATGTCAAAATCCTCCACTGCCAATGGTGACCGGGTAAGGATTCGTACGTTCAGATCCGAGAAATCACGGATCATCTCCAGCGATCTCCTTACCATGTTCCGACGGTGGGCGTTGAGGATCGTTGTCTTCCCCGGGTTGCCTGGTATGGCAAGAGTTTGATAGGGATCGGTGGTTGTGCAGAACATGACTGCCCGGTTCCCATCTGGAGGAAGGCTATCAACTTTTCGGGAAGCTGCCTTGAGGCTCTTTTTGAACTCAGCCTCATCCCACTCGCGTAGGAATGAGTAGTTGCCCCACTGGGTATCGCCCCAGTGATTTCCTGCTAGACGCTCCTCTTTCCAAGCTTCTGGGATTAATCCCAGAATATTTTCAAGCCTTGCTTCCTGTTTGATTGTGGCAGTCTCAGGCACGTAACAGAAGCTGCACCCATGGCAGCATCCTGTTGCGATGTTGCAACTGAAACAGCACAATGACTTGTGCTGAAAGTTACTCTCCGCGATGACTGTTTTCGACGGGATGATGTCGAAGCTCTTCTGTGTTGCCCTGGCCGGGCCGGCGTTGTTGTCGTTGTACATGTTACTTGCTTGTTGAGCGGCTGGTGCCGCGGTGTTGTTTGTGTGCTGGCTTTGTTGTTGTTGTTGTTTGTGATTGTTACGTGAGCTCGGACCCCATTATTGAGGGCCCCCTGATGGGTATTCATTTCCGGCAATGGTCAACTTTCCCCCGTCTGCGAATCGATTCGCCGCATTGAAAACAAAATCTGTAAGAATGAGTGCTGCGGAGGTTACCCAAGCTTCTTCCCCGATAAGTTCGGCCCCCTTTTCGTGTAAAGGTTCCAGAGATTCTTCGAGATCCCATGGTTGGATATCTCTACCGTCCGATGACCAATACAAATCAACGACAGAAGCGGCGGCCCTCCAGTAAAGCTTGGTGCGGTTTGCCTCCTCCTGAACACGAGCTCGGTCTTCTTTATTCTCTAGGTCAAGCCCCTTTGACACTAATTGCGCTAGCGCATCGATGCTATCCTGGATGAAGATTTCAACGGCTTCCCTCGGATCATCGCACACACCATCTTGAGCGTTGATAATCCAATGCCCGAATGCAGATGACATGGCAGTTAAGATTTCACGGTCCGATCGTGCTTCACAGATGACATCCAGAGTTTGGTCTAAGGATTTTTGATTCAATTTATTCATGTGGCGGTAGTTGGTGGTTGGTTGTGAGTTGTTATTTTCGGGCACATTTCCGATGGAATCGGTCGATGTCGGATTTGCGGATGCGGATGCACCGTTTGCTGTATCTGAGGTGGTTGAGGGAACCCTCGCGGCATTTCGCCCAAACGGAGCGAACGGAGAGCCTTAGAAAAGGGGCAGCCTCGGTTGGAGTGTATAGTGGATCTTCGTTATGGTTCATATTCAAAGTTCACTGACCATACGGCAATGTCCCCGCCATGCAAGAAGAAAGTTCACTTTTGTAGTTCATTAGTGTGGACGTGGCACATTTAGGGGGTAAGGTTGCAGGGTGAACCGCCACAAAAAGACAACCACTGCTGTCCTTCGCCAAATCCTTGGGCACCCCATCAGTTCGGAACAATCCCTCTCGGCGATGACTGGTTTATCTGTTTCTGCCATCAAAAAGTTATCGGCAGGCATCCTTCCAGTATCCATGAAGAGTGCCGAGGCACTCTCCAAGGCAACTGGCGTATCATCCGACTGGCTCCTTAAACAGGATCCCAAAATACCGCCGGTTGAAATCGATAATCAGACACCGTACACACGTCTGTCCTTTGACCAATACGCCAACCGAAACTCCCAAGGAATGCAACCTGCCTCAGGAGGGGTTGCAGAATCCTTGGTATCTGTCGTTTCGAGCCTCCTTTTGGCGGAGATGTCCGGGCGTGCATCTTCGGCAAAAAACGATCTTTGGGCTTTTTCAAAGATGATGACCGTAAAATACGCCAGTACTCGTCAAACCGTAGATCCCCAGATCGTTGAAAAGGTCCTAGGTGAAGCGATGCGAGTAAGCGGATGGGTTTCGGGAGAGACAAGCACTGACGAATGACTACCCGTTAATAACGCCAAAAATACAATGAGCAGTCTTGCTATCTCATTTAAGGGACTGGAAGAATTTCTCCATCTAACGACGCCACCCGCCGCCACCCCCGACGCTGAGCGTGCCGAGAAAGCAAAAATCCCAACCAAGATTTCCTGACAATTCCTGACAAACTATCGGTAACTCCAGGTAACTAGACGCACACGCAGGATTTTTGCCCATCACCCGCAGAGCTAGTATTTATGGGCTTAAAAGAGGTATTTCCACCCCAAGGGGAGTGGAGCGGGCGAAGGGATTCGAACCCTCGACATCAACCTTGGCAAGGTTGCACTCTACCAACTGAGTTACGCCCGCATCGACTTGCTCTTTACTCGTACTGGAGCGACTCCATAGTGTCAACGCGGTTTTTCAAAAACCCCGGATCCCGACACTATGACACAGTGCGTTCTGCCTGCAGACTTGCATCCGACAGCGGGTTCTGCTATAAAATTAGAAACATCAGGAATGTCCTCGGGTAACACTTAGGACTGCCAACCGGGGACGGAGAAATCCTACGGTGGCTGATCGAAGAGATTCGGTCGATGTGCGGCGGGAGAAATCCGCCGAACAAAAATCTCTCCAGGCTTTATCAAGCGCCCTTCCTGATCATACGATCTGGGGGCGCTTTTTTATTGCCCGGATTCCTGGTGTTTCACCCAACCGAAACATCCAACATCCATGAGCACGAACACAGCAGTCATCAAGGGGCCCGTCCTCTCCATCAGGAGTCGTAGCGACAATCCCTTCCACCATCTCTGGAATAATAACGGGACCTGGTGGTGCCACTACACGGAGCATCTTCCCGATCACACGAAGCGGCGCGTGAGAAGGAGTCTTCATACCAATGACTCCGGAGTGGCTCGGATTCTGAGAGATTCCCTCCTGACCGATCATCCTCACTACGAGGAGTAGCAACGCGCGTAAGGGGAGATCGCAAGATTTCTCAAAACATCCCCTATAAAAAATCCCTATAAGTACAGGGGTGTTGTTTTTTCACCCCGCTCACTCCAACCAACCCGGCCTACACCTACAACCCAACATGCCTCCACGAAAAACCTTAAAAACCACTCCGACCTCGATGAATCGCTTCTTTGCCATCTTCAGTGACATCCATTCCAACATTGATGCCCTGGAGGCGGTGATGAATGATATCGCCGACTTTCCAGTCCGGGGAAGCTTCTGCCTGGGGGATATCGTGGGCTATGGGTCTGAGCCCGGGGCCTGCGTGCAGCGGGTGATGGATTCGTGTTCCGTAAGCGTTCTGGGCAACCATGAGGCCATGCTCCTGCTGGCTGACAAGGTGCTTGATGAGGACTGGGATATCTCGGTGCGGCATCCGCTAAAAATCGCCCAGCAACAGGTCTCTCAAAGCGAGATGGGATGGCTCAAGGATCTGCCGATCTCCGCGGATCTGGATCCCATCACGCTATCGCACGCCTCATTGAACGAGCCAAGCCACTTCCACTACATCCATGAGACCACAGAAGCCGAAGCGCATTTCGCAGCGCAGAGCACGTTCATCAGCTTCAATGGGCATACCCATGTGCCCTCGATCTGGGAGGAGAATCCGAAGACCTTCGGGTGCCGCTGTCTTGCTCCGGGCAAGAAGCCCGTCCGCCTGGATCCATCAAAGCGCTACACCGTGAATGTCGGTTCCGTGGGACAGCCAAGGGACGGGGATCCAAGAGCCTCGTATGCACTCTACGATTATGAGCAGCACCTTCTGGTGATGCGGCGCGTGAGTTACGACATCAAGAAAGCCCGAGCCCGGTATCTCAAGGCGGGGGTTCATCCGCACAATGCAGAGCGACTGGCTAAAGGAGAGTAAGAAACTTTCGCAAAAATCAGGCCTGGGACACTCAGTGACCTGGTAACAACAATATCCTGGTCCCAAGCACCACTCCAAAAAACCACCCGAAAAAGAAAAAGAGAAGAAAGAGCAAGGCTAAATATTATTTATTTTGCCGTGGCCAATCCGACCATGGACGCCATCCAAGAGCCTTATTAAAATAAACTTATCCGCATCATCCCGAATCCCCAATCAATCATGTCTGATTCCGACTTCTCAGCCCCTTTCCGGTCACTCCTCGACTACTTGGATGGCAAGGATTTCAACTACTCATCCTATCCCGAGGAGAACCGGGTTACCCTGACCATGAGCGGCAAGAATGCGAATTACCGCTTCACGGCCCGGATCAGCCATGAAGGGGAATACCTCCAGATCACGGCAAATTACCCCTTCTTTGTCCGGGAGGAAAAACTGCGTCCCTCGACCGCTGAACTGATCACCCGTGCGAACTACAACATGCTCCTAGGAAAATTCGAAATGGACATGAAGGATGGAGAGGTTCGTTTTCATGTCTCCCATGCGATCGAAGGAACGACCCTCTCGACGGAAGTGGTCGAGCGCCACTTCATGACCGCCTTCTTCACGATCGACCGCTATTTCCCGGCGCTCATGCAGCATCTTCATGCCGGTTACACTCCCGAGGATGCCGTCTTCCATGCTGAATTGGATACCCATGCCGAACGGGTTGAGGATACCCCCATGCCGACTGATCAATCGAAAGGCCAACCAACGCCTTCGAAAGAGACCAAGCCGCGTTCTAAAAAAATCTCCCGCAAAAAACCTTCGGATCGCCGCAAAGGACCGCAAGGTGACCTTCCTCTCTGATCCAGAAGTCCTTCGATCCCTTTCCATTCCCGGCCTTCGCCATTGCCGTTTGCTATCAGCAACTCACGGACTGCATCCAAGATCTCCCGGCGCAATCCCCTCTTAACCCCCGAATCTCGAACTCCATGGGGTTTTTCCGTTTCAGACGATCGGTAAAGATCTTTCCCGGCGTTCGTTGGAACTTCGGAAAAAACAACTCCTCTCTGAGCATCGGCGGGAGGGGAGCCCATTACACTTTCGGCACAGCCGGGCGTCGGACCACGGTCGGCATCCCCGGCACGGGTCTCTCCTACACGGAGATCCATAGCAGTCACCGGCGGGTTTACCAACGGCATGCGGACATCCCCGTTCCCTCCGAGGCTTGGGTAAAGTCCCACTCGGTTGATAGGACCCTTCACATTCCGGATCGGACAGCCGGGGAACCTCCGGTCCGCCCAGATCAACTTGAGCAGCTCAGCAACTTGGAGCACGTCAATTTTAAGGGCTACGACTTCACGATTCTTGGCTGTGACCAGGCCGATCATCTCCTGAAGCAGATTAGGGAGCAACAGCGGGAGGTCTCCAAGACGATGCTCAAGAAATTCTACGCCGATCACGGCCATGCCATTCCGGAGGACTTCATTGACCACTGCTACGACCACCCGGACACGTCCTGGGTACAACCCAAGCGGCACGGATGCCTCTTCCTCCTCGGGTTCTTCCTCCTGATCACCGCGATTGGAAGTTTTTTCACCAAGCCGGAGAGCAACAAGGCCCCTCTAACAATAACATCCTCCAACACGAGTCCGGCTGAAAAGCTCGCTTCATCATCCTCTTTTCCTGACCCCAAATTCTGGCCGAAGCAGGTCCGGGTTTCTGCCCCGGTGGAACTCAGAGGCATCGTTGACGGAGGTCTTATTCACATGACCGCAAGCCCCCATGACCTGCTCGATGCGACGCTCTCTGAGGATCACAAGTCCGTGACGATACATAGATTGGATATTACGGGATCGCTTCCGCTGGAGGAAACGGATTTTCTGGAGAGAGCCCAGCAGGCCTCCACGGCGCATGGATCGGCTCACTAAAAACCTCACGAAACATCCCCGAGTGCCGCGCTGAAGTCTTTGGGCTCCCGTTAAAACTTCTTGCCGGAGCAACCGCAGCCTCCTCCACAGCCGGGTTTTCTCCTTGCCCTGAGCCAGCGGGTCACAAAGTAACCCACGGCGGCCAGAACAAGCCCAAGGGCAATAACGGTCTGCAACTCCGGTCTCATGGCTTTAGATTAGCACCTGATTATCAGATGGGCCATAGAGCATTGGATTGGAGAGGAGACAAAATAGCATCAGCATCACCCATATTCCCCATTTCCGATTCCCCAATTTCCCCGGATTTCACTCAGTGAAATCCCAAGAGGCGCCCCCCCTGGTAGACGAGTAAGGAGAGCAGATACGCCGTGCCCGTCATGTAGCAGAACTGGAAGAGTGGCCAGCGGAGGCTGTTTGTCTCACGCCGGACCACGGCCAAGGTGCTCACACACTGCATCGAGAAGACGAAGAAAAGCAGGACCGAGAGGCAGGTCAACGGGGTGAAGACGGGCGTGCCGTCGGGGCGCTGCTGCCTGCGTAGGGTCTCCCCGAGCATGTCCGGGGCATCCCCCTTTTTGCGCTCCACGTTGTAGACGACCGACATCGTGCCTACGAAGACCTCACGGGCCGCCTGGGCGGCGAGAAGTCCGACCCCGATCTTCCAGTCCATGCCGAGCGGTGCGAGCGCGGGTTCGAGTGTCCGCCCGATCTGGCCGGCAAAGCTCTGCTGGAGCTGTTCGGTCTTCGACGGTTCGGGGGCGCCCTTCGCGACAGGTATCTTCGGGAAGCTCGCCAGGAACCAGAGGATGATGGAAATCCCGAGGATGACGGTGCCGGCGCGCTTCAGGAAGATCCCCGCCCTCTGGCACATCTGCGAGACGATCTGGTGCAACGATGGCAGCCGGTAAGGGGGCAACTCCATCAGGAAGAGCGGAGTCTCTCCCTTCAGGATAGTTTTCTTGAACAGCCACGCGAAGAGGAGAGCGGTGACCGTCCCGAGCAGGTAGAGCCCCATCATGAGGGCTCCCTTGGTGAAGACAGAGCCCGTTCCGGCAGGCCAGAGCGCCGCAATCATCAGGGCATAAACAGGCAGTCGCGCTGAACAGCTCATGAGAGGCGCCACTAGGATCGTCACGAGGCGATCCTTGGGATTCTCGATAGTCCGTGTCGACATGATGCCGGGAATCGCGCAGGCATACGAGCTGAGGAGAGGAATGAAGGATTTCCCATGGAGGCCGACCTTGCTCATGACACGATCCATCAGGAATGCGGCACGCGCCATGTAACCCGTATCCTCGAGCAACCCGATAAAGAAAAAGAGGATCAGGATCTGCGGAAGGAAGATGACGACACCACCGACTCCTGCCAGCACTCCGTCGGTGAGAAGGTCCCGGAGATCTCCGGGAGGCATGATGGCCTGCAGCGATTCCGAGAGTTTTGCGAATCCGCCATCGATCCAATTCATCGGATACTGGGCAATAGTGAAAAGGGAGAGAAACATCAGCGTCATTGCCCCCAGGAAGAAGAGCCAGCCCCAGATCCGGTGAGTCAGCAGGTCATCGAGCCTCTGGGTGAGTTTGTCGCTTGCGTTGTGTGTCCCACCTTGGGCGGCATGGCAGAGTTTTTCGATTCCCTCGTATCTTGCCGCCACCACGCGTTCTCTCCACTCCGGCAGATCACGATCCAGCGTCGTCCGTTCCGAAAGAGTGACGCCGAGGGCATGCCCGGCTCCAAGTTCTGCAGAGAGCGCACTGGTTTCACTCTCCGCGGAGGAGAGCAGAACCGTGGCCTTCATGCGGAGCAGGGGATCTCGTCCCCTGCGCTGATCGAGCGTCAAACCTCCTTTCTGCGGCGCTTTTCCGAACCATGCGTCCTCCACGGCGTCGACCGCTTTGGTCCAGACATTCGGATGCTCCGGCTTCCAGTCGCTGCAAGGGACCTCAGCCCTACTGAGGGCAAGCCTCAGGGGCAGCATCGTCTCCTTTCTTGTTGCTTGAACAGGTATGACCGGGACACCCAACTCTTGGGAAAGCTGTTCGGCATGAACGGGCGTCCCTTGCGCCATGGCAACATCGATCATGTTGAGGGCGATGACGGTTGGTAAGCCCAACTCCAGAACCTGTGTAATAAAATAGAGATTTCGCTCCAGGTGAGAGGCATCGACCACGCAGAGGAGGCGTCCTGGTTGGGGTGTATCCTGCCGGAGATCCATCAGGACATCACGGGTGATGCGCTCGTCCGGCGCCTGGGCCCCAAGGCTGTAACTGCCCGGGAGATCCAATAACTCGATCCTCTCTCCGTGCTGACCGATGAATTGCCCCGATTTTTTCTCCACGGTCACCCCGGGATAATTCCCGACCTTCTGGCGCAGGCCCGTCAGGGCGTTGAAGAGGGTGGTCTTGCCACTGTTGGGATTGCCGACAACGGCATAGGCTTTAGGCTGAACTCCGTCCTTGGAGTCCTTCTGACTGGGGGGATGGGAACCATGGGTGATCGAGAGGACCATTTTGGTCGTTCCCCTGGCCACGACATGCGCTGGCGGCACGACCAGCAGGGCCGATCCCTCGGATCCGCTTTCCCTGAGTTCTCCCAGAACCTGTAAGGCGTCGGCGTTCCGGATGCTGAGCTCGAATCCCCGAAGCCGAAACTCCATCGGATCTCCCATCGGTGCGCTCCGGATGAACGTGACGGATGTGCCGAGCAGGAGACCCATTTCCCGCAACCGCATGGCCAGCTGCTGATCGGCAGGCAGGCGGCTGATGACGGCACTCTGTCCGGGTTTGAGAGAGGAAAGAGGGATCAATGTCGGATGGTTTGGCCTGTTGGGACTCGCACTTACGGGACTACGGCTTGTAATTCTGGGCGATCGGTAGCCGGCGGCCCATCCCAAATGCACGCCCGGTGACCTTGAGCCCGGGAGCGGACTGGGCGCGCTTATATTCATTCAGATCGACCATCCGGGTGATGCGACGCACCGTCGCCTCGTCGTGACCACGACGGACGATTTCATGAATGGGGAGGTTTTCCTCAATATAGAGTTCCAGGATCGCGTCGAGCAGGTCATATGGGGGAAGAGAATCCTGATCGGTCTGGTTGGGACGGAGTTCGGCGCTGGGAGCTTTCTCGATGGTTGCAATGGGGATGGTCGCTGCGTTTCGGTTCATCCAGCGCGCCAGATCGTAAACCAATGTCTTGGGAAGATCGGAAATGACGGCCAGACCACCGCACATGTCGCCGTAGAGGGTGCAGTATCCCACGGCCAGCTCGCTCTTGTTGCCGGTGGTGAGGAGGAGACTGCCGAACTTGTTGGAAAGGGCCATCATGGTAACACCCCGGAGGCGGGCCTGAAGGTTTTCCTCCGTTGCGTCCTCGGATCTTCCCTTAAAGACTTCGTTCAGACCCGTCTTCAACACCTCAAATACGGGAGTAATAGGGAGTTTTATGCATTTAATGCCAAGGGTTTCTGAAAGCGATATAGCATCTTTCACGCTCCCCTCGGAGGAATAAGGTCCAGGCATGGCAACACCCGTGATGTTCTCTCTGCCAAGGGCTTCAACCGCCAGCACCGCCGTCACCGCCGAGTCGATTCCACCACTCAGAGCGATCACAGCGGTCCTGAAGCCGCATTTTCGAAAATAATCACGCACCCCGAGCGTCAGAGCATCGTAAAGTTCCTCCAACTCGTCGTGTGGGATCGGGGTCTTCGGAGTGACGGTTTGCTCCTCCACCACGATGCTCTCCTCACGGAATCCTGATAGCTCCTTGCAGAGGATACCTGCTGCGGAGAATGCCAAGGAGTGCCCGTCGAAGACCAGTTGATCGTTTCCACCAACGGAGTTACAATAATAGATAGGCGTCTTAAATCTCTGCGCCTGAGCACATAACATCTTCATTCTCTGGGCAGGCTTCCCATACTGATAGGGGGAAGCACTCAGATTAATCAGGATCTCAGCTCCGTGGGCAACCAACTCTGCGGGCGGATCCACCCGATACAAGGGGCCAGGAAGGAACTCGGGCGTCCAGAGATCCTCGCAAATGGTTATCCCGACTCGTTTGCCGGCACACTCGACAGGCATCGAGGCCCGGCCCGGTTCAAAGTAGCGGGCCTCGTCAAAGACATCATAGGTGGGTAACAGCCGTTTATGAATGATTGTCGGTGGCTTACTGTGTTGCAAAAAAGCGGCTGCGTTATGAAAGGGCTTACCGTGAGGCGATTGATTACGATCGATGAAGCCAACCACAAGAGGCACTTCTCCAATCAATGCATGGATTTCCGCCAAGGCGGCGAGATTGCGGTCCACAAACTCACCTGCAAAGATCAGATCCAGCGGAGGGTAACCCGTGATCGAGAGTTCGGGCGTTACAACCAGATCTGCCCCCTCGTCGGCGAGTTGGCGGTAAGCATGGAGGATTTTGGAAAGATTCCCTTTAAAATCCCCGACCGTCGTATTGATCTGCGCAAGGCCGATTCTCATCGGTTCCACCTTACCAGAAACCCCACTGGCGTGTGGCACAAATATATACCCCAAGCGCCAGATTGGCTGTCGCATGGGCAAGCACGCAGGCGAAGAGGCTCCTAGTCCTCACGGCGACAAGGTTGAAAAGGATGCCTGTCAGGAACGCCGCAGGCCAGTCAGCCGGCGAATGGACGGCCGTGAACGCGATGACCACCGCCCAAAAGCTAAACACGTTGCAACTGCCGAAAGGGAGTTTCGTGAAGTCCTCTCGGACAAGATAGCGAAGCAGGAAACCCCGCCAGAAGATTTCCTCAACAAGTGGCACTACAATGACCAGTCGCGCAAAGCGCGCCGAGAGCATCCAGATGCTCAGACCGGGAACCACATTCGGGTCGAATCCCTCAAGACGTTGCGCTTGGTGAAACAGCTCCTGAGGTGCGATCCAGAGTCCAAAGACCAGGATGCCAACCGCAACGCCCAGCAGGGCGTTGACATGCGTCGATCCCTCCAAAAAATCATAACTCTTCCAAAACCAGATCAGCACGCCGGCGCAAACGATGGTCTGGAGGGGATAGATCCAGTAGATGGGATCCAGCGGCATACCCGCAAAGGTTTTAATTCCCAAGGTCTTTGCACCTGAAACGGCAACCAACCCCAGCATGAAGAGGACGAACGGGCCGATAAATGCGATCAGCTTTTTGTGAGTCGAGATCATCCCCTTGGCTATCAGCGGATGGCTGAATAGGAAACTCTAAGAGAGAATTATTTTGCATTCTTCCAGTTCACTTTTTTTGATCACTCTCCTTAATCCCATTTATCCTTGTGAACAACTCCCCCCCTTCTGCTGATCTTTTCCCCCTCCTTGGTTCGCATGTGCCGACGATCGGCGGACTGGCCAAGGCTATCGACCGGGGAGTCGGGATCGGATGCACCGCCATCCAGATCTTTGTGAAAAACAATATGCAGTGGTTCGCCAAGCCCCTGTCTCAGCAGGAGATCACCTTGTTCACCGAACACCCGCAACGCAAGCGCTTGGGGGCGGTCGTAGCCCATGCGGGATATCTGATCAACCTTGGGGTGGAGGGCAGCGAGAACCACGAAAAATCCCTGCGATCCCTTGCAGACGAAATGCTCCGTTGCGAACAGCTGGGCATCCGCTCCCTGGTCCTGCACCCCGGCTCGCATCTCGGAGCTGGCATCGAGATGGGCATTGCCTGCGTGGTTCGCAATCTGGACCGGCTCCATGCCGAACATCCGGGACTTCAGGTCCGAATCACACTCGAAACCACGGCGGGACAGGGAGCCTGCATTGGAGCCCGCTTTGAGGAGATCGCCTTGATCCTAGCTGCCGTAAAGGATCCCCTGCGGCTAGAAGTCTGCCTGGATACGGCCCACTCCTTCGCCGCCGGATACGATCTCTCAGCTCCTTCCGGCGCTGAAAACATGTTCTCCGAATTCGACCGGGTGATCGGACTTGGACGCTTGTCCATCCTCCATCTCAACGAATCCAAGGCCCCACTCGGAAGCCGAATCGATCGTCACGATAATCTGAGTAAGGGCAAGATCGGGTTGGAAACCTTCCGATGGATCATGACTTCGGAAGACCTGTCGCGGATTCCTAAAATCCTCGAAACCCCGAAAGGAAAAGACCTTGCCGAGGATATCGAAGCGATGGCTTTACTGCGCAGCTTCATCCTAGGGAATTCCATCTGAACCCTGCTTCTGTCATAAATGTCTTTTGCCCCCAAGGGTGCGGGCGGTAAGTTGATAACGGACAGGGTTACCCCCGCTCCCTTCAACCATGGGCAAACGCATTCTGATTCTTTCCGCAAGCGCCGGCACGGGACATTTGCGCGCCGCAGCGGCCCTTGAGCAGGCCTTCAAGGGAATGCCCGAGGTGGACGAGGTGCGCTCCATGGATGCGCTGAAATACACGAACCGCCTTTTCCGTGACTTCTACTCGAAGCTCTACACCCAGCTTGTGGAGAAATCCCCCACCTTTCTCGGTTGGTGGTATAAGACCAGTGACGAGCCTTGGAGGACAGACCGGATGCGCCTCATGCTCGACCGTCTCAATACGGTCCCGCTGATCAAGAAAATCTCAAACTTCAATCCCGACATCACCGTCTGCACCCACTATCTCCCGGCGACCCTCATTTCGCATCTCATCACCGAGGGAAAACTACAGGCCCGCCTTTCGATCGTGGTCACGGATCTGGATTTCCACGCGATGTGGCTCACGCGAACCTTCCACCGCTATTTTGTGGCGCTTGAGGAGACCAAGGTGCATCTGGGAAAGCTTGGGCTTCCTTTGGATCGGATCACCGTCAGCGGGATCCCGATCGATCCGGTTTTCGGTGTCCATCACCACGGGGAACAAAAAAGAATCCGTCTTGAGCTGGGTCTGGATCCCGACCTGCCGGTCCTTCTCGTCTCTGCTGGAGCACTTGGAGTGAGCCCTGCCGAGGTCGTTCTGGAGTCGCTTATGGAGCTGCAACATCCCGCCCAGATCATCATTCTTGCGGGGAAAAATCCGGCTTTGGAGGAGAAACTCCACCTCCTCTCTGCAAACGCCCGCGCCTCGGGTCTGCGGATCACCTCCCTCGGCTACACCAAGGAGATACACCGTTGGATGAAAGCGGCGACGCTCATGATCGGTAAACCCGGAGGCCTGACGCTCTCGGAGTGCATGGCAAGCGGTCTGCCAATGGTGATTATCTCACCGATCCCCGGACAGGAGGAACGCAACAGCGACCAACTTCTCGAGAAAGGAATCGCCATCAAATGCAACGACTACACGACGCTTGCCTACAAGGTGGATATGCTGCTGGCAGATCCCGATCGACTGTTACGGATGCATCGACAGGCTCTTGCCTGGGCAAAGCCCGGAGCGGCGGAGTTGATAGCCCAGACTCTTCTGGACGAAGACCTTCCCTCGCAACGGGCTGTCGAACTTGGAAAGATTCCAAACCAGTGGTGGCATGGCTGGCTGAAGTGGTGAAGGTTCAAGGAGAGCCATGCACTCCACCCTCCACAGTCCGCAGGACGGAGACAAGCCGTCGGGGAAAACTCCCTCACCAATAGGCTCACCAATAGGTTCTCCATCACGGAACTTTCTCTGGGGAGTGGCGACTTCGGCCTACCAGCACGAGGGAGGCTTCAATGGCGAAGGGGAGCCTCAGAACAACTGGGCCTGGGCGGAACACAAACACCGGGTCGATCCTACCGGGAAGGCCGCCGATTTCTGGCATCTGGCAGAGGAGGATTTTGCCCGTTGTCATGCCCTTGGCCTGAATGCCTTCCGCCTGAGTCTGGCTTGGGAGCGCATCCAGCCGTCCACCCAACTCAATCCGAACGGTCAGCCAAGCCCCAATGCTCCACCACCCTTCGACGAAGCGGCGCTGACGCGCTATGGCGCTCTTCTCGCCGACTGCCGCAAGCAGGGACTGGAGCCGATGGTGACCCTCCACCACTTCACCCACCCGGCTTGGCTGGGGGTCGATGCGTGGCTCGATCCGGGCACGATCGATCACTACCTCCGGTATGTGGAGAAAACCGTCGTCTACTTCCTTGAGGCGCTCCCTCGTGATCACGGCACCGATCCGCCACGCTGGTTTCTCACGATCAACGAGCCGAACCTCCTCTCCATCAGCTCGTATCTGAACGGCATCTTCCCATCGGGTGCCCGGACACCGAAGAGTCTGCATCAGACTCTCAAATGCCAGACACACCTCATGGAGGCGCACGTGAAAGCTTATCGGTTGATCCACCGGCTTTATGCCGACCATGGGCGCACCGGACACTGGGCTCCCATGGTAAGTTTCAACAATTACTGTAGCGATCTCTATTGGGCGGATCAGGCCTGGCTCGATCTCCTTTTTGCTCCATCACGGGGTATTCAGCGTGGCCAACTCTTCAACTACCTCTGGAAACAGGCGCGGAGCATCGATCAGGCCTTCCGAAGATCCACCCTCCCGATCCGCCCCAGACTGCGTTACTGGTCGGGCCAGATCCTGAAAAAACTCCATCACCTTGCCGCATTGACTCACTCTCTGGAAAAATCTTGGGTGCGCCTTCTGGATGTCCTCTACAGCGAGTCTGGGGAATCCCACCCACCCCTCGATTACATCGCCTTCGATTACTACGATCCGTTCATCGCCCATGTCCTAAGATGGCCGCGGGGGCATGATTTGTTTCACAAACACCGCCAATTGCCGATGCCGATCCGCCCCCCGTTTCACGAACGCTTCCTCGATAGCATCACGAACAAATGGTGGGATTGGAAACTTCTGCCCGAGGGTCTGGCCTACTTCGTGCACATCTCGGAACGATTTGACCTGCCAATCGTGATTGCCGAGAACGGGATGGCCAACCGATCCGATCCCCATCGTCATCACGGACGTCATGACAAACTGCTCCGGAGCGATTTTTTGCACCGACATCTCGCTGTTGTGAAATCCTTGAAGTCTGAGGGGGTCAGGTTGATCGGCTACTTTCACTGGTCTCTGGTGGATAATTACGAATGGGGCTCCTACGCACCGAGGTTCGGATTGTTTAACCGGGAACGGGAGCCCGTTGATTTCCGGGGCGACAATGCCTCCGCCACTTATGCGCGCGAAATCGCCGAAGAATAGAAGGCAAGCCATGCTTCACGCCTAGCGAAATGGCGTTCTCTCCTCTTACTTCTCAAAGGCCACCTATTTTCTTTGAGACTCTTGCCTCTTTGTGGGTTTAATTAGGTCACGATGAATCGTCCCTCCCCCATGCGTCTCTACCTCCTAGGAGGTCTGGTTTTTCTGCTTTTGGCCATTCTGGTCTCCCGCTGGATCTCAGATTGGGGCTTGGTGACCATCCACGTGAAAGACGCTCAGCTGGGCAAAGTTCTTGCCTCGATTGCCAGCCAGGGACACACCCGGGTGAAGTCCTCCCTCGACCAAAAGACACCGGTCTCCTTGGACGTCGATAAAGTCACCCCGGCCGTGGCCCTTGACATCCTCTCCAACCGGGTGGATGCAGACGTGCGGGTCGTTTATCTTGCCGCCCCGACCAAGAGTGCCCTAGATGAGGCCATTACATCACTCGAGACGTCAGGAAAGGTAGCCGACTGGACCCCCCATTTTTACCAAGGACCCAATGCCTCGGGCATGATCGGCATGGATCCCTCCACGTTGGAACTGAAAATTGAGGGTCCTGATAACCAACTGCCACTGCTTCTTGATCAGGCTGCACAGAAAACCGGCGTCATGACAGGAACCCCGCAGGGTTGGTCGCCCTCCGTCTCGAATCTTCCGCCGGCTTCTTCTGCAGGCAAGGTCATCAAAAACCTTGTCGGATCGGTGCACGGTGAACTCGCCTCTTTCTTTTTCCTTACGAAGCAGGAATGGCGGAATCGGAGACCCCAGGCCGAAGGCGCCCCGCAGGGTGAAGGAGGAGGGCAACCACAGGGTGGCGATCCCTTTGCTGGGATGAATGGTCAGCGATCTCGCATGAACCCCGAGTGGCGTGAGGCGAGGGCCCTGGCACAGATCAAGCAACTTCCCCCCGAGGCTCAGGTTGAGGCCAAAAAGGACATTGATGAAATGAAGGCCGTTTTCAAGCAAATGCAGGGTCTCTCGCAGGAAGAGAGGAGGGCTAAATGGGAAGAGTTGATGAACAATCCCGACTTCGCCGATCGGATGGAACAACGCCGAACCCTCCGACAGCAGTCACAATCCACGGAACAGCGTGTCGAAAGGTCCATCTCCTACCTCGAACGCAAGCAAGCAGTTATGTCCGGCCAAGGCGGCACAAGCGGCGGAGGCGGGAATGGTGGCAATGGGGGGGGCGGTGGTCGTCAGGGAGGAGGTCGTGGACAATGAATCCGTTGCTCATCCATACCTCGTCAGTTTTGAAATCAATGAAACCATTCAGGCGGCTCCATGGTTTTTCGATGATCGAGCTGCTCATCGTCATCACGATCATCGGGATCCTGGCCTCCCTGCTGACACCGACCATTCAATCCTCCCTCGATCATGCCAAGGCGGCAAAATGTCTTGGGAATCTCCATCAAATCGGAACGGCTGTTCAATCCTACATCGCTGATCCGGTGAATAATAATCAGTTTCCACCTTTTTTTGATGTGGCAGAAAGCGAGTTGGAACCCCTCACCTACCTCTCCAATTATGGAGTGACTGCGGCCACGTTGTCCTGCCCCGCTGATCCCAGCCCCAAAGCCCCCGTCTACAGTTACCCGTTCAATGCCGTCCCTGATTCCGAGGATTCTGCCGCCATTAAGCGTGTCGGACGAAGTGGTCGGATCACGGTCATTACCAAGCTGAGCAAACTCCAGTTGGCAACCGATGGAAGCTACCAGGGAATCGGGGGTTTCCCTCATCCAGCCAAGAGCTTCAATGTGTTGTGGGCCGACGGACACGTCACTGTCAGCAACGCCATGATCAGCACCATCCAATAAAGAAGGAAACTCCCGTTCAGAGCACCTCTTCGGATCGTAATTGTCGGGCCATCAGCGCCTTCATGGCTTGATTTGCTGTCTTCTCGCCATGGATCAGGGCATACACCTCGTCGATGATCGGAGTCTCCAGATTCAACCTGCGGGCGCAGGCATGGGCACTGATCGTTGTGGGGATTCCCTCCGCCACCATCGTCATGGAGCCGGTGACTTCTGACAGCGATTCTCCAGAGCCAAGTCGGAATCCCACCTGATGGTTGCGGCTTTGGGTGCTAAAGCAGGTCACCATCAGGTCACCGACGCCGCTGAGACCCCCGAAAGTTCCGGGATGCCCTCCCATGGCCACACCCAGTCGCGTCATCTCGGCAAGCGATCTGGTCACAAGCCCTGCACGGGCATTCTCCCCGAGGCCCATCCCGTCAGAGACGCCGGCGGCGACGGCAAAGACATTCTTAAGCGCCCCGCCTAGCTGGATCCCCCGCACATCGGAACTCGTGTAAGCACGAAAACTTGTCCCTTCAAAGAGGGCCTGCAATTGCGGAAGCAACTCCGGATCCGCACATCCGATGACACCTGCGGCAGGGATCCCTCGACCGATCTCCCCGGCAAGATTCGGTCCCGAAAGCACGGCCACGGGGACACCCGGCAGTGTCTCTCCAAGCACCTCGCTCATCAGAAGCCCCCGCTCCCGCTCGATCCCTTTCGTGCAGGAGAGGAGGATCGTTTTTTTCCCCAAACCCGCCTCAGCTAGTAATGCGGAGACGGACCTCAAATGGCTGGAGGGAACCGCCAGAAAAAGGATCTCCCCTACGACGCACTCCTCGAGTGAAGTGGTCGGGCGGATCAAAGGGGAGAGGGGAACACTGGGAAGATATTTGCTGTTTTCCCCCTCGGTTCGCATGGACTGGACATGGGCTGGATCATGCCCCCAAATGGCAACCTCCAATCCCCTCTTGGCCATCAGGAGAGCAAGAGCTGTTCCCCAACCTCCCGCTCCGATCACGCTGACCTTGGGTGTGCTCATCGTTTCTCGTTTGTCGTCTTGGATTTCTTGGCCTTCTTTTCGAACCGGGGTTCTGTCCCCGCACGGAGGCGGGCGATGTTCGAGCGATGGCGCCAAATCGCGAGCACGCACATGAGGACGGCGATGAGCAGGGTCAGCCAATCTTTCCGGTGCATGATAAAGAGCACCGAAACGGATGTCGGCACGGCAAGCGCCGCGGCAATCGAGGCCACGGAGACAAACCGTGTCGTGGTAAAAAGGAGCAGCCACGTGCCAAGGCAAAAGAGGAAGGCGCCGATGCCGAAGAGACCGACGATCACACCGGCGGAAGAAGCGATCCCCTTGCCTCCCTTGAAACCCAGCCAGACAGGAAAGCTATGCCCTAAAAGGGTGCAGAGGGCCGCCAGCGCTCCGGGTGCGGAGGCAGGCTTGACTCCATGGGCGTGTCCCCAATCAAGGGCAATCAGAACAGGGAGCAGCCCTTTCAGGAAATCCAAGAGGAAGACCGCGTAGCCCCATTTCTTGCCCAAGACGCGAAGCACATTGGTCGCCCCGATGTTCCCGCTACCCTTGGTGCGGATATCGATGCCGCAAAGTTTGCCCGCAAGAAAACCGAAGGGAATCGATCCCAGCAGATAGGAACCAAGAGCGATCAGAAGCCAAGGGATCCAAGATTGGAAAATCACCCAACGATCTCATCAGTGTGGCGATGAGGAACAAAGGAAAAATTCTTCTGCGCAGGCGGAAACTTAGACTAGTTTGACCCTATGCAGTTCCACTTTTCACGTCATCTCTTGCCGGTTCTCCTCCTGCTTTCTATGGTTTCCATCATGTCCGCACAGACCCCCTCGAGCTCTACAAATAACACAAACACCCTGGCCGTCCGTCTGATCGGGCCCGATGGTCAGCCGGGGCCGGTCGTGCAGAGTTCGCGCGTTGTGAAGACCGATGCCGAGTGGGAGAAACAGCTGGGTCCCGCCGCCTATCGTGTCCTGCGTGCGAAGGGAACCGAGGCCCCCTTCTGCGGAAACCTGCTCGATAACCACAAGGATGGCGTCTACTTCTGTGCCGGATGCGGTCTGCCGCTCTTCGCCTCCAGTTCCAAGTTCAACTCCGGCACCGGCTGGCCCAGCTTCTACCGCCCCTTCGCCCCCGAAAACATCACCGAGATCCGTGATGCCTCCCTAGGCATGGTTCGCACCGAGATCCTCTGCGCTCGCTGTGGCGGCCACCTCGGCCATGTCTTCGACGACGGCCCCGCCCCGACGCACCTACGCTACTGCCTCAACTCCGTCTCCCTAGTCTTCAAGGACGATGCCGAGGTAAAGAAGATGGGGGCTGAAGCAGCAAAGTGAAAAGTCTCTGCGGGTTTGGATGTCTTTAGAAAGAATCCCAATGAAGCGTCTTAAGATCGTCGCGTTGTTGATAGGTCTCTGTGGTTTTCGTGGCACATCTGCATTCTCACTTCCTAGCGACCAAGAATGCTCCAAGTTGATGGTTGGAGCATGGAGATCGCCACGGCATGACTATCTCTATTTTGCAGATGGAACTTGGTGGATGGGAAAACCTGATCCCAGTGTTACCCATGGCAAATGGCATATTTTGAACGGAACACTCTTTAGTTCTTATACGGGTCAGCTTTCTACAGAACCTGAAACTTATTATACAATTCAATCCACAGCCATCCCATAGAGGAGGCAAGTGGAGGGTAAAAGTGGGTGGGATAAAGTGGTGATGGACGGGGAGATTTCAACCTGCCACATGGCAGGGGTATG
>Ga0118677_10005719_pt1 | contig 21586 bp, 16 predicted proteins | sample AliMusrvi5mmetaG_FD_86154 | JGI IMG/M metagenome (GOLD analysis project Ga0118677, IMG submission 86154)
GGGCTGGTCCTGGGCCTTTGACACGCCCTTCACCTGGTTCAAGCAGAACGCCTCGAGACTCGGCGGCATCCGTCAGTGCATGACGGTCTCCTGGCCCGGCCACATCAAGGATAAGGGAGCCCTTCGCGAGCAGTTCATGCACGTCATTGACGTGGTGCCCACACTCCTCGAAGTCTGCGGCATCCCCGCGCCCGAGACCGTGGACGGAATCAAACAGAAGCCCATCGAAGGTACGAGCTTTGCTTACACTTTCGACGCGAAGAACGCCAAGGAACCGTCACAGCACAAGACACAGTATTTTGAAATGTTCGGCCAATGGGCCTTGTATCACGAGGGCTGGATGCTGAGCACCGAGGTCAACCGCGCGCCGTGGGAGGTCTTCGGCGCCGCCAATACCGACCCGCTCAACAACCAGGTGCTCCAACTCTACAACTTGGACGAGGACTTCAGCCAGTCCCAGAACATCGCCGACCAGCATCCGGACAAGGTGAAGGAGCTGAAGAAGATGTTCGTCGAGGAAGGGAAGAAATATCAGGTCTTCCCGATGGACGCCTCAGTGGCGGCCCGCATCGTGGCGCCGCGCCCGAACATCACCGCCGGCCGCACGGAGTTTGTTTACACGCACCCGATGACCGGCCTGCCGCAGGGCGATTCCCCGTTCCTGCTCGACAGTTCCTACACTATCACCGCGGACATCGAGGTCCCGCAGGGTGGCGCCGAAGGCATGATCCTGACCTCCGGTGGCCGGTTTGGCGGCTACGGCTTCTACCTGCTCAAGGGCAAGCCCGTGTTCCTCTGGAACCTGATCGACTTGAAACGCGACAAGTGGGAAGGCCCGGACGCACTCGCGCCTGGCCGCCACACGCTCGAATTCGACTTCAAGTATGAGGGCCTCGGCGTCGCCACGCTCGCCTTCAACAACATGAGCGGCCTGGGCCGCCCAGGCACCGGCTCGCTCAAGATCGATGGCAAAGAAGTCGCCACCCAGAAGATGGAGAAGACGATTCCCATGATCCTGCAATGGGACGAGAGCTTCGACATCGGCTCCGACACGCTGACGGGCGTAAACGATGCGGACTATCAACCGCCGTTCCCGCTCACCGCCAAGCTCAACAAGCTGACGATCAAGGTGGACCGCCCGCAGTTGACACCCGAGGACATCAAGAAACTCGAAGAGGGCATGCAGAAGGCCGCCGACGCGAAGTAAGTCCTGTCGTTCGTGAACCACGCGGGCCGCCCGGTAAAGGGCGGCCCGCGCATTCACGGCCGAACCGCAAAATCAAGCAGACGACATTAGAACAGAACCAAGACCAAATGGCATACATGAACACCAAGACTCATTCCATACTGGGCAGTTTGATCACTGCGACACTCCTCACCACCGTCCCGGCCCTCTGCGCGCAGACCGCAGCGCGGGGCTTCGAGAACGAACCGGACAGGAGCATGGCGGCAGCTCACGATTCTTTTGTAAAGGGAGACAAGCACAGAGCGGCCGCCAACCTCGAGAAGGCTTCCAGGTGGGTCAAAAAGCAGGCGGACGAGGTCGGCAAGGCATCTTCAGCCGGAATGAAGGACGCCGGCGAGGAACTGGAGAAGCTTGGCGAGGGCGTCAAGAAGGGCACCGTCAAATCGGGCGATGAGATGAAGAAGACCTTCGCGAAGGTGGATCACGAAATTGCCTCCTGCTGGCATAAGACCGCCGAAGACACGAAGAACGCAGGCAGAGACTCGACTGCCGATCTTAAGAAGGCGGGGGAGGCGCTCGAAGGCTCGGCCAAGTGGTCCGGCCACCAGTTGAGCGAAGGCGCCAGGGACTCAGTCCGGGCGGTCAAGAAAGCAGGCAAGGCAACCGGGGAAGGCTCCCAGGCCGCAGCCAAAGACGTAGACAGGTGGTTCAAGGGAATTGGCCAAGGAATCAAGGAGCTGGGTAGGAGGCTCTGAAAATTCATGATGACGATGATGTTCTCGCTGGCTGAAACGGGCGAGGGCCAGGCGATGCCGCTGATCACCATTCCAGCCCATTAGATCAACCATCGACCCAAACGCCACAATATGAAAACTCGAACCTTCCTTGGCGAGACAGTGGCCTTGGCCACTGCCGTAACCCTGTTCACCAGTTGTGCTACGAAGCACGACACCGTCGCCCAGGCGAAGAAGGGCGAGAAACACGCCCCCGGCTTCGCCGAAACCTGCACCATTGCCGAGGAAGGCTTCATCTACGGCCTGCCCCTCGTGATGAACTACGCGGCGGTATATGAGCTCTTCATTGACAAGACCTCGAGCCAATACAGGTGCCCGATGAACCAGCTCTTCAACGAGCATCGCGTCTTCACCTATAAGGACACATCCGTTGTCACGCCGAACAGTGACACCCCCTATTCGATGCTTTGCCTCGACCTGCGCACCGAGCCTTTTGTCCTTTCCGTTCCGGCCGTGGACAGAGCCCGCTACTACTCCATCCAGCTTTGCGACTGGAACACCTTCAACTGCGGTTACATCGGCTCCCGCGCCACCGGCGGCGAACCCGGCGACTTCCTGGTGGCGGGCCCTGACTGGAAAGGCGCCACGCCCGCGGGCATCAAGAAGGTTTTCCGCGCCACGACCCACTTCACCTTGGCCATCTACCGCACCCAGCTCTTAAATGCCGACGACATGCCCAACGTCGAAAGAGTGCAGGCCGGCTACAAGGTCCAGCCGCTGTCGGCATATCTTCACCAGCCTGCACCTGCCCCAGCCCCAACCATCGAATTCCCCAGGGTAGACAAGGAAATGGCGAAATTGAACTTCTTCGAATACCTCGACTTCACCCTTCAATTCGCACCACCCGGCCCCGAAGCTCAAGCCATCCGCTCAAAGCTTGCTCGCATCGGCATTGGCCCCGGGAAAACCTTCAGCTTCAAGGACCTCTCCCTGGACCACAAAATCCAGATCGGCCTGGGGATGAAAGATGGTGAGAAGAAGGTGGAGGCCGCAGCCGCCCGCACCGGCAAGGACATCAACGGCTGGCGCATTGGCGGACTGGCCGGGGGCGACCGAGCTTTCTTTAATGGCGACTGGCTGCTGCGAGCCGCCGTTGCCAAAGCCGGCATCTACGCCAACGACCCCGCGGAAGCCGTCTATCCCATGACCCGCAGTGACGTTGCGCGTGCCCCTCTCGATGGCAGCAAACACAAATACACCCTCACCTTCCCCGCTGGTCATTTCCCGCCCGTGAACGCTTTCTGGTCCGTAACCATGTACGACGGCAAGACCCAACTGTTGATCGAGAGCCCCATCAATCGCTACCTCATCAACTCGCCGATGTTGGAAGTCATGAAGGAGAACCCCGACGGCTCGCTCACGCTTTACATCCAACACAATTCGCCCGGCGCGGACAAGGAAAGCAACTGGCTGCCGGCGCCAGACGGTCCGATCTATCTCGTCATGCGCCTCTACTGGCCCAAGACCGAGCCACCCTCGATCCTGCCGACCGGCGAAGGAACGTGGAAACCACCGGGCGTCATGGTGACAAACTGATTTGCTGGTGAACCACGCGGGGCGCTCCACCAGGAGCGAATCCGCAGCCGAACTGAACCAAGAAAACTGTGAAATCAACTACCATGATCATGAAACCGAACAACATCACCGCCCTCCTCAGCTTCGCCGTGGCGCTGGCCCTGATCCCTTGCGGCTGTGTCACCGACCAGGGTGCAGGGCCCGGCACCAACAACGCGGCACAGGCGGACGCGGCGGCTACCGCCGCCCTGCAGAACCTCTATGCGAGCCGTCCGGCCGCCAAGGCCCTCGGCCGCAAAGCCAAGGCCATCCTCATCTTCCCCGACGTCGTGAAAGCCGGTTTCCTGTGGGGAGGAGAACTCGGCAACGGGGTGCTCCGCCAGAATGGCAAAACCGTTGGCCACTATAACATCACCGCGGCTTCCTATGGCTTGCAAGCTGGCATACAATCGTTCGGCTACGCCCTGTTTCTGATGAATGACTCGGCGATGGCTTACTTGAACAACTCGGGCGGATGGGAGGTTGGCGTCGGTCCCAGCATTGTCGTTGTGGACGAGGGTATGGCCAGGTCACTCTCCACCACCACCCTGCAGAACGATATCTACGCTTTTGTCTTCGATCAATCCGGGCTCATGGCGGGCGCTGGCTTGCAGGGCTCGAAGATTACCCGGGTTGGGCCCTGACCTCTACCATTCCGACCCGCATAAATGGGCCCGGCTGTTTGCGTTTCTGAGCAAAACCCATGGCTGGAACGTCTGGGCTTTCGCTGGCTTCGAGGAGGCCCTGCTCTGGCTTTCGAGCAGCCAGTAAACCCCCAGCAAGCCCAACCGGTCGCCTGCGGGAAAAAGGATTCCCATCCGGGTCGGGAACCAAGAGCCAAATCTCCCGACTCGATCAACCTGCCGCCGGGAATGCCGGGCGAACGAGCGAAGCCGGCGGAGCCAAGTCGAAGCTTGACCCTGCGCACCCCCGGCTGCCAGACTGCAGGCATTCAGCAAAGGGCCGCCACGCATGGTCGCTAACAAGACTACAGTGCTGATCGTTGATGACCATCCGATCTTCCGGCATGGGGTCGGGCAACTCATTGACGCGGACAGCTCCTTCCAGGTGATTGGGGAAGCCAACGACGGTGAGGCGGCTGTAACTCAGGTCAAGGCGCTCAAGCCGAAGATCGTCACTCTCGATCTCGGTTTGCCCAGGCTCAGCGGCCTTGAGGTGATAAGGAGACTCCGGAACTTAAGTCCCATCTGCCTGGTCTTGACCGCGAATGCCTCCGAGAGCTCTTTCAACGCTGCCATGGATGCCGGAGCCAAGGGCTACATGCTCAAGGAAACGGCTATTCAGGATTTGCTGACAGGCTTGCGAGCAGTGTCGTCGGGCGGTGTCTACGTCTGTCCCGGCGTATCTTCCTTTTTGCTCAGACGCCGGCAACGGGCATCCGCTCTGCGGCAAGACAAAACGGGGCTGACCTCCCTCACCCCCACGGAACTGGAAGTGCTGCGATTGGTCAGCGAAAACAAGACGAACAAAGAAATCGCAGCCGACCTCTTTATCAGCCCTCGCACGGTCGAAGCCCATCGCGCCAACCTCTGCAAGAAACTTGAGCTGCAAGGCGCCCACAAACTGCTCCAGTTCGCGATCGAGCACCGATCGGAGCTTTAATCCCGAGCATTTCGAGCTTGAGAGGGGATCTTTTGTCGCTAGCTGTTGAGTGGCGGAGCCTCAAGGCAGCCTTGGGGCCGTTCATCACCGTCGGCGCGGTCGGCGTCTTGCTCTGCGCCGCCTTGACCGTCGGGGCTGCTCCCGAAACTAATAGTGGGCCCTCGTTCACGGTCACTTCCTGGCGCACGGAGCAGGGTTTGCCGGCCAACGCGGTGACCGCCGTATCGCAAACACCGGATGGCTATATCTGGGTCGGAACCTCGGAGGGGTTGGCTCGATTCGACGGCGTTGAATTCAAGGCAATGGGACTAAAGGACGGGCTGGGGAGTGTTTCGATTAGTCGGTTGCTCGTGGACCGCCAGGGAACATTCTGGGTCGGGACTTCCGGTGGAGGCATAAGCCGATTCAGGAACGGCCGGTTTGAAACCTGGACCAAGAGTGACGGTCTGGCCGGCGATCGCATCACAGGGATGATTGACGATAAGGAGGGGGCACTCTGGGTCTGGACGCCGACCGGGTTGAGCCGATTTTTAAACGGCAGGTTCACCACCTTCTCAGCGGCGGACAGATTGCCGGACCGTGCAATTCTTTCGGTGGCTCAGGATAGAGCGGGGATAGTCTGGATGGGCACCAGCCTCGGCGGCTTATTCCAGTTCCAGGACGGAAGGTTTGTCCCGGTAGTTGGCCCTTCAAAGCATCCAAAGCTCATCGCTATGTCCATGCTTGGTGATCAACGCGGAAGGCTGTGGCTCGGCTCGGTGACGGAAGTGTTATGCCGGGAGAACGGGCGCTGGACGACCTACGGACGCGAGCAGGGGCTGCCTGAAGTATCTGGAGTTGGCATCGGGCAAATAGCCGAGAGCCTTGATGGCACGATTTGGCTGACGGCTGGAACGGAAGGTCTCGTTTGTCTGCGCGAAGGCCGGTGTTGGCAAGTAAAGCGCGAGCTCGGGCTGTCCGACCCAATGGTGTTCAGTGTTTTCACAGACCGGGACGGCGCGATATGGGTCGGAACCCGGAGTGAGGGCTTGTGCCGACTTAGCAAGCCGAAGGTTGCAACTTATGGGGCAGCGGCCGGATTGGCGGTAGGGCAAGTCGTCTCGGCAACGGAGTCGGTCGATGGGACGCTTTGGGTCGCGACGGTAGAAAACGGGCTTTATCGCCGCAGCGGGGAGCAGTTCGAGCACGTCGAACTGAGTGATGAAACCGGGCTTTACACGACCATCTACGCCACGTTGGCGCAAGGCAACGGCGACCTGTGGTTTGGCGTCCCGAGAGGTGTTTTGTACGCCAAGGCCGGGCAGAAACCCGCGGTGGTTTGCCGGGAACAGTTTCGGCCGCTCGACGCTGTTCGTGCGATTTGTGAGGCCCGAGACGGAGGCGTGTATGTTGGGACCGGGCTCGGACGGGTGTTCCGAGCGGGCCAGGGGAAAGTCACGCTCGCCACGGAGGATTTATCAGGGAGTGTCGTCATGGCCTTGGCTGAGGGCCAGGATGCGGTGCTGTGGATTGCGACCTCGGGGGGCCTGTATCGCTTTAGAGAAGGGAAAGTCCCTGCCGCCACCCGGATGAGCAGTTTATTGAGCAACCAGATCCGAGGATTGTATCAGAGCCCAGACGGCACGCTCTGGATTGGGTCGCGGGGTGGAGGCTTAAGTTGCTGGCAGAACGGGCGGCTGACGAGCTTTACCACTGAGCACGGCCTTCCTAATAACTCGATTACCCAAATCCTCCAGGACGATGCGGGCGACTTTTGGTTCGGGTCCAGCCGCCACATCTTTCGTGTGCGGCAGACGGAGCTCCGCGCATTGGCCGCCGGCAAAATACGATTTGTCCATCCGCTGGTGCTGGGCCGGGCCGACGGTATGCCTAGGGGCCAATGCACAAGCGGGTTCCAGCCCGGTGCCCTAAAGACCAAATCTGGAGTGCTCTGCTTCCCCATGGTGAATGGCCTGGTGACGATTGACCCGAGAAGGTTCGCAGAGGCTGCAAGGCCCGCGCGAGTATTGCTCGAAGAGACGCTCGTTGATGGTCAACCGGTGCTGTTCCCGGACAAGCCTGGGGACAGGCTCCTCTCGATCGGCCCCGGCCGGCACTCGGCTGAGTTCCATTACACTGCCCTGGGTGGCAGCGCTCCCGAGCGTGTCCAGTTCAAGTACCGCCTGGACGGGTTCGAGGATTGGGTTGAAGCCGGCACTGAACGCCAGGCCAGGTACCGCAACATCCCACCCGGCAGTTACCAATTTCAGGTATTGGCCTGCAACAGCGATGGGGTGTGGGGCGAGACTGGCCCATCGCTGGCCGTGGTCGTGGAGCCCTACTTTTGGCAAACCTGGTGGGTCCGAGGCGCCTTTGTCTTGATTGTTGCAGGCTGCGTGTTTGGCTTTTATGAATGGCGGTTAAGCCGCCTGCATCGGGCGCGCAAAGCTCAGCAGGTCCTTTCCAGGTCTTTGATTGAGTCGCAGGAGCGAGAGCGACAACGAATCGCCACCGATCTGCACGATAGCCTGGGACAGGATCTCATGCTGATCAATAACCGCGTTACTCTGCTGGCATCCAAAGTGGCCGACCCTTCGGAGGTGGCTAAGCAGTTGGGGGAGATTTCGCAGACCACGGTGCGCGCCATTGCCGAAATGCGCGCGATTGCCGAGGCGCTCCGGCCTCCGGACCTGGAGCATATCGGGATCACTAAAGCCATCGAATGGCTGGTGGACAAGGTGGCGGGAGTGTCGCCGGCTCGGATCTTGACCGAACTGGAGCGCATTGACGGCCTGCTGAGCGCAGAGCAGGAAATCCATCTTTATCGAATTATTCAGGAGGGCCTGAACAACGTTCTTAAGCACGCCTCGGCCTCGCGGGCTATTCTCGAGGTCAAACGTGAGCCAACAAGCATCCGGGTATCACTTTTTGATAACGGGAAAGGCTTCGATTTGCAGAGCCGTCTTGCTGCCAGCGGGGCGCGGCCTGGGATTGGGTTCTCCAGCATGAGCGAACGCGCCAGGGTACTGGGTGGTGAGTTGGACATCCAGTCTGCTCCTGACCAGGGAACCAGGCTTACCGTAAGCATTCCAGTACCACCAGAATCCGCTTCCTAACCCGATCATTAAACCGCGCCTGCGACGTGAAGTGAGGCGGGGCTGCTGGAGTGCTGGAGTGCTGGAGTCCCAATACTCCACCAATCCACCACTCCGTTCCTTCGTACAACTACGTACGCCGCATCGGAGTCCTGCTTAGCAAGATCTGAGGAGGCCACCAATTCCAATTCCTGCGAAATTGTGAGTTAATCTTCACAGCAAGGCGAACTTGGCTGTGAAGATAATGATCGTCGATGACAACTCTGAAATGCGGGCACTCATCCGCAGCTTGTTGAGGGATTTGGCTGAGGAGATCGAGGACTATGGTGACGGCGAAAGCGCGCTAGCCAATTACGACAAGAACCGGCCGGACTGGAGCGTGGTCGATCTGGAAATGCCTCTCATGGACGGTCTTGCCGTGACCTCCTGGATCAAAAGTCATGACCCCGAGGCTCGCGTGATTGTCATGAGCCAGAGCCCAAATCCTCAAGTGAGGGCGGTTGCACTCGAAAGCGGGGCCACGGCGTTCGTGCCAAAGGAAAACCTGCTGCAACTACGAAACGTGATCATGTCCGTCGGGCAGCGAATCCCGGCTCAACGAGAGCCTCATCGGGTTTCCAGCAAGGACGATCGAGAGCAAAACCACACCAACAATAACAAGATGCAATAATTTCTCGGCTTTGCAGTCCGCTGAAGCCGAGGAGCAACACAGTAAGAACAGCAAACAGGAGATAGAAAGAGAGACAGGAACAAATGAAATCCAGAAAACAGTTAATATCGCACAGTCTGACCGTGCTGGGAGCTTCGGCGGCGCTGCTAGGCGCGGCCCTCGCCACCTACGCGGCGGACAAGAAACCCAACATCCTCTTCATCATGGGCGATGACATCGGCTGGATGCAGCCGAGCTGCTATCACCGCGGCCTGATGGTCGGGGAAACACCACACATTGACCGCCTCGCCAAGGAAGGCGCGATGTTCATGCACTATTACGCCGAGCAGAGTTGCACCGCCGGCCGCACCGCCTTCTTCACCGGCTTGCACCCGCTCCGCGCGGGCATGCTCATGCCCCAGTTGCCGGGCGCCATCTCGTATCTTCGCCCCGGCACGCCGGCCCTCGCCAGGTTCCTCCTCGACCTCGGGTACAACACCGGCGAGTTCGGCAAGAACCACTTGGGCGACAATCCCGATTCCCTCCCGACTGCCCACGGCTTTCAGGAATTCTGGGGCTACCTGTACCACCTCGACGCGATGCAGGGCGTAAGTTTTCCGGACATCAACAAGAGCCCCACCGATCAAGCTGTAGTGCCCCCTTGCCAACAGATTCCGATCCCGGGAGTGCCGTCAGTCGCGGGCGGCGTTGATCCCAAAACCGGTCTCTGCATGGCTGCTCCGCGCCCCATCCTTTGGATGAAGTCCCCTGACGGCACGGCCAAGAACCAGACGGGCAAGGACGAAGGCCCGCTCACGTTGGAGCGCTCCAAGACGGTGGACGAGGAAATCTCCTCGCACGTCATCGACTGGCTTGATCGCAACGACCCCAAGAAGACCGACAAGCCCTTCTTCTGCTGGTACAACCCGGCGCGCATGCACATCACCACCATGTTCTCTCCCAAGTACGAGGCAATGCTCGGCGTCAAGGGTGGCAAGGACTGGGGCATCAACGAGGTCGGCATGAAGCAGCTCGACGACAACATCGGCTACGTCCTCAAGAAACTCGAGGACATGGGCGAGATTGACAACACCATCATCGTCTTCACCACGGACAACGGCGCAGAAGTGATCACCTTCCCGGACGGCGGGTGCACCCCGTTCAAAGGCGGGAAGCTCACCACCTGGGAAGGCGGCATGCGCGCTCCATGCGTGATCCGCTGGCCGGCGAAGATCCAGCCTGGCACCATCTTCAAGGAAATGTTCGCCTCGCTGGACTGGTTGCCCACGCTGGTGGAAATCGCCGGCGGAGCCAAAGGGAATACTCTCAACGAGCAGATCATGGCGGGGAAATACCCCGGCATCGTGAAAACGAAGCTGGATGGTGTCAACCAAATCGACTACCTGACCGGCCAGAGCGACAAGTCGGCCCGCGACACCTTCTTCTACTACACCGGCGCGCATCCGTCCGCCGTGCGCTACAAGAATTGGAAGTTCTATTACACGATGGTCGGCGCCGGCCCCATGGACGGGCTGACGGGAGCCGTCACCTATCACTGGACCCAGCTTGCCAACATCATGCGCGATCCCTTTGAGATCAGCGTGGGCGCGGACACCAAGTCCCTGTTGAGCTATTCTGGCGCCCTCGCGGCGCCGAGCACGGCCTACATCTACGACTGGAACCTGCTCCCGATCGGCCAATTGCTGTGGGAAAAGGAGCTGATGTCGTACAAGGAATTCCCGCCCTTACAGAAACCGGCGAGCTACAACCTGGACCAAATCATGCAAGAACTGCAGGAATCCAGGAGTAACAGCCACGCTGGCGACTAAAACCTAGGCTGGTTCGACCGTGAACCGCGCGGGCTGCTTTTCTCAAAAGGAGGCGGCCCGCGCACTTACCAACTTGCCACAGATGAACCTTATGAAGCAGTCATCGACCCTGGCGGTGGTCGCCGTAGTCGCGGCCATGGTGGCTCTTCCGTCAGCAGCGGATCCTGCCCTCTCCAATACCCCTGCTGGCAAGATGCTCCTCCTCGACCACTTCGGGCGGGCGGTCCAAGTGTCCACCAATGAAATGCCCGCCGGCTTTATCCCACCTCCGGCCGTAGGGCTGGAACGGCAGATACCTGCACCCGCCCAAGGAACGAGTCAGCCGAATGAGATTCAGCAACGCGGGCGCGACGCGGCCATCGGCTTCCGGTCCCTGCCCTCCGTCCCGCCGGTGCTTCAGCCCTACCTGGCCAGCCAGGACGAATACGGGAATACCGCCGCGCGGCCCGGTCCCCTCTTTCCTGCTTACCCGCTGGAATCGCTGGTCCAGGGCCCCAAATACTGGCTTTCGGAGCACGGTCTCCGTTATTCCCTGGAGCAAACCATCAACTACGTCAACATGACCGGCGTCCAGGAAGGTGACAACACTCTCGGCTTTTACACCTTGGAGTTCAAAGGAGTCTGGGCCATGTACGATTCACCGGCCAGCGGTACTGCGGGCTGGATCAGCAGCCAATTTGATGTCAAAACCGGCATTGGCTCCCCGGGGCAAAGTCAGGATGCCAAGCGCAATCTTGGCACCATCACTGATCCCACAGATATCTGGTCCGACGTCAACGGCCTGCGGGTGCCTGAACTAGCCTGGCAGCAGGCGGCGTTTGACGGCCGGCTGGTGGCCGTCGCGGGAGTCGTCAACCAGGGCAATTACATTGATCAAAACGCTTACGCGCAGAGTGGCCGCGGCCAGTTCATGAACTCGGCTTTGATCGACACCCGAGTCATGCCCATACCGCAATATAACTTCGGTTTCAACCTGCAGTGGCAGCCCTTGAATGAGTATTATGCCATGTTCGGCGCCTCTGCTGGCAACAACGACGCCGGCTTCGCGCCCTGGACCAAGTTCAGTCTGAGCACCTGGTCGATGCTCTGGGAGCTTGGCTATGCGCCGAAGGATGTGCTCGGCCTCGGTCCGGGCATTTACCGCATCCAGCCTTTTCTGGCGGAGGTCGAAAACCAGTCTGGCGGCGGCCTTTGCTTCGACCTCCAGCAGAAGCTCGGCCCGCGAACGCCCTTTGGCTGGTATGGTCGTTTCGGCTTTGGCAGTGAGGCGGTCTCGGCGGGGGCCGCAGCGCAAGTCGGCACCGGCTTTGTAATGCAGGGCCCGCTCGACCACGTGCTTTTGCGGCGGAGGAGCAACGACCTGCTGGGCGTCGGCTTCGTTTGGAGCCAGCCTTCGGCGACCAGCAAGACCGTTTACCACCAGAATGAGTACATCCTTGAAGCCTTCTACGCCCTCCAGTTCTCCCCAACCGTCCGTTTTCAGCCTGACTTCCAATTCGTCACAAACCCCGCCTTCAACCGCGACCATGACCACGCGCTGGTCTTCCAGTTGCAGCTCATCCTCACCTGGTAAACCGGTCGTATGACCACCCCAATGCCGGAACGAACTTCGCCAGAACAAACTGGCAGTGCACCACAACAACTGATTATCCTATCGTCCGAGCGCCCATGAAGGCCAATCGTCAAACAACACCAGAGACTGGAATGCAGTAGATCCAACGACCGAATACAGAGCAGAACCAGACTGAATCATGAAGATCAAACTCCTCGTTACCTCCCTGGCCTGCGCCGTGGCGCTGGCCACTACGATTCGCGCCGAACAAAGAGGCGCCGGACATACCCTCCCAGGCATGTTCACGGACTTTAGTACCAGCCTGCCGAGCGCCGAAGGCTGGAACTTCCTGAACTTCGCCCTGTGCTACGACAACGGCCGTTTCGGTGATCAGCGAGGCCTGCCCTTTGGCGGAAGCTTGGCTCTGGGTGTCAGGGTCGAGGACTACGTCGAGGCGCCGGCCGTCCTCTACGCGCCCCCCTTTCAACTGTTGGGCGGGCAGCCTTCCATCGGGGTCGCGGTGGCTTACGTTTGGCAGCAGGTCAGAGCCCTGGGTGAAGTTTCCACGCGAGTGGGCGACGTCTCCCCCGGCCGGAGTGATTGGGCCAGCGGCCTCGGCGACCTGGGTTTACTACCATTCAACCTGGGGTGGACTAATACCGACCTCAAATACGGCATCGCGCCATTGATCTGGGCACCCAGTGGCGAATTCGACCGGTCCCGTCTGGCCAATCCGGGCCTCGGTTACTGGACCTTCACCCCAATGCTTTACGGCAGTTGGCTCAGTAGTAAGATCGGCACCGAATTGACCATGTTCGCTGGCGTGGACTTCAACACGAAAAACAACAGCGCCGACTACCAGTCGGGCGATGTCTTCCACGTTGACGCCACCCTCGCCCAGCATCTTCCCTTGGCGGGAGGCTTCGCCGGTCTGGGGGCCTCCGTTTCTTATGTAAAGCAGTTCACCGGAGACAGCGGCAGTGGTGCCGTGCTGGGCAGCTTCGAGGCCGAGTCCCTCGCCGTCGGACCGACCGTCTCCTACGCCCACAAGTTTGGCAAGACCGAGGCCGTGCTGGACTTCTCCTTCCTGCCCCAGATCCACGCCGAGAACACCACCAAGGGCAATTTCTTCTGGGTCAAAGTGGCCGTCGTATTCTGAGGAACCCAATAGACCTGTAATACGCCTATGGCCCGGCCCATGGGTTGGCCGAGACCAAGATCGGCGCGTTCCCCGGGGCGCTCTACGATACGGCGCAGAAAAACGGCTGGACTGTCATCAGCATGAAGTAGGACTGGAAACGCATCTTCCCCTTTGATAGAAATTGAACTTGATTAACAAAACCGATCTCACCGGCGGCTGGCGCAGCCTCCTGGCAACCTGCTCCTCCACAGCCTTTGCGCTCGCTGTCGCCTTGCTCTGCGTCACTCCCCTTTGTCTCCCGGCGCAGACCCCGAGCCACACCGAGCCCGACGTCGAGCCGTCCGAACTCAGCCCCAACCGCCTCACCGGGGGCGGGCCCGTGGCCGCTCGCGCACTCGCCAACCAGATCAACAACCCGACCACGCCGCTCACCATGTTCCAGTTTCGCGATGTGTTCGCCCCCGCGGTGCCGGGCTACGACGGTCCGGCCAACGTGATCGAGTTTAACCCCGTCTTCCCGATCTTTCCTTCGCGGATCCTGCCTTTCCTGCAATTGATGAAGATGACCCTGCCTTTCCCCACCACTCCCAACCCAGGGAGCCAAACCGGTTTGGGTGATATTTCGCTGTTTGATGTCGCAACCATCAAGCAGTCCTGGGGCGAGTGGGGCCTCGGGCCCGCGCTGGTCTTCCCCAGTGCCACATCGACCGCTCTCGGCCAGGGCAAATGGCAGGCCGGCCCAGCCGTCGCGCTCATTTACACGGGCATAAAGAACCTCCAGATCGGCGCGGTCGCCCAGAACCCCATCTCCTTTGCCGGCGATCCCGGCCGGCCAGACGCCAATGCGCTGAGCATCACGCCCACGCTCACCTACAACCTGCCGCATGGTTGGTTTGCCGGCTACAGTGACTTCGACTGGTCCTTCAACTGGAAGAATGGCGGAGCTGCCACAATTCCCCTCGGCGCCCAGGTCGGCAAGATCTTTCAAATCGGCAAAGTGCCCGTCAGCCTCTCCCTGGAAGCTGCTTGGATCCCCGTACGACCATCCGATAGCTCCGTGCCCCATTGGTTCGTAGGTCTGGAGTTCACCGTGATTTTCAAGACCAAAAGGACGCCACACTGAGCTGCGGTTGCCGATGAAAGAGAGGCGCGGAGCACGCTGGACACCGGATTCCACCAACGGGCAGGTGCTGATCCTGATTCTGCCGTTCCTCGTAACGGCCGGCACGCGCGCGGTGGACATCGCCTCCCCTGGCTCCGCTCCTGGCACTCTGTCTGCCCCTGCGGCTATGGTTCGCACCAACCCGGAGCTGCTAAAAACGAACTTCAGCGTTAGCATTGTCACCAATGTGCCAGTCCCGACCAAGGGCGCGACGAACGCGCCAGCCGCAAAGAAGAAGTCCTTCGAGTGGGATTTCTCCTGGCGCGGCTGGAACGGCCTGCAAATGGAGCTCAGCCAGCGCACGCCGCTGAGCCAACCGCTGGAACTGTTAAGTTTCGCGGGGGTGGACTCCAACGCCCTCCCGCCGGTCCAACTCAACGAGGTAAAACTGAGCGGGACTATCGGCGGCCGGTTCGTCGTGGACGGCGCCGGTTATGTGACCACTGGAAACATGACCGGATTCGACGATGGCGTGGAGCTTCGGCGGGCCCTCATTTCCGCGCAGGGCAATTGCATCCTGGTATTCCCGGTCGGCTACTTGATCGAGCTGGGGTATATCCCCAACTCGTTCTATCTTAACCAGGCGTATCTGCTCTCCCCAAACATCGATTACCTCGGGCCCGTGCAGTTCGGGGTGTTTGGGCCGCCCATGGGCTTGGACCTGACCACCAGCAGCAGCGATATCACGTTCATGGAACCGGCAGCCCCGCTCCAGGCCATCGCCCCGCCTAATGAGGTCGGCATCCAAATCGGTCATCCGGTGCTCAACCAGCGGAGCACCTGGGCACTGGGGCTGTTCGGCGATCAGTCGGCCAGTGGTGAGTATGGCAATGCTTCCAGGAATTACGGCAGCGCCGCGGGCCGCGTCACGTGGCTCGCCATGGACCAGCTCGCCCCCGACCGCCCTGAAGCCAACCGGCTTCTCCACCTGGGCTTGAGCGCCAACTTCCAGTATTCGGTCACCAGCGATATCCAGTATTCCTCGAAACCCGAAAGCTATATCGCCCCGATTGTCGTCGATACTGGGCAAATAGCCGCCTCAGCCGCAAGCAGCGTGGCGGACGAGGTCGCGTGGGTCAACGGCCCTTTCTCGGCCCAGGGCGAGTTCATTCACTCCTTCGTACAACAGAACACGGGCGACCTCTTGAACTTCGGCGGTTTCTACGCCTATGCCAGTTGGTTTCTAACCGGCGAAAGCCGCTGCTACGACCCATCCGCCGGGGCGTTCAAACGGCTCATCCCCCGTCACAATTTCGACTTTGGCAAAGATGGCGCCTGGGGCGCGTTCGAGGTCGCCACTCGCATATCCCACACGGACCTGACCAGCGGCGACGTGCATGGCGGCCGCATGAACCTGCTGATGGGGCAATTGAACTGGTACCTCCAACCGCACGTCCGCTGGATGTTCGCTGCCGGCGGCGGCAGGGTGACGGACGGCCCGGAAAATGGCCGGATGTTCATCTTCCAGACGCGGGTAGGAGTGGACTTTTGAACCCACCCGAAAGATAACCAAATGAGAACCCGCGACATCCCCATCACGCTGAACGAAGACTGGAACCTGAAGGCACGGCAGCTCCGATTCCACTTGCAGTTCCTGCACCCCAAAGCGATCCTCAGCAGGCTGTGAGTTCATCCTAAACCTCTCTAAAAATCACAAACAAATATAGATTATGTCCCTCGAACTTCACATTATTCGGGCTGCCGAGTTCGTCCAGGTGGACCCGAAAGGCCATTTTGACCTGGCCGCCAGCAAAGCGGCGCTGGCCCTACTCGCCGGCGCGTGCCGGAAACGTGGAATCAACCAGGCCCTCGTGGATTTGAGATCCCTGCGGCCGGGGCCAAAGCCTGTCTTCACTCCGGCTGATTTGGTTGAGCTGGTGAACACTTTCGGCGAGGTCGGATTCACCCAAGAGCAACGCCTGGCGATCCTTTACCATTCCGACCCGCATAAGCGGGCCCGGCTGTTTGCATTTCTGAGCAACATCCATGGCTGGAGCGTTCGGGCTTTCGGCGACTTCGAGGAGGCCCTGCTCTGGCTTTCGAGTGGACACGAGACCCCCAGCAAGCCCAAACGGTCACCTGCGGAAAAATTGATTCCTATCCGGGTCGCGAACCAGGACACAAATCCGCCGGCCCGATCAGCCTGCCCTCGGGCACGCCGGGCGAACGAGCCAAGCCGGCGAGCAAGGCCCGTCGGCGCAATCCACCGTGCGAGAGGCTGAAGAGCGCTGATCTACCAGGAACCATGCATTCTGATATATGGCAAAGCGGCAGAGGACAGCCGCACTCCAAAACCTTGCGGAAGAAGCAACGTTCCGAAGAACGCGCCAGCGTCTTGGAGTGCGGCTGTCCTCTGCCGCTTTTGGACGTAGCGTGTACTTGTGCAATGAAGAACTGGCCGCTGCTTCCTCTGCTATCCATTGGGCGTCCGGGCCGACGACTATGACCGAATCCAGCCACATCAAGCTATGAGTGACAAAGCCAGCAAAGTTCCCGCCCCGGAGGGAGGCACCGCGGCCTCCGGCGCGCCGGTCTCCGTCTCCGAGACGAATCCGCCCGGCCGGGGAATGACCGCTCTGGTCCTTGAGCTGGTCCGGCCCTACCGCGGCTGGCTGACCGTGGTTTTCATCGCCATGCTCTTCGAGACGGCGATGAGTATCGCCGCGCCCTGGCCGCTGAAGATCATCATCGATAACGTAGTGGGAGAGCACAAGCTGCCGGAGTTTTTGACGTGGCTGAGGGATTTTTCGTCCGGCGAGCATACCATGGGCCTGGCGGCGGTGGCGGCGCTGGGGGCGGTGGTCATTGCCTTGATCGGTGCGGTCGCAGGCTACGTTGATAATTATTACACCACGAGCGTCGCCCAATATGTGGCGAACGATCTCCGCCATCGCCTCTTCCATCATCTCCAGCGCCTGGCGCTGAGGTATTACGACACCCACCAGATCGGCAACATGCTCAGCACGATCACCTCCGACGTGGGCACGATCCAGAGCTTCGCTTCGACGGCGCTGCTCAGCATCCTCATTGATTCGCTGACCATTGTTGGGATGGTTTGCGTGATGCTCTACCTCAACTTCGACTTCGCGCTGATCGCGGTGGGCGTGACACCCTTCCTCCTGCTGTTCGTCGCCCGGCTTAAGAAAGCGGTGAAGAAAGCCACCCACGAGGTGCGCAAGCGCCAGAGTGACATCGTGGGCGTGCTGCAGCAGGGCTTGGAATCCGTGCGCACCGTCAAGGCCTTTGGCCGCCAGGGCACCGAGGAAGGGAGGCTCGACGCTGCCGGCATGGAATCCGTGAAGGCAGCCCTCAAAGCCCGGCGTGTGAAATCACTGATGTCACCCGTGGTCGCGGTGACGGTCTCACTTTGCGTGGCGTTTGTGCTCTGGCGCGGGGCGGGGCTGGTTCTCAGCAAGGCCATGACGGTCGGTGCGCTAACGGTTTTCCTTTCCTACCTCAAACAGTTCTTCAAGCCCGTGCAGGATCTTGCGTCCATGACGAACGTCATCGCGCAGGCCCAGGTCGGCATGGAGCGCGTTCAGGCGATCCTGGATGCCGATACCATCATCCCGCAAAAGCCCGACGCGCGCGATCCTGGCAAACTCAAGGGCGAGATTGTTTTCGAGCATGTGGCCTTTGCCTATGACCCGGCCGCGCCGGTGCTGCGCGACATCAATCTCACCATCAAGCCGGGTCAGCGCATCGGCGTCTGCGGTCCGACCGGCGGGGGCAAATCCACCGTGCTGAGCCTCATTCCCCGCTTCTATGACCCGACCGCCGGCCGCGTGCTGATTGATGGCACCGCGGTCACCGACTATAAGCTGGACCTGCTGCGCGCACAGATTGGTTTCGTCTTGCAAGACACGGTACTCTTTGCCGGCACGATCCGGGACAATATCGCCTACGGGCGGCTCGACGCGACGCCCGAGGAGATCATCGCCGCGGCCAAGATGGCCAACGCGCATGACTTTATCTCGCAAATGCCGCACGGCTACGACTCGCTGGTCGGCGAGCGCGGCCTCACGCTCTCGGGTGGCCAGCGCCAACGCATCGGCATTGCCCGTGCCGTCGTCCGCAATTCGCCGATCCTCATCCTTGACGAACCGACAGCCGCGCTCGACACCGAGTCGGAGAAGCTTGTCATGGAAGCCCTCGAACGGCTGATGAAAGGCCGCACGGTCATCACCATCGCCCACCGCCTGAGCACCATCCGCGACGCCGACAAGATCGTCGTGCTCAAAGGCGGTTACGTCGCCGAAGAGGGCACACACGACGAGCTAATCAAGCGCAACTCTATCTATGCCGAGCTCTACCGTATTCAGTCCGGGGCGACGCCTCCGCCGGAAGCTCCCACCGCCGCAAAACTGCCGAAACCTGTTTCAGTGCCATAAACCAAATCCACCACATCAAACACTATGCCTCGTTCACTCATTGTTCTGCCTGATGATTCCGCGCAGCCGATCCTCGACGCGATCAACAACGCGAAGAAGTCGCTCCGCATCAAGATGTTTTCTTTCTCTGACCCGGCCTTGCTGAAGGCCGTGATCGCCGCGCACGCCCGCGGCGTCAAGGTCTGGGTGATGCTCAATGCCGCCCGGCGCAGCGGAGAGGACGACAACCTGGAGGTCCGCAAGGCTCTCACCCATGCTGGCGTCCAGGTGAATGACAGCAATCCCGAATTCGGCATCACTCATGAGAAATCCATGGTGGTGGACGATGCCTTGGCGTTTGTGAAGTCGCTCAATTGGGCCACAGTGAACCTGACCGAGACCCGCGATTACGCCATCGTCACCGATCACAAGAAGGGGGTGACCGAAGTCCTTGAATGCTTCGAAGCCGACTGGCATCGCAAGCCCTTCACGCCGGGCCTGAGCGCGCACATGATCTGGTGTCCGGTTAACGGGCGCGAGCGGATTGCGCATTTTATTGACGATGCGAAGCATACCCTCTTTGTCCAGAACGAGCGCTACCAGGATGCGGTCATCATCGAGCGGCTCGTCCGCGCCCGCGCGCGCGGGGTGAAGATTCACGTCATGGCCCGCCCGCCGCATACGCTGAAGAAGGAGAAGCTCATCGAAGGCGTCGGCGGCATGCGCATCATGGACGACGTCGGCATCAAGATCCACAAGCTCAAGCACTTGAAACTCCATGGCAAGATGCTGCTCGCCGACGGCCTGCGGGCTATCGTCGGCTCGATCAACCTCGCGCCCGGCAGCTTCGATGACCGGCGCGAGCTGGCCATTGAGTTTGACGACGACGAAGTCGTGAAACGGCTGGTGAAGATCGCTCATCACGACTGGGAGCACTCGCACCCGCTCGATCTGTCGGACGAGGGGCTGTTCGCTGATCTCGAAGACCGCGGCGGCGGTGCGGAAAAGCTGGTGTTGAGAGCGGATGCCGAGCACGCGAAGAAACACCCGCACAAGCACGCAAAGTGATCGGCGCAGCGGCTGCGAGGCGTGGGCGTTGACAGCTCATTGTATGGCTCGTTCGCATGGTAGGGAGCGTCACTCCCGTGCGCGCCGCTCGCAGGGCGCCCGCGAGCGACCGGCGCACACGGAGTGACGCTCCCTACCGTTCTGACACCATGAGAATTGCTAGGGCGCTGACGGCACGTCTTGACAAGACGAGCGATTGAACGGTGAAATCCGTGCCATGAATCCGATTCTCACCGCCGTTGTTGTATTCAGCGCTCTATTCGGCGCGGCGCTGCTGGGCAGTTGGCTGCGCCGGCAACTGCCCGACCACCACTTGAGCGACCAAACCAAGGACGCCGTACGCATCGGGATGCAATCAATCGCCACGGTGGCCGCTTTGGTGCTTGGCTTGTTGGTCGCCTCGACTTATGGGGCCTACAACACCGAGAAGAACGAGGTCATCCAGATGGCGGCCAAAATTATTCAGCTCGACCAACTGCTCATCAACTGCGGTCCCGGGTCGGCGGAGAGCCGCGAGGTCCTCCGGGGCTCGCTGCGGACGGCCATCCTGCGCATCTGGCCCACGGCCAAAGTGGAGCAAGGCACGCCCGCGCCCGCCTATGCGTGGACCCAGGCGCTGCCCAGGGCCATCCAGCGAATCTCCACGAGCGACGACGCTCAGCGCGTGTTCAAGGCACAGGCGGCTGCGCTTACCTGCGAACTCGGTCAGATGCGCTGGTTGCTCTTCGAGCAGACGGAGTCCTCCATCTCCGTGCCGCTGCTGGTGATCATGGTGTTCTGGTTCAGCATCACTTTCGTCAGCGTGAGCCTGTTCGCTCCCCCGAATGCCACTGTCCACGTCGCGCAACTGATGGCGGCTCTCTCGGTGGCCGGTGCCATCTTCCTCATCCTGGATCTGGACAAGCCCTTTGCCGGCTTTATTGGGATTTCCAGCGGGCCGATGCTCAACGCTTTGAACCACCTCGCGAAATGAGTTAGCTTGGAGCTCGCATAAGGGCCGCATGGGGGTGGCTTTAAGATCTCCTTGGAGCACCGGACTGAGATCTCGGCCCGTTCGGCACTGCAGCCAAGAAACTCAAAGAATGGGATTTGAGGCCTTGAAGGCTGAATAACCACGTGTTTTGCCCTTGTCCTGCGGCGTGGCTAATCCTCCCACCTCGTACGCGAGGCTACGGAGGTGTCAGCGGGCGGTAGGAGACGCTGCTACCCCCATTTCACCGAAAACAGCAAAGAGCCCAGCGCTGTCGGCAAGTCGCTGTGGTCCAATGACATACACCTTAACTAAGCGGCATTTAACGTGCGGGTTGACCAAACTCAGCATTGCCGCGAGGCCGTCGCCTGGTGTAGAAACCCCTCATGCCGAGCCGGGAAATCGAGGACTTCATTGCGCGCTGGTCTGCCGCGAGCCCGTCCGAGCGCGCCAACGCGCAGCTTTTCCTTGTTGAGCTCTGCGACCTGCTCAGCGTTCCGCGCCCCGACCCCAAACCGGGCTCCGGCTACGCCTTCGAGTTTCCCGTAACCGAGCATCACCCCGACGGCTCGACCAGCGAGGGGCGCATTGACCTCTATAAACGAGGCGATTTC
>Ga0118677_10005720_pt1 | contig 21584 bp, 17 predicted proteins | sample AliMusrvi5mmetaG_FD_86154 | JGI IMG/M metagenome (GOLD analysis project Ga0118677, IMG submission 86154)
CTCTATGGTAACTATACCGGTACCGTCGATGACCTCAAGCAGTGCATCAAAGGGTGCGGAATGGGTACTGAGCCGCTGCCCGTCGTCAAACGCGAATACAGTCACGGTTCCTTCATTTTTATCGATGATTGTTCGGCTGACAATCGCCCCATCCTGGTACGAAACAAGATCCACATAAGTAAACGGAACAGAAATAAGCCGGTGATCGGTTCCTGCTCTATCTTGAGTTGCCATGTGTCAGACTCCTTTCTTAGATTCCCGCCCAGAAAGATCTATTCGATTCGCTTTTGAACCAATTATCAAATCTCGATAATATTCTACCAGTGTTTTACCTAGCTCCTTCTTTTCGCCGAGATGTTCAAGTGCAAACGCAATCGCCTCGATAGTCGAAAGGCCCGCTTCCTTAACCTGCGGGCGGAGCGAGGGGTGACCGGGATTGAGGCTGACCCGGTTGAGCTTTAAAAGCCACGGATTGCGCCACCAGAGCGCCTTCGACTGCTTCCATGAGCCATCGAGCGCAATAATGCCTCGCAAAAAAGCGGTGTTTTCGACCGGGCACTTTTTTCGGTTAATAACAGTAATCGGCATAGGGACTTGGTCGGACACTGCGCCGGTTTCTTCCGGTTTCAGGTAGAGCACACCCCACTCGGAGGGAATCTCCTGCCGACCGGCAACGTTTTTAAAATTCGGCCAGGAAAGGCCGACAAAAATGCGACTGTTTTTCAGCAGAAGATGGGTAAGCCGTGCGGAGTTTAGCACCTTGTACTGTTCCTGCGGGTGTTGAAGGATAACCACCTTCAGCCGAGTATCAAGAGAAGGTACTTTACCGCAAAAACACTCCGGCCTAGGACGGAAGCAACGGTCGCAGACAGCCGATTTTTCAAATTTCTGCTTTGCCATATTTTATTCCTCCTCAGCGTCTTACTTATTAGTATAAAACTAATGCCATGCCTAAAATGGCAACCCAATTTACAAAATTTTCCTCAAAAAAGCAACCTATTAGTTAAAAATAATTAGAAGGGTTGATAATTTCCCTGGAAATGGCTTCTGGCACGGGTTTGTACTCCGTAAACTCCATAGTATAAGTGCCTCTTCCCTGCGTCAATGAGCGTAAGTCCGTGGAATAACCGAACATTCCGGCTAACGGAACAGATGCCATGACGAACCTTAAATTATCAGCTCTAACGCCCATCTCGAGCACTCTTCCACGTCTCGAGCCAAGGTCGCCTATTACGTCGCCCACGTACTCTTCAGGAGCGATGATTTCTACGCTCATGATAGGTTCAAGAAGAACTGGGGATCCCTGTAAATATGCGTCCTTGAAGGCAAGTGAGGAAGCAGCTGTAAGGGCCATATCGACCCCCTCTTGGTCGGCAAACTCAGTTTTTTTGACCACTGCTTCAATATTGTAAGTCGGATACCCCGCAAGATATCCGGCTGTTGAAACGTCCTTTAATGATTTTGACATTGTGTTCTTTCTTTCGTTAGAAAGGTTTTCTTGTTCAAGTTCAAAACGACAGGTGAAACCATCTGGCTTAGCCGCTGGTTGAACAACGATCTTTACCTTGGCAAAATATTTTTTACCATTAAGTTCTCTGTCGAATGTAACTTCAGCCTCGGAAACAGCTGTAACTGTTTCTCTGTATGCTACTTGAGGTTTACCAACTTTTGCAGAAACTTTAAATTCCCTTAGCAATCGGTCGACGATTATCTCTAAATGCAATTCTCCCATTCCAGAAATTATTTGCTGTCCTGTTTCTTTATTTGTGGACACCCTAAAAGTTGGGTCTTCCATCATAAGTCTTGCAAGACTTTCGTTCAATTTATCTTCGTCCGCTTTTGTTTTTGGTTCTATAGCGACGAATATTACCGGTTCTGGAACTTCTATTTTTTCCAAAAGTATTGGATGTTTGTCCGTGCAAAGAGTATCACCCGTACCGGTTAATCTTAAACCCACTACTGCAACTATTTCTCCGGCGTGAGCGGATTTTTTTTCTTCTCTTTTATTTGAGTGCATTAAAAGTATTTTAGAAACTCTTTCTCTTTTGTCCTTGGTCGAGTTATAAATACTTTCTCCAACTTCCATTCTGCCTGAATATATCCTTAAGAAAGTTAGTTGCCCTGCAAACGTATCGTTTGCTATTTTAAAAGCAAGCGCAGAAAAATGTTCATCTGCCTTGGATTTAAAAATAACTTTTTTATTATGGTCACTAGGAAGTATTCCAACTGTTTCTGTTTTATCTGCAGGGGATGGTAACAGAGCAACTACGGCATCTAACAGAGGTTGAACTCCTTTGTTCTTTAATGCAGAACCACAAAAGACAGGAACAAGACTACAACTTAGAGTAGCTTTTCTTAGAACATCCCAAATCTGTTGTTCTTCTACCTTGCACCCATCTAGGAACTTTGCACATATATCATCGTCGAATTCACTCAGTTTTTCTATTAATGCATTATGATATTTTGAAGCCTGCTCACAAAATTCCGCTGGTATTTCTTCGTAATACATCTCTTGTCCAAGGGTTTCATCCTTCCAATAGATAGCCTTCATCTTTACAAGGTCTATTACACCTTTGAACTTATCTTCTGAGCCCATCGGTATTTGCGCCAATATAGGCATAGCGTGTAGTTTTGTATGTATCATTTCTGTTGCTCTAAAAAAATTCGCGCCAACTCTATCTAATTTATTTATGAACGCGATACGTGGAACATTATATTTGTTTGCCTGTCTCCAAACTGTTTCTGATTGAGGCTCTACTCCACCAACTCCACAAAAAACTGCGATAGCACCATCCAACACACGCAACGATCTTTCTACCTCTATGGTAAAGTCAACGTGTCCAGGGGTATCTATGATGTTTATTCTGTGATTAAGCCAATAACATGTAGTAGCAGCAGCGGTAATAGTGATACCACGTTCCTGCTCTTGAACCATCCAGTCCATAGTGGCAGTTCCCTGGTCCACTTCACCAATTTTATGATTTTCGCCTGTATAAAAAAGTATCCTTTCTGTTAGAGTGGTCTTGCCAGCATCTATGTGAGCCATGATACCAATATTGCGATATTTACTTAATGCTACATCTTCCATACTACCCACGCTTATAGTACATCCCCGGCCTTATGTCACACTTTAAATTGCCCCAGGGACCTAAGTTTTTCGCCACCATACACACTTTTTTATATATTACGAAACTACAACTATTAGCAAATAAAAAGGGAGGGGATTAATTCCCCTCCCTTTTTAATAAATTATTAACGCTGGACATCAAGGCATAGTTATCGGATACAGTTCGCCTCCTGATGCATAATTACCCCACGCATTTTGAACTGTAGCTATTAGATAATATGTTCCGTGTGGAGCGCTTGCCGTAGTTAACATTACGCCTCCTGAAAGCGGAACGTCTTCAGCGGTACCTTGAGCGACAAAAAAGCCATCCTCTGCTTCCATAAGCGCTGGTCTAAAAGTCGCACCAGTGTGTTCTTCGGCAAAATCATCAACAGAGGCTGCCGCCCATTCGCCCGACTCGGACTGGAAAGTAACAGACTTGGCCACCATCTTACCTGCCTCAAAAATGAAATAGGCATTGTATAGTGAGCCATCGTTATCTGTTATGATAGCAGCTGCTGCTAAAAGATTATCGGGATTAGAAGTAGCTGCGTCCAGAGTATCACTAACGTAAGACCAAGGAATAACAGTTGTGTCTGCTGCTTGTGTGCCAAGCTTCCATATATTTCCGTCCCAAAGCATATTGTAAGTCACACCAGCGGTTACTTTACCAAAGTGTGTTGTCCCATAATTATAATTTGTAGGAAAATTGTACTGTATCACATCCATGGTTGCAAAAGTAAGCGACGAACCAGAAGGTATCAGCGTACCTGTCATGCCGGTAACAGTATAAGTTCCATTAGGAATTTCATTCGAAGTTGAGAATTTAAGGTCAGCTAGAAAATTTTTCCACCCCGTAGCATTTGTCCACTCTTCTGCTTTTGTTGCGTAGTTCGACAAAAGATCTGGCGTAATAGAAGAAATTGTTGGAAGCGCAATGTTGAAAGCTAGTTCATAAGTAGTTAAAGGATCTCTGAGCGTACCGTAATCGCGCCCTATTTGCATTGCAGATAGAGCATCGAAGGCAGCTTTAGCCTTTATTGCTACATCTCCTGAACCATTAGTTACAATATATTTTAAAAATTGGCCAAGATCACGATAATCGTAATCTTCAGTTTTTTTGACTGACAGTTCTCCATAACCAGGCACTGCAAGAGCTAATGCGTTCGCATAAACATCGCCATTGTTAGGTAACACGCCATTGCTTTTGGTTACCTCGACTACATCAACAAAGTTTTTTATCGCCGTTGCAAAATCATTTATCTTTGAAGTGTCAATCGCTGTGTGGGAACGGATTAACTTGTCCATATCCGTAATATCTTTATGCAAGATGTCCCATTTCTCAATTTCCATAGTAGCAAATTCTATTGGTGTCATACTGGTATTAGCAGCAAGCGCGGTGAGGGTATCTGTGTAATTCCAGCCCGCTCCAAAATCAATCTCGGCATTTGCAATGTAAACCTTTGTCATATCTTTAAAAAGGTATGCAACCTCAGCTGTACCCAAAAGACACGTGTCAAAACCAATAAAGTCCAGCGTAGGAGAAACGTTGAATAAACTTCCTCCAGTTTTAAGACCTTTTCGTATTGCATCCCTTGCTTCTACAGCAGTCATACCTCTAGAAGGGAACAGCGTTCCGTCTTGATTATCACCACCAAAACCACGGTCCCAAGCTCCACCGTGATCCCACAATATGACCCCGTAATGGTCTGCAGGATAATTCTGGATCACCTTGGCCACAGCATCAGATAAAACTTCCGGATCATCAAAATTTTGTTCGGAGGTTTGATCGATTATAGTTTTTTCTCCACCACCAGTAATTGAATACCAAGTTGTCCCTGTTGGATATTGCACGCCCGAGGCATCTTTTTCTGATGCATTGTAATCTGCAGCCACGATAACCCTGACGTCTCCTGTCAGTGTAGCCTTGGTCATTTTATCAATATCGTTGGCCAGTGAACCGCTAAGATTATGATCTCCATTGCCGTAAACAAAAATTGTCCAAGCGGTTTTTCCTGAACTACCACATCCACCACAACCCGACATAGCGACCAAACAAAGCGAAACTACTAAAGTTTTAATTTTCACAACTCCCCCCCTTTTTTACATAAATTTAGCTGGAACCAATGAAAACTATATCACAAACATTTTTATATGGTAATAAATCAGCGCTAGCCTTATGTCACACTTTAATTATGGCAGAAGGCTTTACGCCAAGTATTGCCGCTATTTTAAATGTTGTCGTCTCGTTCAGTTGTTTTTTACCGCTTAATAGGTCCGAAACATATTGCCTCGAGACCTTTAGCCCTCTTGCCATATCAGATTGCGTTATGGATTGGATCTCCATTAATGCAGATATCTTTCCAACAGTGGTGACACCCTTTTCCCAATCTGTTGAACTATTGATTTCTTCCAGCGCGGATAAATTTATATTATTGAGGACGTAGTCCAAAGAGATTTCATGCTTTTGAACTTTAAGCCCCAGGCTTATAAGATCCTGCCCCAATTTCATATGTGTAATGTTTGGATGCTTAGTACTCATGCTTTGTTACCTCCAATACCACGACGGTAAAATTATTTTTTTGCTTTTCAAAAATAACTCTATACCCTCTATTTAACCTGCAAGAACATTGCCCAAACCTGTTTCCCTTAAGTTTTTCAAAGTGGAACCCCTTTACCATCCTTAGCCCTTTCAACCCATCTTCCAAAACTATGTCCCTCCATACCGAATATGCACTGCGTATTTCTATTGGTAACTTGCACAGGACCTTAACTACTTTGTCTTCATTAACTACATGACGCACTTAAAAACACCTCTTGGTTATAAATTATTTAGTTGACAATGTCAACTAAATACAACGTCAAGGTTAATTAATTCAATTTTGGTACCAAAGATTTGCTTAGATACACAGAAGGAAGCTGTTCAAATTTTGATATTCCAGGACCAAAAACTGAGCTTCGCAAGAACTGCGTACCAACCCTGTAAGTCAAATTTATATTATTTATTAACTGTGTCCGTATTGTTCTAAGGACAACCTCGGAAGTTTGAGGGCTGATGCGCTGTTTGGCACTTAACAAATAATTAACAATTTTTTGAATTAGCATTCGCACTTGCATCACTTTAGTATCGTCTAAAGCACCTCTTTATTCCTTACTAACTACATCCGTATTCTTCCGAGGGCAATCTCGGAAGACAAAAATGCGAGTTAGGAGCATTTTTGACTGAGAGTTAGGTGACTCGAGATGCGTCGAAGACGTATCGAGAGGACACCGTGCCCTCGGAAGAATACGGATGTAGTTAGTAAAATTTTATTTAGAAATGTGAGTTAAAAAGTACTACCAGCGGTAGTATGCGACTACCAACGGTAGTGTGCGAAAGCTCTGTTAGCTTCTGCCATTCTTAGAGTGTCGTCTTTCTTTTTGAAAGCGCCACCTCTGTTATTGAATGCGTCCATAAGCTCGCCCGCAACTTTTTCTACCATCGTTCTTTCGCTCTTTCTTGCACGAGCATTTGTAACGATCCATCTAATTGCTAGAGCTTGCTGTCTGTCTGATCTAACTTCTACAGGAACCTGATAGTTAGCTCCACCGACTCTTCTGGACTTAACTTCTACCTGAGGCTTTATGTTATTAAGTGACTTATGAAAATATACTAGTGATTCTTCACCAGTTTTTTGTTTTATGAAATCAAGAGCACCATAAACTATGGCTTCAGCAGTTCCTCTTTCTCCATCCTGCATAACAGCGTTGATGAATTTTGTTATTACAAGATCACCATATTTTGGGTCTTTAAGAACTTCTCTTTTTATTGCTGCTTTTTTTCTACTCATATTTTTAAAGCCTCTCCTTAAAATTTACTATTTTGTTGCTTTTTTAGCGCCATATTTGGATCTTGACTGTTTTCTATTTGTAACACCAGCAGTATCTAAAGAACCTCTGATTATGTGGTAACGAACGCCTGGAAGGTCTTTAACCCTGCCTCCCCTTATCATTACTATTGAGTGTTCCTGAAGGTTGTGACCTTCTCCTGGTATATACGCTGTAACTTCAAAACTATTTGTTAATCTTACCCTTGCAACCTTTCTTAATGCAGAGTTAGGTTTTTTTGGAGTCGTTGTATAAACTCTTATGCAAACTCCTCTTCGCTGTGGACAACTAGCCAAAGCAGGCGCCTTTGTTTTGTACTTTGGCGCGCATCTTTCTCTCTTCACCAACTGATTTATTGTGGGCATTTCTATCCTCTCAAAAATTTAATAGCTCCAGACTATTATTTTATTTTGGCATCGATGTCAAGTTCAGATTGATAAGCTGCCCTCTTCATCGGTACCTATTACTATATCCTGTTCGTCACTGTCGTTTTCCGCAACACCCCTAACCTTAAATTCAGTGTTCTTATAAGAAGCCAGACCCGTTCCGGCAGGTATAAGCCTTCCTATGGCCACATTCTCCTTTAAACCCTTTAAGTAGTCGACTTTACCGGCTATTGCAGCTTCTGTAAGGACTCTTGTGGTTTCCTGGAAGGATGCAGCAGATATAAAGCTATCTGAGGTTAGAGAAGCCTTTGTAATACCTAGCAATAGTGGCTCTGCAGAAGCAGGGGTCCCGCCATTCTGAAGTACTCTTTCGTTCTCTTCCATAAATATGTACTTTTCTACCTGTTCATTAACTAGGAAGTTAGTGTCGCCAGCATCTGTTATCTTAACTCTGTTCAACATCTGCCTAACTATAACTTCTATGTGTTTATCGTTGATCTTAACACCCTGTAACCTGTAAACTTCCTTTACTTCGTTAACAAGATATTTAGCAACCTCTTTTTCTCCCTGTATCCTTAAGATATCATGAGGATTAACGGAACCGTCCATCAAAGGCTCGCCAGCACGAACGTAATCTCTGTCTTGAACAGTAACGTGTTTTCCTTTAGGGATTATGTACTCTCGTGATTCTCCCTTTTCTGGAGTAACAACTACTTTACGTCTTCCTTTTACTTCTTCAGTGAACGACACAGCACCGTCTATCTCTGTTACAACAGCGGACTCTTTTGGTTTACGCGCTTCAAAAAGTTCTGCAACTCTTGGAAGACCACCGGTGATGTCCTTTGTTTTTGTACTTGCTCTAGGTATCTTGATCATCAAGTCACCGGCAAAGATTTTGTCTCCATCGCTAACCATGATGTTCGCATCAACCGGCAACATATAAAGAGCTGGCTGACCGAAAGCATTATTAAGTTGTTTCCCGTTCTCATCCACGATGGCGATCTTTGGAGAAACTTCTTTTGATTCTGTAACTACTTTTCTGGAAAGACCGGTAACTTCGTCAACTTTTTCTGCAAGGCTGACACCGTCTATAAGGTCAATATATTTTACATAACCGCTCATTTCTGAAACGATAGGTGTAGAATATGGATCCCATTCCGCTACCAGAGTTCCCTTTGTAACATCAGCACCGTCCTCAAAGAATACTCTAGCACCGTAAACTATAGGCTGCCTTTCACGCTCTCTGCCTGTGTTATCAAGCATCGCAATTTCACCGTTCCTGTTCATCGCAGTGAAGTTGCCTTCTTTATTCTTTATTACTTTTAATTTTATGTATTTTACTTTGCCGCTCGACTTAACTTCGAACTTACTCTGTTCTGCTCTTCTTACCGCCGTACCACCTACGTGGAAGGTTCTCATGGTAAGCTGCGTTCCAGGTTCACCTATGGACTGTGCTGCAATTATTCCTATTGCTTCACCTATGTTTACCCTGTGTCCAAGTGCAAGGTCACGACCATAACATGCTGCGCAGACACCACGTCTTGCTTTACATGTAAGTATGGACCTTATCTGTACGAACTCAACACCGGCGTTGTCTATCCTTTCTGCTCCTTCTTCATCTATAATTGTTCCGGCACCTATTAATAAAGTTGCGTTGTATGGGTCCAACACATCTTCTATGACAGTTCTACCAAGAACTCTGTCACTTAATTTTTCTATTACTTCTCCGCCTTCTATTAAGGACTCAACTCTTACGCCATCAACTGTTCCGCAGTCAACTTCTGTAACTATGGAATCGTGAGCAACGTCTACGAGTCTTCTTGTCAAATAACCTGCGTTAGCAGTTTTAAGAGCTGTATCGGCAAGACCTTTTCTTGCTCCGTGGGTAGATATAAAATACTGCAACACGGTCAAACCTTCTCTAAAGTTCGTCGTGATCGGAGTTTCAATAATTTCTCCGCTAGGTTTAGCCATCAATCCTCTCATACCAGCAAGCTGACGTATCTGTGCAGCACTACCTCTTGCACCAGAATCAGCCATCATAAATACAGGGTTGAATGATGGTATATCTACTTCTTTACCTTCTTTGTTGGTCACTCTTTCAAAAGCTATGCCCTTGAACATTTCGGAAGCAATTTCGTCTCCGGCGTTTGCCCAGATGTCGACGATCTTGTTATATCTTTCACCGTCGGTGATAAGACCTTCTGCATATTGTTCTTCTATTTTTGTTACAAGCCCCAAGGACTTATCTATTAGTTGTTGTTTCGAACCTGGGATTATCATGTCATCAAGATTTATGGAGATACCTGCTCTTGTGGAATACTTGAAACCAAGTGTTCTCAAACTATCTGCAAGTATACAGGTAGCCTTGTTGCCAGCAAATCTGTAACAAGAGTCTATAAGGTCACCAAGAGCTTTTTTATCTAGGACCTTATTGTAATCTTCGAAGGGAACAACGTCTGGCATAATGTCAAAAAGAATGACTCTACCAACAGTTGTGTCTTCTACTTTACCATTCAATCTTGCTTTTATTTTTGCATGAAGACTTACGATGCCTTCGCTGAATGCATATATTACTTCTGCTGGGTCTGCAAAGAATTTACCTTCACCCTTTGCGCCAACTCTTTCTCTGGTCAAATAATAAACTCCAAGAACTATGTCTTGAGTTGGAACTACGATAGGTTTTCCGTGTGCAGGAGATAAGATGTTGTTCGTTGACATCATCAGAACTCTTGCTTCAACTTGAGCTTCAACTGACAACGGAACGTGAACGGCCATTTGGTCACCGTCGAAGTCCGCGTTGAACGCCGTACATACAAGAGGGTGAAGCTGTATAGCTTTTCCTTCTATAAGCACTGGTTCAAAAGCCTGGATACCTAATCTATGCAAGGTAGGAGCACGGTTTAGCATTACTGGATGTTCTCTTATTACTTCTGCAAGAACGTCCCAAACCTCATCCTTTTCCCTTTCAACCATCTTTTTAGCTGATTTTATTGTTGTAACATATCCCTTCTCTTCTAGTTTATTGAAGATGAATGGTTTAAATAACTCAAGCGCCATCTTTTTTGGAAGACCGCATTGATGTAATTTTAATTCTGGACCAACGACGATAACCGAACGACCTGAGTAGTCAACACGTTTACCTAATAGGTTCTGTCTAAAACGTCCTTGCTTACCTTTGATCATATCACTCAAAGATCTTAATGGTCTCTTATTTGGACCTGTGAATACTTTTCCACGACGACCATTGTCGAACAAGGCGTCTACAGCTTCTTGTAGCATTCTTTTTTCGTTCCTGATTATTATTTCAGGAGCGTTAAGTTCTTGTAGTCTTTTAAGTCTGTTATTCCTGTTTATTACTCTTCTGTATAAATCGTTAAGATCTGAGGTTGCAAATCTTCCACCATCCAAAGGAATAAGTGGTCTTAGGTCTGGTGGTAATACTGGCACAGCCTCTAATATCATCCACTCAGGTTTATTAGGTGAAGATCTGAACGCTTCAACTATTTTAAGTCTCTTTGCAAGTTTCTTTTGCTCTGCATCTGACTTTGTTTCTTTAAGTTCTTTTCTTATCTTTATTGCAAGTTCATTTATGTCTACGTTGTTTAAAAGTTTTCTTATGACTTCAGCGCTCATTCCTGCTTCAAAGGAATCGTCGCCGTATTGCTCTATTGCTGCTTCGTACATCTGCTCAGAAAGTATTTCTCCTTCCTTAAGATCCGTTTCACCAGGATCTACTACTATGTACGCTTCACAATATAGAACTTTTTCCAAGTCCTTTAATGATATGTCTAGGATAGTACCTATTCTGCTAGGAAGTGATCTTAAGAACCAAATGTGTGCAACTGGTGTTGCAAGTTCTATGTGACCCATTCTTTGACGTCTAACTTTGGTCTGGATTACTTCTACACCGCACTTTTCGCATACGACGCCACGGTGTTTCATCCTTTTATATTTTCCGCACAAGCATTCGTAGTCCTTTATAGGACCGAATATCTTAGCGCAAAAAAGACCATCCCTTTCCGGTTTAAAAGTTCTATAGTTAATGGTCTCGGCCTTTTTTACCTCGCCGTTGGACCACTCCCTTATTTTTTCCGGAGAAGCAATAGAGATTTTAAGAGCCGCAAAACTTTGCGGGTCTTTTGGTTTATCAAAAAAATTAAGTAAATCTCTCAAGTTTAGTCTCCTCTATAAAAGGTTTTTTATTGTAAAGAGTCTTTTTCTATCAACTCAACATTCAATGATAAGCTTTGAAGTTCTTTTAAAAGCACCATGAACGCTTCAGGAAGTCCTGGTTCATGTATTGCTTCGCCTTTAACTATAGCCTCGTAAGCTCTTACTCTACCTGCGGTGTCGTCTGACTTAACTGTCAAGAATTCCTGCAAGGTGTAAGCAGAACCGTAAGCTTCCATAGCCCAAACTTCCATTTCTCCAAGACGCTGACCACCGAACTGAGCTTTACCACCCAACGGTTGTTGAGTAACAAGCGAGTAAGGTCCCGTGGAACGCGCGTGGATCTTATCTTCAACAAGGTGATGCAGTTTCATTACATACATAACACCAACTGTTACGTCATTATCAAAAGGTTCTCCAGTACGTCCATCGAACAATACTGTTTTTCCTTTCTTTGGAAGTTCTGCAAACTCTAAAAGTTTCTGAATAGAATCTTCGCTTGCTCCGTCGAAGACAGGAGTACTGAAAGTAATTCCCTTCTTTGCAAGAGTAGCTGCTATTTTCTTCAACTCTTTTTCACCAGCTTTGTCGACTATTTCATCGATCATAGGTGAGCTGTAAATATTCTTTATGTACTTTCTAAGATTGTCTGGGCTGTATGCTTCCAACATCTTGTTTATTTTTTCTGCTATGCCTTTTGCTGCCCAACCAAGATTAACCTCGAATATTTGTCCTACGTTCATACGTGAAGGAACACCAAGTGGGTTAAGAACGAACTGCAATGGTTCTCCGTCTCCTGTGTAAGGCATATCCTCTACAGGAAGTATCTTGGAGATAACACCCTTGTTACCATGACGGCCGGCCATCTTGTCACCAACAGATAGTTTTCTTTTGATAGCGATGCTGACCTTTACCATCTTTATAACGCCAGGTTGTAACTCGTCGACTTTTCTGATGTTCTCTGTTCTGGATTCGAACGCAGCGTTTATAACTTCTATCTTTGTATTAACTGTGTTCATCGCAGCAGATACTTCTTCTTCAACTTCTGATTTCAAAGGTATGTAGTTCAAAAGTTCAAAAGGGATGCTCATTAATCTTTCTGCTGTTATTGTTTCGCCACCCTTTAATAGTTCTTCTTTTCCATCCTCACTCAGTAATTTTCCTGTTGTCTTTTTACCAACAAGAAGTTTTTCCAAACGGTCAAAAGCGACCTTTTTGATGATCTCTATTTCTGCAGACTTATCTCTTTCAAGTCTTTCTATCTGTTCATCCTGTATAGTGCTAAGACGCTCATCTCTTTCTGCTCCTTCTCTGGAGAAGATCTTAACATCTATAACTGTACCTACTATCCCAGGTCCAACTCTTAACGAGGAATCTTTTACTTCACGTGCTTTTTCGCCGAAGATAGCTCTTAACAGTTTCTCTTCTGGGGAAAGTAGTGATTCACCTTTAGGTGTTATCTTACCAACAAGGATGTCGCCAGGTTTCACTTCTGCGCCTATCCTTATAACGCCTGTGTCATCAAGGTCACCAAGGCTTTCTTCGCTAACATTAGGTATATCTCTGGTTATTTCTTCTTTACCTAGTTTTGTGTCTCTCGCCATACATTCAAATGTTTCTATATGTATAGAGGTGAACAAGTCTGTCCTGATCAATTCTTCGCTAACAAGTATGGAATCTTCAAAGTTGTATCCGCCCCAAAGCATAAAACCAACTAGAACGTTCTGACCAAGAGCAAGTTCTCCCCTGTCCGTGGAAGGACCATCAGCAAGAACGTCTCCTTTTCTAACAGTGTCACCAACAGATACTACAGGCTTTTCGTTATAGCAGGTACTCTGGTTGGATCTTCTGTATTTTACTAAAGGATAGAAATCGACACCAACGTCGCTATCTCCCTTCATTTTTAATGCTCTTATTATTATTCTATCCGCGTCAACGCTTTCAACTATACCGTCACGCTTGCATATAACACTTGCGCCACCACTTCTTGCACATATCTTTTCTAATCCTGTTCCAACAAAAGGTGAATGCGAGTTAACGCATGGAACAGCCTGACGTTGCATGTTGGATCCCATCAACGCTCTGTTTGCGTCGTCGTGCTCCAAGAACGGTATCAATGCCGCAGCAACAGAAACGAGCTGGTTAGGAGAAACGTCCATCAGCGTTACATCATCCCTGTGTGCGATCTTATATTGTCCAGATTCCCTGATGTTAACGTACTCATCTATAAATCTGCCTTTGGTGTCCAAAGGAGCGTTAGCCTGAGCTACTTTATGTTTTTCTTCGTCCAAAGCGGAACAATAGATAACATCATTTGTTACTTTTCCGTCGATAACTTTTCTGTATGGTGTTTCTATAAAGCCATACTGGTTAACTCTGGAATATGTGGTCATTGAGGAGATCAAACCAATGTTAGCTCCTTCAGGAGTTTCTACCGGACAGATACGACCGTAGTGTGTGGTGTGAACGTCTCTGACCTCGAATCCTGCTCTATCTCTGGAAAGACCACCAGGTCCCAAGGCACTAAGTCTTCTTTTGTGTGTAAGTTCAGCGATAGGATTTGTTTGGTCCATGAATTGTGAAAGCTGTGAGCTTCCAAAGAATTCCTTAACCGCAGCTGTAATAGGTTTTGAATTGATAAGCTGATAAGGCATCTGAGTTTCGATGTCCTGCATACTCATTTTTTCTCTAACAGCTCTTTCCATTCTCAAAAGTCCGACCCTGTATTGGTTCTCTAATAATTCACCAACGGCCCTTATTCTTCTGTTGCCAAGGTGATCTATGTCGTCCATTTGTCCTTTATCGACTTTAAGGTCTGTAAGATATTTTACTATGTGAATAATGTCTTCTTTTCTGAGCGTCGTAAATGTTGAAGGAACATCATTTATGTCAAATTTGTAATTTATTTTAACTCTTCCAACTTCCGAAAGATCATATCTGGAAGGTTCAAAGAAAAGATTCTGGAAAAGACCTTTTGCTGCATCAAGTGTTGCTGGATCACCTGGACGTAGTCTCTTGTATATTTCTATAAGAGCCTCATCCTGCGTTGTGATCTTGTCGTTCATCAACGTATCTCTAATAAAGCTACCGACGTTAATACCGTCTATATAAAGTACCTTTACTTTTTTTACGCCTCTTTCCCTTAGTTCTTTTACTTTGTCTTCTGTAAGTTCAGCGTTCAGCTCCAAAAGTATCTCACCTGTGTTCTTATCAAAAAGATCTTCTGCAGATATTTTTGTATAAACAGAGGCGGCTTCTATTGAAAGCGTTTTTACTTTTTCTTCTTTTAATTTTTCTATAACTGCTTTAGTGAACTTTCTGTTCTTTTTTACAAGAACTTTTCCTGTTCTTGGGTTCACTATATCTTCTTCTGCTCTTATTCCTGCCAAAAGGTCAAAGTCCACTTCTCTCTCGAACTTGTCACCGTCTGCTAGGATTATGTTCTCTGATTTATAGAAATTGTTCAAGATCTCTTCCGTAGACATACCAAGCGCTCTGAACAGTGTCGTAGCTGCCATTTTTCTACGCTTGTCTATTCTGCAAAAAACAAGGTCCTTATGGTCAAATTCAAAATCCAGCCAAGATCCTCTGTAAGGGATTATCCTAGCTGTATAAAGGAGTTTTCCAGAAGGATGAATTGTGTAGCTGTAAAAAACACCAGGAGAACGGTGGAGCTGACTGACAACAACTCTTTCCGTTCCATTAACTATAAAAGATCCCTGCTGAGTCATCAGCGGGATATCACCCAAATAAACTTCCTGATCCTTTACGTCCCTTATGCTTCTCGCACCAGTGTCCTCGTCAACGTCCTTAACTATAAGTCTGACTTTGACTTTTAGTGGAGCTGCAAAGGTGGTGCCTCTGTTCCTACACTCGTTGACATCGTACTTGGGTTCACCAATTCCGTATTCAACGAATTCAAGCGACGCCGTGTCTGTAAAGTTGGTTATCGGGAACACAGACGTGAATACCGCCTGAAGTCCCGAAATTTTCCTCTTTGCAGCAGGAGTCTCTTCCTGTAGAAATTCCGCATAGGAATTTTTCTGTAATTCCAGTAGATCAGGAATGTCGATTACAGGTTTTATTTCCCCGAACGAACGTCTAAAACGGTCGTTCGTAGCCGTCAGTATAGAGGTCATACTACTCTCCCGTGGTTTAATAATTTTTTAAAACCGAACCGAAAAAGCTCATCTGTTATTTCAGACTTATTTTTCCACCGACAGCTTCGATTTTCTTCTTGATGTCTTCTGCTTCAGCTTTTGAACAGCCATCCTTGAGATCCTTTGGGGCGCCTTCTACAAGATCCTTAGCTTCTTTAAGACCAAGACCTGTGATGGCTCTAACTTCTTTGATGACCTTTATCTTGTCATCTCCGCTAGACTCAAGAACTACTTTGAATTCTGTCTTTTCTTCTACAGCAGCTGCAGCACCTGCGGCAGGAGCAGCAAAAGAGACAGGAGCAGCGGCACTAACACCGAACTTTGTCTCAAGTTCCTTTATTAGTTCGCTCAATTCGAGAACGGTCATCTTCTCGATAAAATTAACGACCTCAGTTCTTGTAATTTCAGCCATGTTCATATCCTCCATTAAAATAGTGACAAATTTAGTTTTAGTTTAGTTTTTCTTATCTTTTATCGCTGTAAGAACATTCACAAAGTCCCTAGGCACAGCAGATAACACACCCATAAAGCTCTGGAGTGGCGCTGCAATTGTGCGAACTGTTGTTGCAATAAGTTCCTGTCTGGAAGGAAGTTTTGCAAGCGCAGCGACTTGTGATGAAGAAAGTAGCACATTGCCCAACATTCCGCTCTTGACTTCAAATTTATTTTTGTCGTCAACATACTTTAGTATGGCTTTTGCTATCGCAGCAGGATCATTGTAACTGAACGCTACAGCGACTGGGCCTTTTAAGTCTACATTTATATCTTCATGATGTTCTAATTTTTCTATTGCTCTTCTGATCAATGTATTCTTTATTACTTTTAGTTCTCCGCCATTGGTCCTAACGTCTTTTCTTAACGCTGAGATCTGACCGGCATCTAGCCCAAGATTATGTGTTATAAAGAAACCCTGAGACTTTTCGAACTTCTCACGAACCTCTTTTACCGTCTGTTTTTTATCATTAATATTCACGTCAATCTCTCCTTCGTATTTTTAGCCGGTCTGTTATATAACGACAAACCTGGCTTTGTCTACAATAGATTTGTATCAAGCTTTATCCCTGGTCCCATAGTTGTGGAAAGGGTTGCAGCCTTTATGTATATACCCTTTGCAGAAGAAGGCTTGATCCTGTGAACTTCTGCAAGTATTGCTTGGAAGTTCTCTACCAGCTTCTTTTCTCCAAAAGAGGTCTTGCCTATAACTGTATGAATTATACCGGTTTTTTCTGTTCTGTACTCAACTCTGCCGGCTTTGTGTTCCCTAACAGCTCTCTCTAGGTCCATGGTCACGGTGCCAACCTTTGGGTTAGGCATAAGACCCTTTGTTCCAAGTATCTTACCAAGTTTTGAGATGACCTTCATCATGTCTGGAGTAGCAATTACTGCGTCAAAATCCAGCCAACCGCCAGATATCTTTTCAACCAGATCTTCTGCTCCAACATAATCTGCCCCAGCTTTTTCTGCTTCAGACGCTTTTTCGCCTTTTGCAAAAACAAGGACTTTGGATTTTTTTCCAGTACCATGAGGAAGAACTATTGCTCCTCTTAACATCTGGTCTGAATGTTTTGGATCTACGCCAAGGTTGAATGCAACATCAACTGTTTCGTCGAACTTTGTGTACTTTGTTTCAAGCGCAAGTTTTACAGCTTCTTCTGCTGTATACTTTTTTGTTCTATCAACCTTGCTTAAGGCTGCCTTGAACTTTTTGCCCGTAGACATTTTTTCTCCTGCTGGTGCGAACGGCTTTAAAGGCCTCCCAGACTTTTTTAAATTTATCCTTAGATAACTTCTATGCCCATGCTCCTAGCTGTTCCTTCTATGATCTTGATAGCAGCGTCGATATCATTAGCATTGATGTCTGGCATTTTTATTGTTGCTATCTTTTTTATTTGAGCTTTTGTAACTTTTCCTACCTTATTTGTATGAGGAACACCGGAACCTTTTTCTATTCCTGCTTCTTTAAGAAGAAGGATCGATGCAGGTGGTGTTTTCTTTATGAAAGAAAAAGATCTATCAGCGTAAACAGTAATTACGACCGGAATGATCATCCCTTTTTGATCCTGCGTTTCTGCATTAAATTTCTTGCAGAATTCCATGATGTTCACTCCATGCTGACCCAATGCTGGTCCTACTGGAGGAGAGGGGTTGGCTGCACCCGCTGGTATTTGTAATTTTATCATTCCAACCACTTTTTTTGCCATTGTCGTATCTCCCTTTTAGTTAACTTATATTTTTTCCACCTGTACGAACTCAAGTTCAACAGGTGTCATTCTTCCAAATATTGAGACAAGCACTTTTAGTTTTGCTTTGTCTGGTTTTACTTCTTCAACTATGCCGGTGAAGTTAGTAAATGGTCCATCAGTAACTCTAACGTTCTCACCTTCTTCAAAAGAAACCCTCGGAACTGGCTTAACATTACCTTCTTCCACCTGCGCAGTTATCTTTAGGACTTCTTTTTCTTTTATTGATGGTGGATTGGTGTTCCCGCCGACAAAACCAACTATCCTTGACATACATTTAACAAAATGCCAGTTCTCTTCACTCATCACCATTTGAACAAGCATGTATCCCGGATAGAATTTTCTGGACGTAGTTTTCTTTTTGCCTTTGGACATTTCAACTATATTTTCTGTTGGAACAAGAACGTGACCAAAGTCGCTGGTCTTGTTCTCTGTCTTTATTTTCATTTCAAGCTGTTCTTTTGCTTTTGTTTCTTGCCCTGTTTTTACATAGACCACATACCATTTCATCTTAGGGTTAGATGAATATACCTGTATCGTCTCTTTTTGTTCTACAACAGCATCCGTACTTGGAGCCTCTGTTGTTGCAGCAGCTTCGTTAGCTTTTTCACCCTCGTTGATAAGCTCTTTCAGGTGCTTCTTATCCTTTAACAGGTTTTCACTCACGATTTTGTTTTCGTCGTTGCTCATCTTTTTACCACCCTAATAATTACCTAAAGAACATTCCTAACAAAAGCCCAGCCAGCCAGTCAAAGATACCAAGAACTATACCTGATATAATTACAGCGATAATAACTACCACCGTTGCTCCCCACGTTTCTTTTTTGTTAGGCCAAACAACTTTTTTAACTTCTGCAATTACTTCTAGAAGATAATTCCTTACCTTTTCTATTCTGTAAGTAATGTAGGCTGAAGCTACACCCGCCAATATAGGAATAAGGTTAATTACAACTTGTAGGATCGTGCTCCTTACATATACATCCATGTAAGTCATAACACGGTCCATGGCCACCTTTGTTGTATAGCCGACTACAACCGCTATCGCCAACAACGTGATCGAAAAAGCATTTCTTGTAAATTTATCCATATATAACTTCCTTTTTAGTGGCAGGCCAGGGGGGACTCGAACCCACAACAACCGGTTTTGGAGACCGGTGCTCTACCAATTAGAGCTACTGGCCTACAAAACTTACTTAGTCTCCTTATGTTCTGTATGCTTCTTACAAAAACGGCAATACTTTTTTAGTTTTAGCTTATCGGGGGTTGTCTGTTTGTTTTTGTCAGAGAGATAATTTTTCCTTTTACACTCTCCGCACTCTAAGTGAATACTATTCCTCACTGTCTAAGCCTCCTTCAAAATATATATATGAAAACAAGGGTATAAACCCTTGCTTTCATAAAAAGCCTTGTCCTATTATCAAGTCCAACAGTTTATTGCAAGTGCTATTTAACTATTTCGCTTACAACGCCTGCGCCAACGGTCCTACCACCTTCTCTAATAGCGAACCTTAGCTCTTTTTCCATTGCGATAGGGCAGATCAACTCCACTTCTATCATCACGTTATCCCCTGGCATTACCATTTCCACATTAGCTGGAAGGGTTGCAACTCCTGTAACGTCTGTTGTTCTAAAGTAAAACTGTGGTCTGTATCCAGTAAAGAACGGAGTGTGACGTCCGCCTTCTTCCTTACTTAATATGTATACCTGACCCTTGAACTTTGTATGTGGGGTGATTGAACCTGGCTTTGCTAGAACCTGACCACGCTCAACTTCTTCCTTCTTTGTTCCTCTTAGTAAGCAACCAACGTTGTCTCCTGCTTCTCCATAATCAAGAAGCTTTCTGAACATCTCGACTCCTGTTACTACTGTTTTAAGTGTTGGGTGGATCCCTACTATCTCCATTTCTTCGCCAACCTTTACTTGCCCTCTTTCTATTCTACCCGTGATAACTGTTCCTCTACCTGAGATCGAGAACACGTCCTCGACTGGCATAAGAAACGGTTTATCCTTATCTCTTTGTGGTGTTGGAATGTAGGCATCTACTGCTGCCATCAACTCTATTATGCTCTTCTTTCCTTCTGGGGTGCCTTCCAACGCTTTCAATGCGCTTCCTCTGACTATCGGAATCGTGTCTCCAGGGAAATCATATTTTGTTAATAGTTCTCTTAATTCCATTTCTACAAGTTCCAAAAGTTCTGGATCATCTACCATGTCTACCTTGTTTAGGTAAACTACCATCGCTGGAACTCCAACCTGTCTCGCCAAAAGAATATGTTCTCTTGTCTGAGGCATTGGTCCATCAACTGCACTTACGACGAGGATCGCTCCGTCCATCTGTGCAGCTCCGGTTATCATGTTCTTTATATAGTCAGCGTGACCTGGGCAATCTACGTGTGCATAGTGCCTGTTCGCCGTCTGGTACTCCACGTGCGCTGTCGCAATAGTTATACCTCTTTCTCTTTCTTCTGGTGCGTTATCGATCTGGTCGAATGATCTATATTCTGCCCAGCCGCTCTCTGCCAAGGTCTTCGTTATCGCCGCTGTCAACGTCGTCTTACCATGGTCTACATGCCCTATGGTTCCTACGTTCACATGTGGCTTCGTCCTTTCAAACTTCTGCTTTGCCATTTTACTATTCCTCCAAGAAAAAATTTATGTCCTACAAATTTAACCCTAACTTTTATTTTAAAACGAATATTTGTCAAACTAATTTATTTGACTCTGCCAACAATAGGCGGGTGGCTGGGTATAAAGATTTAACGTCGATAATAAGCCGTCTTGCCTTATTCCCCTATTTCAAACAGGGTAAACCTACCCTCTCATTACGCCACGTTTAACTTATCTGTAAGGCAAGTTCGCGAAGGAAGACTACTTCAATTTAAAATTTTCAACCATATTTGAATTAAAATTATAATAGCATCGCTTTTTCATCTTGCTATATGACTTTTTATCAACTTCTTCTACTACATTAAACTTTTTATCCACCACTGGCATCTCGGCAGAATATATAATGTCTAGGGAATCGTACTCCATAGAAGAAAAGTCGAATACAGTTGAGAGAGTACTTGTCGTTCTGATCTTTCGAAAAGGCTTAAGTTGAATAAAATTTTCCGGTTTATTATCAAATTTTTCTAAGTGTCTACCATTATATTTTAAATTACGAGTATACGGATTTGGTTGAACCCAAAAGACCTCTTCCAAAATAGAATTTTCTGCTATCAATGGCCGATAAAGCCAAACTGTATGTATTGATTTATTAAAGAAGGTTAGATTAGCGATAATTTTATTTTGATCTTTTAAATAGGCTAAATCTAATTTTACACTCAAGGGGCTATCTTTCAAAATTTTGTCGGATTCCAGATTCATAGCTTTTAAAGAACTACTCCCCATAACAACAAACCCTGTAACCAAAAACATAACTACCCATACATTCAGGTTTGATTTCCTTTTTATCACTTGTTGTTCCTCAGAACCCTTCCCTGAAAGACTATACTCCGGTATATGTAACATATCTTACTTAATTTTAGTAGCAGGAATAAGTGAATGTTACCAACAAGTCATATGTCCGAGTTAGTTAGCAAGTCAAATGTCCGAAATGTGAGGATGGTATAAGGCTAAGTAATCACGCAAGATTAGGAGGCTTCTACCATGG
>Ga0118677_10003374_pt1 | contig 21581 bp, 23 predicted proteins | sample AliMusrvi5mmetaG_FD_86154 | JGI IMG/M metagenome (GOLD analysis project Ga0118677, IMG submission 86154)
CTCGCTTATGTGTCCTCGGAAACCACAATCCTTGCCCGCTCTCGACCACGAATAAATGTTCAATCGCCAACCACCGCCAAGCCCCGCTAACACAGCCGCCTACGCAATCACCGCAACCTTGGCCCGCTTGCCCAACCGCACCGCCACCTTCACCGGCAGCGCACCAATAGAGAATGAAGTGCCCACAGCACTCTCCCCATCCAGCTTCACGGCTTTCTCTGCGATCTTGCGATTAGCCTCGGCGCCGCTGGCAGCCAGTCCCATCTGCACCAGCAGCTTCGGCAGCCGTACCTGGTTCGCCTCTGCCCCCGCCACATCGGCATACGAAATCAAAACCTCATCGAGATCTTCGGCCGTCTCCTTCTGCTGGAACATCCGCGCCCAGTTTTCATCCGCGCCGGCCGCAGCGGCCTCTCCGTGGAACCCCCCGGTAATCGTCCGCGCCAGCCGCTTCTTCACTTCCATCGGGTGCACCGCGCCCGCCGCAACATCAGCCTTCAGCGCATCCACCTCTGAGATCCTCAAGTCAGTCAGGAACACCCAGTACTTCCACATCAGCTCGTCAGAAATCGACATCAGCTTGCCGTACATTTCCGCCGGCGGCTCGTTAATCCCAATCGCATTGTTCAGCGACTTCGACATCTTTTGCACGCCGTCGAGCCCCTCCAGAATCGGCGTCATCAGCACAATCTGCGGCTTCTGCCCGTAGTGCCGCTGCAACTCGCGCCCGCACCCCAGGTTGAACCGCTGGTCGGTACCGCCCAACTCCACGTCGCACTCCAGCATTACCGAGTCGTACCCCTGCATCACCGGGTACAGCATTTCGTGCAAGCTGATCGGCTGCTCCGCCTGAAACCTCTTGTGGAACTCGTCCCGCTCCAGCATCTGCGAAACGGTAAAGTGCGCCGTCAGCCGGACAATGTCCTCGTACCCCAGCTTCCCCAGCCACTCGCTGTTGTAGCGAACCTCGGTCACGCTTTCGTCCAGGATCTTAAAGACCTGCTGCTTATAGGTCTCGGCGTTTAGGTCAATCTGTGCGCGGGTGAGCGGCTTCCTCGTCACATTCCGCCCCGTCGGGTCGCCAATTAGCGAAGTAAAGTCGCCCACCAGAAAAATGACCGTATGCCCCAGCTGCTGAAAGTGCCTGAGCTTGCGCATCAGCACTGTATGCCCCAGGTGCAGGTCCGGCGCGGTGGGGTCAAAGCCGGCCTTAATCCGCAGCGGCCGCCCGGTTTTGCGGCTTTCATCCAGCCGTTCGCGCAGGTCGCTCACGCGGATAATCTCCGCCGCGCCCTTCTGAAGCAAATCCATCTGTTCGTCAACGCTTAGAAACTTGCTCATATCGTCTTCAGTATAAAGTCCGCGACTTGAAAGGAGCGGGCTCCAGGGTGAAGGGGACGGTCTTCAGCCCGGACGACACAAGCCAACAAACAAGCGTGGGCTTGACCTCTTGAAGGAAATCTGGCCCGGCTTCCCAATCCGAACCCGCCTCGAACAACTGACTACTGACCACTGTCCCCTGTAAACTGTACACATCATGGAAGAGTTCAGCCGCATCCAGCGCCTCCCCCCTTACGTTTTCTCCATCACTGACGCCATGAAGCGCGCCGCCCGCCAGCGTGGCGAAGACATCATCGACTTCGGCATGGGCAACCCCGACGGCGCAACCCCGCGCCACATCGTCGACAAGCTGGTCGAAGCGGCCCTCAAGCCGCCCACGCACCGTTACTCGGTCTCCCGCGGCATTCCCCGCCTGCGCAAGGCCATCTGCAACTGGTACAAGTTCCGCTACAACGTCGATCTCGACCCCGACACCGAGGCCATTGTCACCATCGGCTCCAAAGAGGGCATTGCCCACCTCTGCCTGGCCATCTTTGACTCGCGCGACACCGTCCTGGTGCCCAACCCCAGCTACCCCATCCACATCTACGGCCCGGTCATCGCCGGAGCGCATGTGGTCAGCGTGCCGGTCCACGACCAGGAGAGCTTCCTCGCCCAGCTTGAAGACATCATCCCCCGCATGACCCCGCGCCCCAAGGCGCTCATCGTCAATTTCCCCTCAAACCCGACAGCCCAGACCGTCGAACTGCCCTTCCTCGCTCGTCTCGTCGAACTGGCCCGCGAATACGGTTTCCACCTCATCCACGATCTCGCCTACGCCGACCTCGCCTTCGACGGCTACAAGCCGCCCAGCGTACTCCAGGTCCCCGGCGCCAAAGACGTGGCCGTCGAGTTCTTTACCCTTTCCAAGAGTTACAACATGCCCGGCTGGCGGGTAGGATTCATGGTCGGCAACCCCGTCCTCGTCGCCGCCCTCGCCAAGCTCAAGAGTTACTTTGACTACGGAACCTTCACGCCCATCCAGGTAGCCTCCATCGCCGCCCTTGAAGGCCCCCAGGAGTGCGTCCACCAGATCTGCGAAAACTACCGCCTCCGCCGCAACGTGTTAGTCGAAGGCCTCAACAAACTAGGCTGGAACGTCCCCATGCCCAAAGCCACCATGTTCGTCTGGGCCCAAATCCCGGAGCAGTTCAAAGCTCTAGGCTCCTTGGAATTCGCAAAGTTAATGCTGACAGAAGCCAAAACCGCCATAAGCCCCGGCATAGGCTTCGGCGACTACGGCGATGGCCACGTGCGCTTCTCGCTGATTGAAAACGAAGAACGCACCCGCCAGGCCCTTCGCGGCATCAAGCAGATGTTCGCGAGGGGGTGACCCCGGTGGCTAGGGCTCGGGGTAGATAACCGCACCATATTGGAAGGCACGGATGCGCTTGTAAAGAATCATGTGGCTTGGGAAGCAAGTTGCCTGCCAACCGGGCACCAACGATTGCGCAACAAGCCGAAGCAAGTCACTAGCCGCCGCCCCGTTCGCAGGGATTGTGACAAGGACGCCCTCGTAGTCGATATGCGGTCGCTCAAATCGCAACAAAAAGGGCAATTCGTCCTTCATCCTCGTGAGAATGTCGAGCGCTTCCCAGGTTCCAGCGGTGATTGACCCACATGGCCAATCGCTTCTTATTGGGTACTTCTGGTCAAACGCTGACGGTGGCTTGTTGCGTTCCTCCCGCCCAGCACCCGGGTCATGAGGGCCAAATCCATTCCCGTTCCAAATTGCGGTGCCTTGAGAGCCGTAGAACTTTATGAGTTGGGCTTCAGGTGCCAAAGTGACCCAGTTCGGACTCATCCACAGGCATTTGAATTTCATCTCTGCGATGTTGATGTTATTCCGTCCCAAAATCTTACGCATGTGCTGTCTTAATCGGGTCGGAAGTTTCCCGGCTTTGCCCACGTAAACGAGTTGCTCAAGGTGGTAGAGCTGATAGACCCCTTGTTTACCCGGAACCTGGGCGATTTTTTCCTCATTTAGGGGGGCTGCGTCCAGTTTTTCAAATGCCTCAACCAATTGTTCGCGGAGCGCTCTCGGCAGGTCGATGTCGAACGGGGCACAAAAAGGCATTAGGCCGCACCAAGCTCTCGCGTGCGATCAGCGAGTACCAATTTAAGATTTGAAGCCAGAAGATGCGCAAGTTCAACTGGAACTGCGTTCCCAATCTGCCGCATGCTCTCTGTCCATGAGCCTTTGAAAGCGAACTCATCGGGAAACGTCTGCAACCGCGCGCTCTCCTTGATCGTGAAGTATCGGACGCTGCCATCCGGGTTCGCTAGCATGTTCTCGCCGCCGGGAACCCCGTGAACACCCGCCTTAAGTGTCTTTGCCGGCTCATCCAAAGGGCTCCCAGTGTGCCCTGCGTAGCTCCTTGCGCCAGGAATGAAAAAGTGATTGAGAACGGTCTCGCGGATGCCGCGCCTCGGCGCTGGTTTGGGAAGGTCTTGAATCGCATCGCGCACCGTACGCCATCCTCTAGTTAGCAAGGGCGCCGAAGACCCTTTCAGGCAATCCAGTCGTCGTTCTGCGATCAAATCAGGCCTTGGACGCCCAAGTTTTGGCACCAGATTACGATCCCAATACTCTTGCGAGACGTACTGGTCCCAAAGCAGCGCATCCAAGCTATGGGTAGGGTGAGGAAACGTCCACTCGACACCCAGATCTGCTCGTATCGCGACAATGAAAAGTCGCTCACGCCTTTGGGGGATACCGTAGTCCGCCGCATTCAGGACCTGATGCACTACCTTGTAGTTGAGGCCTTTGCCCCCCCCCGCTGTATGGTGCCTCTCAAGCCTGGTGCGATGGGCGATCCATTCCTCATTTTGTCGTCGAGCGAGCTCAGGATAGGTCAGCATCAGCTCGATATACCCAAAGTACTTTGCGAAAGAGGGCCGCGCCAAACCGCGCACGTTTTCGATTAGGACAGCCTTTGGCCTGACCGCTCGAACGGCCGCCATCAACTCCGGAAACATATTGCGTTCGTCCTCGTGCCCCCGATGCTTTCCCCCAATCGAAAATGGCTGGCAGGGTACGCCTCCTGCGAGGAGTTCCACGTCATCGGGCAAGGAATTGAAATCGAATTTGCGAACGTCGCAATGATGAATCGGCCACGAGCGCATGGCCTCGACCCGACTGCGATTTTCACGGAGCGTTTCGCAGGCCTGGCCGTCCCGCTCCACGATTGCAAGATGTTCGAACCCAGCCCGGGAGATACCCAGAGCCAGTCCCCCGGCCCCACTGAAAATCTCGACGCTCCGCATTTTCATGAATTAAGGAACCTCTCGATAGTCTGATTCAACCGCTGAGGATGGATCGTCTGACACTCCCATATGACTTTAACCTGCCAGCCGTCTCTCCGCAGCTTCTTAATGTTTTTAATATCGCGTTCCCGGTTACCATTCAGTTTCGGCACCCAAAAATCCAATTTGGACTTCGGCAGCCGAGCCAGCTCGCATCCGGGATGCCTGTGCCAAAAGCATCCGTGAACAAAAATCAACTTTCCCAACCGGGGGAACACGAGGTCCGGTGCCCCGGGGAACTGGGTGACGTGCAACCTGTATCGGAACCCCAAAGCATGAGCGGTACGACGCACCAACATCTCCGGCTTCGTGTCCTTCCCACGGATCAGCGACATTCGCTGGCTGCGAGCTTGTGCCGTCATTGTGTCCATCTGACCGTCCAATTGCGATCTAACCAGACCCGACCCGCAAAAGTGAAGGGCCGCTTGCGCGGCCCTTCACGAGAAAAACAAGCGGTTCGCCCGGGTAGCACGTGCAGTCTGGCAGCACCAACCGCTCAGACATATTGTCGGCAGAACACGAAAAAGAGTCAACGGAAATCGCACCTTAGGCGACGCTATCCCCTGCAGACCCGCTCCCGTCAATCTTTTCTCGACGGCCGCCGAACCACCACCCACTCCACCTCAATCACCTTGCGAAACATCTCCCCCGTCGTAGCCCAATCCACCCAGTCCACCTTGAAAGGCGGATCGGATTCCGAACGATCATCGACTCACTCAGCGAGGGTCAAGAGCGGCAGCGCCTCACGACCCTGTATCGCCAGATCGAGGTCGGAGTAGGGCTTGGCCATCCCGTTCACCCGCGACCCGAAGGCCTATACATCCCGGCCGGGTACATAGCGCTCAAGGTTTCAGCGCCGAGAGCGCGCAAACAAAAAGCAGGTCAGCTCATGGCGCGGTGCTTGCCAGGAGGACGTCACCAGAATCTCGCCGATGCCGTTGCCGCTGCGAGTCAAGCCCTGTTTCGCCTGTCTTCGAGCTATCTCCATGATCGGCAACGTCTTCCACTCACAGCCCCATCGCCGATTATTTCGCTCAAAGTACTAACCTGTTTCTAGGAGGTCCGTTCGATGTGTAGACCCGAAGCGTCGAGTTCGGCTCCACGCCGCACGCGAGTTCGCGTAAGTTCTCTATTTTCAGGATCATGGCTTCTAGATTCCTGAAAACAACCAACTTACGGCAGAACCATGTTTCCAACCCATTGAAAACAGACAATTTGCCCCAAACGCACCACGTGGAGGGGGGTGAGGGTGGACCGCATGAATCGATGGGCAAAACCCGCATTACCCCGCTGCCAACACCGCATCTGCGATCCGCGCCGCCTCAACAGCCGGGGGCACGGTGTGAACGCGCACCATTGAAGCGCCATTCAGAATCGCCGCCACCGTCGCAGCCAGGCTTGCCGTTTCGCGGGCCTCGGGCGCGGCGTCTTTCCCGTCATGAAGCGGCGCCAGCGTACGGCCCAGGAATGACTTGCGGCTCACCCCAGCCAGAAGTGGCCGGCCCAACGCAAGCAGTTTCGCCTGGCGGGCCAGCAGTAAGTAGTTCTCCTCAAAGCGCTTGCCGAATCCGTAGCCGGGATCTAAGACAATCGCCTCCGTCGCAACGCCTGCCTTGCCAGCCGCGTTCATGCTTCCCTCAAGCCCGGCCTGCACCATGGCAAGCAGTTGGTCGCCGCCAAGCCTCGGCTGCGTGAGCCACTCCTCAGGCCGGCCGCGGGTGTGCATCAGGACGACCCCGCAGCGGGTTTCAGCGCACGCCGCGGCCATCGTCGGGTCCCAGGCGAAGCCGCTCACGTCATTCACAATTTCGGCTCCGGCCGCGAGAGCCGCGCGCGCGGTTGAGGCCTTGTAAGTGTCGATGGAAATCACTGCATCGGGCCGCGCCGCGAGAATCCCTTCGAGAACCGGCAGCAGCCGCGCCTGTTCCTCGTCAGCGCTGACGGCAGGGGCCAGCGCCGAGCCAGCCGCTCCACCCGCCCGCGAACCGGGCCGAGTGCTTTCCGCGCCCAGGTCCAGAATATCCGCGCCTTCATCCAGCAACCGCAACGCGCGGGCCACAGCCATCTCCGGCGAAAGGTAAAGCCCTCCATCGCTGAACGAATCCGGCGTGATGTTCACCACGCCCATCACCAGCGTGCGCCGGCCAAGCTCAAGCGTGCGGCTGCGCAGTCGCCAGGTGGTTTCTGAACGAGACAAGGCATTCTTCACAAGGCACCATGAGAGGCAGCACTGGCCTCAGAGAGACAGAAGCGCCAACGGCGCTCCCCGAAAAGCATATCGCAGCGGCTGATGCTCACGTCGATTCCACGCCCAATCTGTCCTTGCCCAAGGTCCTGACCTGCCTGCCGTTCTGCTGCTAAACTCCGTCCATGACAGTCTTAGAGCGGATTCTGTCTCTTGTTATTGCTGCCGGTCTGGTTTCCTCCACTGCGGCAGCGCAGACGCGAGCACACGGCGCAGCCAAGCCAGCCACGCATGCGGTTGCCCGCCCGGCGACGCATTCCTCGCAAGGCAGAGGCCCATTGGCTGACCGCATCGGCGCCATCCTCGCCGAGCCCGCGCTCAGCCATGCCGAGTTCGGCATCAGCGTAGCCACGCTCGACGGCCAACCTCTGTATGCGCTCAACGAAGGCAAGCTGCTCATTCCGGCTTCTGCCGCCAAGCTGACCACCACCGCTGCAGCCTATGCCCTGCTGCCTGTGGATACGCTCACCTGGACCACCCTCGTCGTTGCCGGTGGAAAGGTGGACGCCGATGGCGTGCTGCACGGCGACATGATCCTCTTAGGCGCGGGCGATCCCACGCTGAGCGCAAGGCGCTATCCATACCGCGCTCCCGGCGCCGAGCCCGTCACAGCCCCAAGCGCCGCCGGCGAGGTGCCTGAGGCGGAAAAGCCCCGCTTCGCCATTGACTCGCTCGATCTGCTGGCCGAGCAGGTGGTGCAGGCAGGGGTGCGCACCGTGGACGGCAGCGTGGTGGGCGACGACAGCCTCTTCCTCCACCAGCCCTATGGGCAGGCCTGGGGTTGGGACGACCTGCAATGGAGCTATGGCGCCCCGGTCTCCGCCCTGACCTTCAACGAAAACGTGGTGGATCTCTCGGTCACTCCCGACCCGGATGCCGAAGGGCAAACCGTGGCAGAGTGGATCCCCAAAGTGGACTACTTCACGATCGAAAACACCATGGCTGTGGCCAAAAGCGGAGAGCCTGCCCATCCCGGCCTTGAGCGGCTGCCGGGCAGCCTGATGGTGCGCGCCTGGGGCACAGTCCCGGCGACGGGATTCCGCGCCAGCCTGGCCGTCGACGACCCCGCGCAGTACACGGCAACTGTTTTCATTGAGGCGCTGCGGGCACGCGGCGTCAAAGTCACCGGAACGGCTGCCTCCCGGCACAAGTACTCGCTCGGAACCGGCGATTTTGCCGGCGAGCGTGCCGAGCCCCCGAAGCTGACCCGTTCTGAAGCTCCAACCATTACGGCTCCGATCGGCGGCCACAAGATTCTTGCCACGCGCACTTCGGTCACGGTCGACAAGGACATTACGGTCATCAACAAGGTGAGCCACAACCTCCACGCCGAGCTGCTGCTGCGCCTGCTGGGCCAGATTCACGGCAAGGACGGCAGTTTTGCCCAGGGCGCCCGGGTGGTCCGGCAGTTTCTGGTGGATGCGGGCATCAGCGACGGCGACTTCTTCTTCTATGACGGCTCCGGGATGAGCCCGGATGACCGAATTGCGCCGCGTGCATTTACGCAACTGCTGGCCTACGCGGCAAAGCAGCCCTGGGGCCCGGCCTGGCGCGAATCGCTGCCCGTGGCCGGGGTCGACGGCACCCTGTCTGGCCGGTTCAAGACGTCGCCGCTCAAAGGCCGCATGCAGGCCAAGACCGGCACGCACCTTGAGGCCAACTCTCTCTGCGGCTACTTGACCGCCGCCAGCGGCAAGACGCTGGTCTTCTCCATTCTGGCCAATGGCCGCCGCCCGGGGAGCGACGCCGAGGTCCAGGCCATCGACCGCATTGCTGAAGCCATTGCAGCCGCCGAGTAAGCAGTATCATTGGAGCAACATGCGAACTCATCCTTTAGCTCATGTTTTGTTGATCTGTGCGGCCGCCCTGGGCCTTTTCACGGCAGGCTGCCGTACGCTGCCGCCCTCCAAGCCCGCGTCGGAGTGGACCCCGGAAGAAGCGCGCGGGGCGGCGGTCTATACGGTGAAATGCGGCAAGTGCCATTACCCCAACAACACCCACCCACTCAATGGACCCGGCCTTCAGGCCCTGACCAAGGTGAAAGCCATGCCCAGCGGCATGCCTCCCACTGATGAAAGGATGACAAGCGTCATCCTGCGTGGCAGGAACATGATGCCCGGCACACAGCTGACCGACGAACAGCTCAGCGACCTGCTGGCGTACCTGCATACGCTATGAGCGGCGGCCCGCAGAGCGCCGAGCCTCAACGCGCCCGCAGGGAGTTTCTGCCGTTGCCGGGGCTGGCGGCCATCAGTCTCTACCTTGTGGTCTTGGCCGTGACAATTGTGGTGGGCGTTGTGAGCGGGCGGCACTATCCCCCGCTCTTCCTCATCCTCTCGGCAGGATTCATCACCGCCAGCGGCGGATTGCTCCTCTTGTTTCGTTGGGCCTGGGCGCTGGCACTGTCCGCGGTCTTTCTGCTTGCCGCCTATAACCTGTGGTTCTTCTCAGTTCAGCACGAGCTGCCCCCGCTCGTTCAAGGACTGTTGAACCTGGTCTTTTTCCTCTATCTCGTCAGACCCGAGGTGCGCGAGCGGCTGCGCTGAGCGCCTACCAGAGCACCTTGCAGACTCCCGCCTTGCGGATTCGGTCGTCGTACGTGATCAGCGTGTAGTCTCCAACAATTGCGGTGGCGGCGATGAGCCGGTCAAACGGGTCGCCGCTGAAGTCCTCAGGCAACTCGGCCGCACAAATCGCAATTGGCGGGCTCAACGGGATCGCGTCGATCCTGCCTTCCACAGCGGCAATGAACGCTTCCACTGTGGAATTGAGCTTCAACTTTCGCCTGCCGGCGGCGTGCGCTATCTCGTAAAAAGTGAGAGAAGAACAGGCGATTCGCTCCCCTGCCATGCGAACCTGCAGGATGGCGTCGCGGACCCGGCTCGACAAGAGTTCCGGGGAGAGCATCATCCAGACCACTACGTGCGTGTCAAGAAGGATCACTCCGCTTCTCCCTGTACGGCGCGATTCCACTCCTCGTCGAACATCCGGCTCCACTCGTCGTCATTGAACTCCGGCGAAACGATGTCCCCGGTGATCACGCCCATATGCCGCAGGCAGCCGAAGATCGACTCAGCGCTCTCTTTTGGGCTTTGATCCAGCGAGGGAAGAACGCGCGCCAGCGGTTTGCCGCGCTTTGTGATGAGCAAAGGCTGGCCGGTGGCATTCACTTCAGCCATGACGGCGAGGCACTTGGCCTTGAATTCGCCTGCTGCCATTGTCCGCACAACTTCCTCCTTGGGGGAAGAGCTTTCTTTGCAACTATGGTCAGGTGACTATGGTCAAAAGTATATACCCGCCTCCGCCGCCCTCAGAAGCTCGAAAATCGCATTTCAACGTTCGGGATACAATTGAACCGTGATGGAACTGGTGAAGATTTCGCCTTTCAGCAAAGCCCAGGCGCCCAAGCCGGAGTGGCTCAAGGCCCGCGCCCCGGTGGGCGAAAACTACCACAACCTCAAGCAGCTCGCCCGGTCGCTGCAGCTCAACACCGTATGCGAGAGCGCCCAATGCCCCAACATTGGCGAGTGCTGGCACCACAAAACTGCCACTTTCATGATGCTGGGCAACCTCTGCACCCGCCGCTGCGGGTTCTGCGCCGTGCCCAAGGGCCGCCCCGACCCCATCGATTTTGACGAACCGCGCCGCGTTGCCGAGGCTATCGCCGCGCTCGGCCTGGAGTACGCAGTCATAACAAGCGTCAACCGCGACGACGATCTGCTGGGCGGCGCCCGCGCTTTTGCGCTGGTCATCGAAGAGACGCGCCGCCAGGCTCCCGGCTGCCGCGTCGAGGTGCTGATTCCCGACTTCCAGGGCAACCGCGAGGCCATTGCCGTGGTGGCCGAGGCTCGGCCCGCTGTGCTCAACCACAATATCGAGTCGGTTCCACGGCTTTACCGGGTAGTCCGCTCCGGCGCGCGCTATGAGCGCAGTCTCGAATTGCTTCGCTACTCCAAGGAGCTGAAGCCGGAAGGGCTCACCAAGTCAGGCGTCATGGTCGGCCTGGGCGAGGAAACGGTTGAATTGCTCGATGTCTTCCGCGACCTTGCCGCCACCGGCTGCGACATTCTCACCATCGGTCAGTACCTGCGCCCCTCCCGCGACCACCTGCCCATGGCCCGGCATTACACGCCGCGCGAGTTCGCTGAGTTGAAGGCCGAGGCGCTCGCCATGGGCTTCCGCCACGTCGAGTCCGGTCCGCTGGTCCGCTCAAGCTACCACGCCCACGAGCAGATGGCTTCTACTGGCCAAACGGTGGTAGCGTAAAAACGCTTGCGCAGGACACGCCCGAGCACCCTGCACGGAATCTCAGTCAGAGGCGATTTGAAATGCCCTCACTTCGCAACCAGACGATCCGCAACGGCCTGATTCAGCGGCTGCGATGCCTTACCCCGGAATCCAAGCCCAGTTGGGGAAGTCTGGATGCCCCTCGCCTGCTTTGTCACCTGGCCGACACTTTTGAAATGTCGATCGGGGATTTGCCGGTGCCATCGGCCAACATGAAAGCATTTCAGCGTTTCCCGCTAAAGCACCTGTTTCTCTACGTCGCGCCCTTTCCCAAAGGAGCCCGAGCTCCAGCCGAGTTGCTTTCAACCACTCCAGGTGACTTTGAATCGGACTTGAATCATGCTGTTGGCCTGATTGAGCGTCTTGCCGCCATGCCGCGCGGAGACGGCGCCGAGCACCCGTTCTTCGGCCCGCTGACCACCGACGAGTGGAACGTATTGCAATGGAAACACATCAGCCACCACCTGAAGCAATTCGGTCTCTGACCGGACATGCGCGGGGCGATTCGGAGATTCCAGAGAAAGGCGGCGCTACTTCTTCGCATTCCTCTTTCGATCCGCGATTCGGGAATCCCTGACGGCGATTTCTAGAGTTAAGCTGTACTGCAGGCGTGGTTTTAGTAGAATGGCCATTGGCAATTGGCACAGCGAGGACGAAACCTTATGGCAGTCTCAATTATGGCCGGAATTCCGGCGCTCAAGGAACTCAATGCCGACCTGCGGCGGCGCATGGACGGGGCAGTGGCCACCTTCCAGGCCAATCTGGCCGCCACCCGCACTGGCCGGGCCAGTGTACACATGCTCGACCAGGTAAAGGTGGATTACTATGGCACGGCCACACCCATCAGCCAGCTGGCGCAGGTGTCGTCGCCTGAGGCGCAAATGATCGTCGTCGCCCCCTGGGACCCCACCGTGCTCAAGGAAGTTGAAAAAGCAATCCGGACGGCCGATCTTGGGTTTAATCCCATGTCAGACGGCAAAGTGCTGCGCATTCCGGTCCCGCCCATGACCGAGGAGCGCAGGCGCGACGTCTGCAAGCACATCAACAGGGATTTGGAGGAGCATCGCACGGCAGTCCGCAACGTACGCCGCGACGGCAACGACGCCCTCAAGAAACTCGCCAAGGACAAAAAGATCAGCGAGGACGAAGAGAAGCGCGCCATGGAAGAGGTCCAGAAGATGACCGACGAAGAAATTCGCCGCATGGAAGAGCTCTCGCGGAAGAAGGAAGCCGAAGTGATGCAGGTGTGACGGGACGGAATCCGTTCGCCCGTCCAGACCATTTTTCGGCCGGTATGTCAGGGCTTCAGCCCTGACATCGGAACAGACTTAAAGCAAAATTGGCTATCCGGCGCGCAATGCGCGCCGGATAGCCAATTCTGCTTTAAGCGAAAGCTGGATGCTCCAGGTCCGTAGTCCCATTGACAACAAAAGTCGAGCGCTGCTTCCCTCCCTTTTATGCAGCGGCCCTGTTCGTGGGCCGTGTCACACCTGTCCCCTCGATGTTCTCCTTCTCATACGAGTGGCCTGTCAACAACCCGAAGACAAACCAGGCAAACAACGCCGCGCCCAGCGCAAACAGAATGTCGCCCGGAATGCGCATCCAGCGCAGCGTTATCATCGTGGGCGTTTGCAGGAACTCCGCCGACCGGGCATACCATGTGCCACGTTCGATTGAAGCCCAGGCCTGCAGCAAGCCAACCGGCAGCATGCTCAGCAGAACCATGCAACTCAAGCCCACGTTCAGCAGCCAGAACGACATCTTCAGTGCGCCCTGCTTCCACGTGCGCCCGGGGTTCAGCGCGCGCAGGCAGAAGAGCGTCAGTCCCAGCCCGAGCATTCCGTAGACGCCGAACAGCGCCGTATGCCCATGGACCGGGGTCAGGTTCAGCCCCTGCACATAGTAGAGAGCGATAGGCGGGTTGATCAGGAAGCCGAACAAGCCCGCGCCCACCAGGTTCCAAAAAGCGACCGCCACAAAAAAGTAGATGGGCCACTTGTATTTCGCAATCCAGGGCGACTTTTGTGTCGGCTGGGCCAGGCGCAGGTTCTCCCACGCCTCAAACCCAACCAGCGTCAGCGGCACCACCTCGAACGCGCTGAAAATGGCGCCCAGCGCAATCACCGCAGGCGTCGCGCCCGCAAAGTACAAGTGGTGAAATGTCCCGATGATCCCGCCGGAAAGGAAGATCGCCGTCGAAAACAACGCTGCCCGGGTTGCCGTGCTGATCTCGATGAGCTTGAGCCGCGTGAACAGGAAAGCGATCACCACCGTGGCGAACACCTCAAAGAAGCCCTCGACCCAGAGGTGAACCACCCACCAGCGCCAGTACTCGGCGGTAACCAGGTGGGCGCGCTGCCCGTACATCAGCCCCGCGGAGTAGAACAGCGGAATCGCGATGCTTGAAATGAGGAACAGGATCAGCAGCGAGCGATCTTCGCTTTTTTTCACCAGCGCCGGCTTGAGCGAGGCCGCCATCAGCACCAGCCAGAGGATGAGCCCCACCAGCAGCAGAATCTGCCAGAACCTCCCCAGGTCAACATATTCATATCCCTGGCTGCCGAACCAAAACCACATATTGCCCAGCCGCTGCTGAATCCCCAGCCACTCGCCCGCCAGCGAGCCGCCGACCACAAGAATCAGCGCGGCAAACAGAACATTGACGCCCAGCCGCTGGAACTTCGGCTCGTGTCCGCTGACGGCCGGTCCAACGTAGAGGCCGGTGGCCAGCCACGAGGTGGCGATCCAGAAGATTGCCAGTTGCAGATGCCAGGTGCGGGTCACAGCATAGGGCAGATATTTGTCCAGCGGGAAGCCGTAGAAGCCCTTGCCCTCAACCCCATAGTGCACTGTAATCACGCCCATCAGAATCTGCACGCCCCACAGCAAGACCACCACGAAGAAGTACTTCATGGCCGCGCGTTGCGAGGGAGTGGGTTTGACCGCGACAAATGGGTCGTGTTCCGGATAAGGGCCGTGAACGGGCACCTTCTCCTGCGATGCAGACCACCAGACCATGCCGCCAATCCCACCCAGCAGGCCCACAATGCTCAGAATGCTCCAAATCACCGCGCCGGAGGTCGCCACATTGGCCACCAGCGCCTCATGCGGCCAGTTGTTCGTATAGGTGACCGTTGAGCCGGGACGTTCCGTGCTCGCCGCCCAAGCCGTCCACCAGAAAAATGCGGCAAGCTGCCGCTGCTTGGTTTCGTCGGTCAACGCGCCGCTAGGGATGGCGTATTCGGGTCGCCCCGCGGCGAAAACGTCTTTGTAATAAGCGGCAAGCTGGGCGAAAGCGGCCGCGCGATCAGCGCCGATGGTCACCCGGTTGAGCGAAGCATCGTAAGTATTCGTCCGCATTTCGCGGATCAGGCGCGCTTTGAAGATGGCTTGCTGGTCGGCGCTTGAAGCGGCAAAGGTTGTTGCCCCGGCCTGTACGGCCCAGGCATTGAGCAGAATCTCCGACTCGCGATGCAGCCAGTCGGCGCTCCAATCGGGAGCGATATAGGCGCCATGCCCCCAGACGGTGCCAATCTCCTGGCCTCCGATCGACTGCCATACGCCCTGTCCATCGGTAATCGTGCTGCCGGCGAATAGAAGTTGCCCGTCCGCGGTGTAAACGTCAGGAAGGGGCGGAGCTCCGCTGATCATCTTCCGGCCCACTCCTCCGAGCACGGCGAACGACCCGATGATGACGATGGCCAGTGCCAGCCAGTACCGTCTATACGACATGGTTTCTCCTTAGGTGCAGTGCGCTGCGTGGACGAGCCTTTGACAGGACCCGGGGGTGGCGATTTCGCCCGGATAGAAGCGAGGCAAAGCGCCCAGAGTCAAAAGAGGATTCCCTTTAGAAGGTGCCAAGACCAAGGTAAAGTCAGCAGTTGTGCCAATGCAGGGACTTAAGTCACCACGTCGAGATAGTTTTTTACGCTTACGCACCGCCCCTCTCCGGTCAATTTTGATCGAAAAGGCAGATTTTGCAGAACAGAGATGTGAGCGAAGGGTAGATGGCCCCAGAGCTACTTCTTCGGCCGCTTGTAGAACGGAATCGGCACCTGCCTGGCGCGAACCTGATTGGCGCGGACCTGCACCAGCACGTCCTGGCCGGCGGCCGCCACGGATGCGGGCACCAGCGCAAAGGCGATGTTGGTCTTGAGAAAAGGAGCGGGAGAGCCAGACGTCACGGCGCCAATCTCCTTGCCTTCGAGGTCGAGCACCGGGTACCCATCCCGCGCGATGCCCCGGTCGACCATCTCCAGGCCGATCACCTTGCGCTTGGGTCCGCCTGCGGCCTGCACTGCCAGCAAGGCATCCCGCCCGATGAACGCGCCCTTGTCGAGCTTCAGCCAGCGGTCTACATGCGACTCGAGGACATTGATGGAGTCGGAAATCTCGTGCCCGTAGAGCGGCATGCCAGCCTCAAGCCGCAGCGTATTGCGAGCGCCCAGCCCGCAGGGGCGAATGCCGAATTCCGCGCCCGCTTCCATCATCGCGTCCCACATCTTCACCGAGGTGGGCTCATCGGCGGGAATGTACACCTCAAAGCCGTCCTCACCGGAGTAACCGGTGCGCGCGATCATCACGTTGGGCACTCCAGCAACCGTGCCCCAGGCAAACCAGTAGTTCTTAATGGCCGACAGGTCCACCTTGGTCAGCCTCTTCATCGTCTCCAGCGCACACGGGCCCTGCAGGGCCAGTTGCGAGTAGTAAGCGGAGTAGTCACTCAGGTGAATCGACGGGAACCCGCCAACTTGCTGACGAATCCAGGCGTAATCCTTGTCCTTGGTGCCCGCGTTCACCACCAGCAGGTAGTCATTGTCACTGAGCCGATGCACCAGGATGTCGTCAACGAAAGTGCCCTCCGGCGTCAGCAGGGCGGAGTACTGAATCTGCCCGCCTTTCAATTTCGAGGCGTCGTTCATGGTGATCTGCTGCACGGCGGCCAGCGAGCCGGGGCCGCGAAACTGGATCTCGCCCATGTGGCTCACGTCGAACAGGCCCACCCCGTTGCGCACGGCCAGATGCTCGGCCATCAGCCCGCCACCAGCGCCTGGATACTCCACCGGCATGTCCCAACCGCCAAAGTCCACCATCTTGGCTTTCAGGGCTCGATGGGTGGCGTTCAGTGCGGTTTTCTTCAAGGGCGTTGCAACGGAGTCGGCAGCGGTGGTCATTGGTGTTCCTTTCGGGCGGTCTTCCTGTACCCTGCATACGATAGGCATTGAGCCCGGGCGGGGTCAAACCCGGCAGCCAAGCTTCAGGATACGAGTTCAAAGAGGGGAATCAACAATGAATCACATGCGCGGAATTCTACTTATAGCAGCAGGGGCCTTTGCCCTTTACCAGGGCTGGAAACTGCACACAGGCACAAATGCGCTTTGGGCGTACGGGCTGGGCGTGCTGGCCATCGGCCTGGGCATCTGGCGGCTGACGCGCAAGCCGCCCGAGTCACTGGTGTAAGGCTGCAGCCGATACAGGAAAAAGGGGAGCGCCTAACTGCCATCCCTGCCTTCCATGACCGGATAACCGTCGCGCCACGGCTTTGGTGGCGGAAGAAGTAGAGCCTGCGAATCACCGTGCTAGTCAAGCGAGCCGTGTATCTGCTCGCGGCGCGAATCACGGTTAGGAGAACTGGACGTCCCTGGGCTCGTGCGCTCACAAACGGGTATTTGACGATGATCTTTCTAATCATCTGGGGAGCGCTCATTATGGGAATGCTCCTGGAGCAGATGGACTTGGTCGGGATCACGGCGGAAGATATTCAGCATTTACAAACGGCCAAAGCGATCATTCCCGCATCCATCATTCCTGCCTTGGCAATTTTTTGCGTCGTATTTCTGCTGCTTCGCATGCGCCCTCTTCGGTGGCTTGACCGCAGGAGCCGCCTGGAGCAGTTTCGCACTGACCCCGGTGCCAGTCTGAGTCAACAGTGACGGCGACGCGAGAGTCAATCGCCTTTCGCTCGAACGCAGGTTCGTCTGAGTCCGTGTGGGGATGTTACTCAACATGGGGCGAGCGGAATGGCATCCTCGTGCTTGTCACGCGCGCAGGCGTGAGGAAAATACTTAAGATCACCGGACTCACGGAGTCAGAAAAGAGCGAACTCCACTCAATCCTGGCTGCGGCGCTTCCCAAGAAATAATGATTAACCCAACCGCTTCGGTTTGTGTTAGGATGGATCGATGCCGACCGTTCTTAGGATTGGCGCACTGTGAGTCACCGTTTATCCAAATGATCATCGTCCGGCACATGTGCACGTGATCGGCGACGGCCACGAGGCTGTCTTTCAACTCAACTGCCCGGCAGGCCCTGTCACGATTAGGGAAAATTACGGCTTTCCTGCCCGCGATCTAACCCGAGTTTTAAGTGTGCTGTTAGCAAATCTGGCGGCCCCTTTGCAGGGCCTGGGAGAGCATTCATGGACCCCGATAACCAAATCGAATCGGCGAACCGGAGAGCGGAAGAAATCTCGGCGTCTCATCCCAAGGCGGTGAGTGCTCGATACGACCAACGCACGGGGCGAGTCGTGATTCGTCTCAGTTCCAGACTGGATGTAGCTTTCTTACCCAAAGATGCAGAAGGCCTGGAAGATGCCAGCCAAGCTCAGCTCGAAGACATCGAGATTACTCCCTCGGGTTTTGGAATTCATTTTCCAAAACTGGATGCCGATCTTTACCTGCTGGCACTGCTTGAGGGGTTCTTCGGCTCGAGGAATTGGATGGCGAGGACCCTGGGATCGGCGGGGGGCAGGCGAAGAACTGCGGCTAAAGCCTCTGCGGCAAAGGCAAACGGCCGCCTGGGCGGCAGACCGAGAAAGATCGCGAAAGCAGCAGCTGAGACAAATTGATTTCCTGCCTATCACCGCACTGCTATTCCACAGCAACTTGCCAATCCAAATTGTGTCTGAACCGATGAGCCCGGCCTGACGTTGGAGCCGTCTCACGGAGGGATTCGATGGGCATCGCGGCAATGAATGCTTTGGCGCTGATTCGTTTCGGCTTGGGCAGGGGCCTCGGGCTATTCCAGATGCTGGTTCTGCTTGCCGTGGTCGGCGGCATCGTCTGGGCGCTTACCCGGCCCCATGAGCCGGAGCGGCCAAAAGAATGAGTGGCGACACCCTACTTCTTCCGCGCCCGCCAGAACGAACTGAGACTCAGATACAGGAAGACAACCGCAATTCCCGCAGCAGCAAGAAAGTTCTTGTCGTATGGGCCCTGCAGGTGGCCGGGCTTAAAGCGCCAAAGGTAAAGACTTGAGGCCACCGCAAACAGCAGAAAGAAGGCACCTACGACTTCAAGCATGATATTGCGGCCGACCCGGCCAAAGGGACGCAGAAAGCCACCGACGCCGCGAGCCAGATTCCTGGTAGCCTGCCCGGCTACCTGCCCGGCCGCCCGCTCAAGGACCGCTTGGCCGCTAACCTGCAGCGGTACTGAAGCCGTGGGGGCCTGCGCGCGGCCAGCCATCTGCTCGCCGGCGATTTTCCCGGCTACCCGCAGCCCCATGCCCACCACGCGCCCTATCTTGTAAGGTTTCATCTCGATTATGATGGTACCAGCGGAACGTGGTTGGCAGTTTTTCACCGTTTGTTTGCGATTCGCCATTGCCCCGAAACTCCGCTGCAAGTAAGGTAGAAAAATCCCTCGCCGCTCCCCGCGCATCTTAAAAGCGCAGGCCGCCGCCACTGGAGGTCTCTTGTGACATCCCGCCTGCGCGAATTGATTCAGCAACTGGGAGAGGCCATCCATGAATCGGTGATCGAAAGCGAGCAAATCGCTGGTGTTGTTCAGGATATCCGCCAGCACGGCTTCGATGTTCTGCTCATGCTTGAGGCCACCATCGGCTTGAACGAGGTAACCGCCAAAGAGGATGAGGCCGAGGGCGAGGAAGAAGATGCCCTGGAAGCGCCGTTTACCCCGAACGACCTTCACTTCCTGCGTTCGCTCCGCATCTCCGTCGAGGGCGAAGAGGACGGCCAGGAGCCGGATACTGAGTAGCGTGTTTGACGGGCGTTATTTTCCGATCTTGAATTAATCCAACCACTTAGCCGGAGCTTCTCCAGCACCGCCAATTTCGTAGCGCCAGCCCCCGGGGCCCGCGCTACACTCCGATCTTCAATCGATTCAGACGATTACAATGGGAACCGCCCTAGTGCGCCTCGCTCGCCTTGCGGGCGGCCTCGAACTCGTCGCCCGGCACCCACTCGACGGACTTGGGCTGCGCGCTCGCCAGCCAACCCAGCACAAAGCCGAATCGCGCCAGCTTGGCATTACCCCGGAAATCCCAATCGGGGCGGTATTCGTCAGAAGGCTGATGGTAGTGATGCTTAACAAAGTCCACCGCCTGATCGCGTCCCCAGGCCTCGTCGCGCCCCTCAAAGAGCGTGCCCTCAGCCACCGGCATGGCAGGGATGCCAACCCGCGCCAGCGAAAAATGATCTGACCGGTAGTAATGTCCTGCCGAAGGCATTGGATCGGGCGCCAGGGCCAGGTCGAAGTCTCTTGCCACAGCCTGGATGGTGGGCCAGAAATCAAGCCGCTCGGCGCCGTTCAGGTTTGCAGAGCGCGGAATCCCGATGGGCAGCACCATGTCGTAGTTCAGGTCCAGAGTGATCTGGCTGGCAGGAACCGGGGGGTGCAATCCCAGGTATTGCGACCCCAGCAGGCCCTGCTCCTCGGCAGTGACCGAAGCGAAATAGACCGCATGGGGCGGCCGCACGGTGGACTGCCCAAAAGCCCGCGCCAACTCAAGTAGAATGCCGCAGCCCGTACCATTGTCGGCGGCGCCGTTGTAAATGCCGTCCCCCTTGGCGTCGGGGTCAATGCCCAGATGATCGTAGTGGCCGGTGTAAAGCACCGCGTGATTCTCAGTGCTTGCGCCCGGAACACGACCCAAGACATTGGTGCTGTCATAGCGGCGCACGTGGCTCTCAATATGAGCTTTCAGGCGAACCGGAAGTTCGACGGCATGGAACGTCTTGCCTGCGGCGTCGATAGTCTTGTCGAGGTCGCCAAGGCCGGCAAGGGTCAGCAACCGCTGGGCTACGTCATGCTGAATCCAGGCGGCAGCCCGCAATTTGGAGAGCGGATCTTCTTGCAGGTAGCTCTTCTCAATCGCCTGCGAGTTGCGAACCACCTCCCAACCATAGCTGGCCAGGTCAGTCCGGTGGATGAGGAGCACACCCACAGCGCCGCGCCGCGCGGCTTCCTCGTACTTGTAAGTCCAGCGGCCGTAGTAGGTTAGGGCCTTGCCTTTGAAGAAGACCGGATCGTCGGAAGGCGGCTCGTTGGCGATCATCAGAGCAATCTTGCCCTTGATGTCCACCCCTGCGTAGTCATCCCACTTGTACTCCGGTGCGTGGATTCCGTAGCCCACAAAAACGATGGGCGCATCGAAGTCGGCGATGGGCTGGCCGGTCTGGTCTTTCGACACAATCTCAGTGCCGTACGCCAAATCAACTGGCTGGCCGGTCGCGGGGACAAAGGAGAACTTCGTCTTGTCTTCGATGGTGTGCACGGCCAACAGCGGCACGCGCTGGAACCAGGTTCCGTTGTCGCCCGCCGGTTCAAGGCCATCCAGCGCGAACTGGGTGGCAATGTACTCGGCGGCCAGCGAGTCGCCGCGGGTGCCGGGGCCGCGGCCCTCCAGCAGGTCAAGCGAGAGAAAGCGCACATGGGCGCGAATCTTCTCGGAATCAATGGAGGCCGCGGCGGCATGTGCCGCCTGGGGCAGGCCGGGAACCTCAGGAACAGTCTGTTGTGCGTGGAGCAGGCTTGTGGCCAAGATTGCGGCCAAGGCAACTACTACTTGATTGCGGCGCATGATGTCTCCCTGGAATTGAAAGCCCTCATTGAAGAGGCAATGTAAGAACGGATGATCGACTCTTCAGAGTAAGTCTTCATCGTACCCGGGAGCAATGGCGGCCAACGGAGAAACGGGCAGCAAGTGAGAGCGCATCAGCACCTTGCGGGCCAAGCCCGTGAGGGCCATTCCTATTGCTTCTTCCAATGGGACCCAGCGCCGCTCTCCGCCAGGCGCCAGCAATTTCTCAACATCGTCTTCAAGAACCGTGCGGATGCGGACGTAGTAGTTCACCTGCATAATGGCGTGGCGAACGGTCATGCGCAGCTGATCGTCGGGGACTGCTGCGTCAGGCAGGGATGGCAGTTCCCACAAGCCTGGCATTACGGTGAGCGCGGCCGGCCGCTGCTCAAGCAGGACTTCGCGGCTTAAAGCTCCCGGTCGCCGGCCGGCGCGAATTGAAAGCGCATGGGCCACTTCGCGGCTCTCCATGCGCGGCCGGGCGGGCATCTTGTGCTCGCCGCGGGTGGCGCAATCTGCGATTATCGGGCACATAAGGCAC
>Ga0118677_10005721_pt1 | contig 21572 bp, 20 predicted proteins | sample AliMusrvi5mmetaG_FD_86154 | JGI IMG/M metagenome (GOLD analysis project Ga0118677, IMG submission 86154)
GTTGTACCGACCAGTTTGACCTCCTCACGAATGATCTTGTGCAGATCAAAGTCATGGGTGGTCATGGGAGGCAGATAGCCTGAAATGGCCTTTAAAGGGGCTCCAAACATCCCTGGTATCAGGTAAACAACAAAGGTAAATGTAACAATGGAAAGCATCAGCCTCCCTGCAGTGAGGTGTTTCACCTCACTGTCGTGGGCAAATTTCAATTTTCCGAGCAGGTAAATCCCCAGCAGGGTGAAAATAACAATCCAGGATGCCAGGTAGACCTCGCGGTCGAGAATCCGCCAGTGGTAGGTCTGATCGGCAATACTTAGGAATTTTAACCCGAGCGCCAATTCAATGAATCCAAGTACCACTTTCACGGAGTTCAGCCAGCCGCCCGACTTAGGTAAGTTACTCAGCCATTGCGGGAAAAGGGCAAAAAGGGTAAATGGCAGGGCAAACGCCAGCGAAAATCCAAACATCCCGATGATAGGTTTCAGGATCATCCCGCCTGCAGATTCCACCAGGATGGCGCCTACGATTGGACCCGTACAACTGAATGAGACCAATACCAAGGTCAGCGCCATGAAAAATGCACCTCCTGCACCCCCTTTGCTCACCTTGTCGTCGCTCTTGTTGACCCAGCTGGACGGGAGAATGATCTCGAAAGCACCGAAAAATGAGAAGGCAAAAACCACGAAAACAATAAAAAACAGCACATTGGGAAGCCAGTGTGTACTTAGCCAGTTGGCAAAATCTGCACCCAGTGTAATCGCCACGACAGTGCCAATCAGGGTATAAATCAGGATAATGGATAAACCATAAATCATGGCCTGAATTTTCGCCTCCCATTTGGTCTTGTTGCTGTTCATGAAAAAGGAGACCGTCATGGGAATCATCGGGAAGACACAGGGAGTCAGGATGGCTGCCAATCCGGCTACAAAGCTGAAAAACAGAAACCAGATCAGGGAATGGTGCTCCTTGTCGGGAGAGGCTGGCACAATTGCTTCGGCTTTGGCAGCCACTGCTCCGGATTCATTTTCAGAAAACGCAAAATCGACCTCATCCATGGTGCAGGTTTCGTCGTTGCAGCTCTGGTATTCGATGGATCCCTTGATGGTAAATGGTGTCGTTCCAAGCAAGGTAATTCTCCTGGTAAAATGGGCTTCCAGGGCATAATAGGAAAGCTCAAGGTTGAAAATCTTGTCAAACTTCCTGATTGGCTGATTTACGCTTGTCAAGGCAGTCGCAAATCGGTAATGCAAGGAATCAGGTGTAAATTTGACGGAAGTACTTACCGGACCACCATCCGGGAGGTCCGTACCATAGAGGTGCCAACCCGGCTCAATTTTTGCATTGAATTTGACTTCAATCTCCTTGTCTGATATTTTCTTTTGTTCGAAACTCCATTTAACGGGTGAAACAACCTGGGCAGAAGCAGTTGCTCCAATCAGGCAGAACAAGAGCGCCAGGAGTGCAATTGTTTTTTTTGAATAAATTTTCATGCGGAATATTTTTTTACTTATCCGGTTCACCGGGGATTTCATTGACCTGCCAGCAATTCCGGAACATTGGCAGAAAGATAGGTTCTCTGCCTTTCTCCGGATCGCAACCAATTCAATGGCAACTGTCAAAAATATAAAAAAACCCGCTCAATCAGTGAGCGGGTTTCTTAAACTTTTTGTCAGATGATGATCTCGTCGTGATGCTCATCATAGTATTTGGAACCGAGGAAATTCATTGAATTCATCTCTACGATCTGAATCTTTTTGTGGTATTTCCATCGCCACTTGCAGACTTTGGAAAAAATTCCCCTGGTCAAAAAGGCTCCGACAAAGGGGTGAAGTTCAATAGTCAGACTCTTCTTCTGAAGTTCCTCAAAAATATAACGTACCCTTTGTTCGATTTCTTCTATGAAAAGCAAAGTAGGCGTAACCTTTCCTGTTCCTTTGCAAACGGGGCAATTCTCCTCCGTCTCGATGGCCATCTCTTGTCTTACACGTTGCCGTGTGATTTGCATCAAACAAAATTTACTCAATGGGAGTATATTGTGTTTGGTTCTGTCGGAAGACATTACTTCCTTCATTTTCTCGAAAACCCTCTGGCGGTTTTCATTACCGTGCATGTCGATAAAATCGATTACGATAATTCCACCCATGTCCCGAAGCCGCAACTGTCTTGCGATTTCTTCGGCTGCAGCCAGATTTACCTCCAAAGCGTTTGTCTCCTGATCTCCTGTTTTGGAACGATTTCCACTGTTGACGTCAATGACGTGGAAAGCCTCCGTGTGTTCGATGATCAGATAGGCTCCGCTTTTAAAGGAGACTGTTTTACCGAAAGATGCTTTAATTTGCTTATCGATTCCGAAATATTCGAAGATTGGCATTTTACCATTGTAATACCTGACAATCTTTTTCTTTTCAGGATCAATTGTTCCCACATACTCCTTCGCATCGGCGGCGGCATCTTCATCGTTGATGTAGATGTTGGAAAAATCGTTGCTGTACACGTCCCTGATAAGTGAGATGGTACGGTCTGTTTCTCCCAGGACCAGTGAAGGGACGACTTGCTTCTCCAATTTATTGAGTGCATTTTCGTACTTCGAAATCAGTCGCCTAAGCTCCTGGTCCAACTCTGCCACCATTTTTCCCTCAGCCGCTGTCCGAACAATGACCCCATAGTTTTTGGGGCAGATGCTCTGGATTAATTTTTTCAGACGGGTTTTCTCTTCCGTCGTTTCAATTTTCTGGGATACAGAGATTTTGTCACTGAAAGGCACCAACACCATGTTTCTTCCCGCCACGGAAAGTTCGGACGTTAAACGTGGCCCTTTGGTTGAAATAGGTTCCTTGGCAATCTGTACCAGAATGGTTTGACCGGCTTTCAAGACCTCAGCTATCTTGCCATCCTTGTTGATATCCGGTTCCGGGTTAATTCGTGGAAACGGATTCAGCTTGATTTTCTTGGCTGCAGCTAGTTTGAGGAACTTGTTCAGGGTCTGGAATTGTGGTCCCAAATCCAAATAATGCAAGAACGCATCTTTCTCATAGCCCACATCAACGAAAGCAGCATTTAAACCCGGCATGATCTTTTTTACCTTTCCCAGGTAAATATCTCCTACCGCAAATTTAACATCGTTACTTTCCCTGTTGAGTTCTACAAGTCTTTTGTTATCGAGTAAAGCAATTTCGACATGAGAGGACGATACATCAATAATCAACTCATTGCTCATGTTCTTTACTCATTTTATGTTAATTAAAACTATTAAATACAACAAACCTAAAGCGCACATGCACTTTAGGTTTTGTATATTTTATCACGGCGTTACAAAAAGCCTATTTTTTCTTTTTGTGACGATTTTTTCTTAAACGTTTTTTGCGTTTATGCGTGGCCATTTTATGTCTTTTTCTCTTCTTACCGCTTGGCATATCAAAAATTTTTAAAAATTAAAAAATTACTTCACGTTGTTTTTAACGCGACCTACGAATGTTTTGGCAGGTTTGAAAGATGGAATGTTGTGTTCTGGGATGATGATGGTCGTATTACGAGAAATGTTACGGGCAGTTTTTTCTGCACGTTTTTTTACGATGAAACTACCGAAACCACGGAGGTATACATTGTTACCTTCAGCCAGTGAACCTGATACGGTGTCCATAAATGCTTCAACTGCCTTCTGAACAGTAAGCTTCTCAATACCTGTGCTCTTAGAAATCTCGTTTACGATATCTGCTTTAGTCATTGCTATAAGTTTTTAATGATTTAACTTTATTTTTGATTTAACTATATCTTCAATAATATCTTCAATTTTGGTGCACAAATATATAGCTTTTGAATTAACTATTATCATATTAGCCGATATTTTTTGTTCTTTCGTTGTTTTTTTTACAAAATTGAAGTGCGGATGAAGGATTATCGTAAAGCATTGACAGGTTGGTACAACCACTCAAAACGTGAACTTCCGTGGCGGGAGACCAGAGACCCTTACACAATTTGGGTCTCAGAAGTCATCCTTCAGCAGACACGAGTCAGGCAAGGGATGGAATATTATCATAATTTCTTATTCCGGTTTCCCAACATCCCAGCGCTGGCAATGGCTCCGGAAGAGGAGGTACTGAAGGTCTGGCAAGGTTTGGGCTATTATTCCCGTGCCAGAAACATGCACCATGCAGCCAAAACAATGATGCAGGAACACGGTGGCAAATTCCCATCCGATTATGCTGGCATCAGAAGTTTAAAGGGCATCGGGGACTACACGGCTGCGGCCATCGCCTCCATCTCCTTCAGGCTTCCCTATGCCGTGGTCGACGGGAACGTTTTCAGGGTGCTCTCCCGCCTGTTTGCCATCTCAACGCCCATCGACTCCTCCCCCGGTAAAAAGGAATTTTATGCGTTGGCGCAAAAACTGCTGGATACAGATAATCCTGGTGAATCCAACCAGGCCATCATGGAATTCGGAGCCTTGCAATGTCTTCCAGCGCAACCGCTTTGCGGGGAATGTCCTCTTTCGACACTATGCGTCGCTTATTCAATAGGTACGGTGAACAATTTTCCAAAAAAATCCAAACTAGCCAAGCAGAAAAATCGCTATTTCAATTACCTATACCTGTATCAGACGGATCATCTTTTCCTCGAAAAGAGAGGCGACAAGGACATCTGGAGAAATATGTACCAGTTTCCTTTGATAGAGACTCCGGTTCAGATGGTGCCTGAGGCAGTTATCGGCAGTCCGGATTGGGCGAGAATAACCCAATCCCAACCCTTCACCCTGGAATCGGTATCTGCCGAAAAAGTACACCTGCTTACCCATCAAAGATTGCATATCCGCTTCTTCAGGGTCAGGTTGGAAGGTAATACCCTGCCGGGAAAGCTGATCCCTGTCAGACTTATGGATTTATCAAGGTATGCCGTGCCAAAACCTGTTGAGAACTTTTTACTGGAGATGGGTCATTGATACAGCGGCTGTTCATTCGATCCTAAATAATTTTTATCTTTGATCGATTTTGAAATGTCCTCTTTTTTCAGTAACTTACAACATACAATATAATTTTATAAATTATGTCAGTCAACAAAGTTATCTTAATTGGGAATGTCGGTAAAGATCCGGAAATCCGGCATTTAGACAGCAATGTTTCCGTTGCTTCCTTCTCCTTGGCTACCTCCGAGGTCTACAACAACAAGGCAGGCGAAAAGGTTACTCAGACCGAGTGGCACAACATCGTTTGCTGGCGCAACCTGGCAAATCTCGCAGAAAAATTCATCCGCAAGGGGAGTCAGGTCTACATCGAAGGCCGCATTCGTTCACGGTCCTACGATGCGACAGATGGCACAAAGAAAACTGCCTACGAAATCTATGCGGATGAAGTCAGGTTGCTAGACCGAAAGGCCAGCAGCAACAGTACTCCTACCGATCCGGTGGCAGAAGTGAAACGCGTAGCTCAGGAACCGCAGCCATCCGCCGGTTATACTGAACAGGAGGGTACTCCTGACGACCTTCCGTTTTGATCACCCATCTGATTAATTTGGAAACCAACTTTTTTACATCCGTTGGAGCCTTGTTTGGGAACATTGAATTTCTGCCCTTCACCGTCAATGCCCTTTCAGGGCTTCTGGTGTTGATGCTTTTACTTGGACTTTCGGCATTGATCTCCGGCTCGGAGGTAGCACTATTTTCCCTTGAGCCCAAAGAGATCGAGTCTCTTAAATCCAACAAGAAACGTTCGGCCCAACTAATTCTTAAACTGCTTTCCGACCCCGAACAACTGCTGGCATCCATTCTGGTTGGAAACAATTTTGTCAACATTGCCATCGTGTTGCTGGCTTCTCATATTTCTTCCTCGTTGATCAATTTCGGTGAGGCCAAAACGTTTGAGTTCATTTTTCAGACTGTCATCATTACTTTCCTCCTTTTGCTGGTGGGAGAAATCATTCCGAAGGTGTATGCGGCACATTTTCCCAAAAATTTTGCCCTGAAACTCTCCCCTTTTATCTACTTATTGGGCAAAGTCACCAAACCAATCAATTATCTCCTCATCCATTCCACCTCCTTTGTCAACAAGAGGATGAACAAACACAGAAGAGAACTATCCATTGACGAAATTTCCAAGGCATTGAAGCTTGCCAACCACGAAGACCTTACTGACGACAAGGAGATCCTGGAGGGAATCGTCAAGTTTGGATCCAAGAGTGTCAGTGAAATTATGCACTCCAGAATGGATATGGTGGTGGCCGATTTCAATTCAGATTTCAGTGTGGTTTTGGGTACCATCCGTGATTCGGGCTATTCACGTATTCCGGTCTATGCCGGCACACTGGATGAGATAAGGGGAATCCTGTACATCAAAGACCTTTTGCCGCACCTGAGCAAAGGGATCTCCTTCAAATGGCAGCAGCTTATCAGACCTCCCTTCTTCATTCCTGAAACAAAAAAAATCGATGATTTGCTGGAAGAATTCCAGAAATCCAAGGTACATCTGGCCATTGTCGTCGACGAATTTGGCGGAACATCAGGATTGGTAACCCTTGAGGATATCCTGGAAGAGGTCGTCGGCGACATTGCGGATGAATTTGATGTAGAAGAGCGATTTTTCACCAAATTAGGGCCCAATGAATATCTTTTTGACGGAAAAACCCTGCTGAACGATTTTTACAAGGTCGTGGACTGTGACGATGATGTCTTTGAAGAAATCAAGGGAGATGCGGATACCCTTGCCGGACTCATTCTGGAGCTGACAGGCGAATTTCCTGAATTGCACGAAATAGTTCCCTGCAAAAATTTCACTTTTCAGATTGAGGCCCTCGACCGCAGAAGGATCAAGGAGATTAAGGTAAGAATAAGTCAGACCAAAGAATAATTTAAACGAGCAGATGCCAAAAAGTCCTTCCATACAGCTCTTGTGCATTGCGCTGTGCATTGCCTGCCTGACCGCATGCAGGCACGAACAGACTCCAAAACCGAGGGGCTATTACAGAATTGAATTTCCGGCTAAAACCTATCGTCAGCTGAATGCTCAGCTCCCCTACGACTTTTTGATACCAGTATACGCGTTCGTGACTCCCGATCTTTTGAATCCGGATCAAAAGGAGTGGATCACCCTTGAAATACCACGGAATCACGCCCAAATCCACATAAGCTACAAGAGAGTAGAGAACAATCTTGCCCAACTGATTGAGGAATCCAGAAGCCTCGTATACAAACACGAACAGAAGGCGAGTTCCATCGACGAGCAGCTTTTTATTCACTCCTCCAAAAGGATGTACGGAATGCTTTATACCCTAAAGGGAAATGCAGCCTCCCCAATGCAGTTTTACCTGACCGACAGTGTCAACCATTTTATCCGGGCAGCACTTTATATCAAAGAAATACCAAATTTCGACAGTCTCCGGCCTGTGATCAAATTCCTGTCGGAAGATGTGATCAGGATGATGGAATCCACCGAATGGAAAGATCATTATGGCCGTTAAACTGATAGAGCAGTTGCATCCCGGGATGCTGGGATTCTGGGAGATTTCAGAGACGACAGAACAACTGCTCGATCTGCTTCTGCCAGACAAGGATGAGCTCGAAAAATTTTATGGATTTAGAAATGATTCCAGAAAAAGAGAGTGGTTGGCCGTTAGGCTGCTGCTGAAACAGATGACAGGCCAAAGCTCTGGGATTAAGTACGACCCCGCCGGTAAGCCGCTCCTCGCAGGCGTTCCTGGCTATATCTCGATCTCCCACTCCACGAATTGTGTCGCCATTTATTACCATCCGGAAGCGCATCCGGGTATCGATATTGAATGCATCACACGAAACATTGAGCGGGTGGCACCCAAATTTCTTTCTCATCTGGAAATAATTGACTGCACCCGGGATGGAAGGCTATCCAATAGTGAGTTGATGCTGCGCTGGTGTGCCAAAGAGGCAGTATTTAAGATGGTTCCCCATGCCGAAATTGATTTTGCCAAACAGATTTTGTGCAATGCCCCGCCTCTCAGCGAGGACTTGGGGGTTCTTGCCGCAGCCTTTTCCATCAATGACTCAACCACCTACATTCCACTTAGTTATCGTAGGATGGGAGACATTTTAATGGTTTGGGGTACATTTATCGGCTAGCTTTATTGCCATCCAACCATGGCTAATCTTTCAACCAAAAGAAAGGTTTAGCCCGAACCAAATTTGACTCAGGTTACTTCACCTGAATGTCAAACATACTTAGTTCGCCAATGAATCCTTCCAAACGATCCCCAATGGCGACAGGTCCGACCCCTGCAGGTGTTCCCGTATAGATCAGGTCTCCAATCTTCAGGGTGACATATTTGGATACGTGTTCGATGATGATATCGAAAGGAAATATCATCAGCTCAGAATCGCCGGATTGTACGACCACGCCATTTTTTCTGAGGGAGAAAGGGATCTTACCCAGATTGCCCTGTTGCTCTTTTGGTAAAAATTTTCCCAACACGGCAGAGGAATCGAAAGCCTTGGCTTTCTCCCAGGGAAGCCCCTTTTCGATCAATTGCCGTTGCAGATCCCTGGCAGTAAAATCAATTCCCAGTCCGATTTCCTGGTAATAACGATGGGCAAACCTGGCCTCAATGTTTTTTCCCAATTTACTGATCTTGATAACCAACTCAATTTCGTGGTGAATTTCGCTGGAGAAATCTGGCAGAAAAAAAGGTTTGTTGTCCTTTAAAAGCGCAGAATCCGGCTTCATGAAAAATACCGGTTCCGTGGGAACATCGTGTTGCAACTCCTGCGCGTGTTTGACATAATTTCGACCGATGCAGATGATTTTCATAGTGATATGATGTTAATTTGTTCCTTTGCGAAAAAGTACTTCGAGTACTATCCTATACTTTCCTGTTCAACGACCTCAGCTTGATCGCTGTTAAAACTTTCTTTGTGTAGAGGGGGAACTCCCCGTTCATCATCCAATTGTAGTAGGAGGGTTCCTCTGCGAGTAATTTCTCAACAGGTTTTCCCTTGTGTTTGCCAAAATTGATCACCTCAACGCCCTGCTCGTCGTAAACAATCCGGCCGGCATAGTCGACATTCCTGTCGAATGAGGAAAAAGAGGAAAGCTGACTGATCTCATTCACAATCGGAACGGATATTTTGCCACCTTCCTCGAAAGTGGCACCTTCGTACCGCTCCAGCTGGGCCTTCAGTACCTCGTACGTAGCTTTGGTGTCGATCATGGCGCTATGGGCGTTCTCCAGCTCTTTCTGCAGGTAAAATTTATAGGCTGCCGCCAGAGTTCGCTTCTCCATCCGGTGAAAAATGGTTTGCACATCGACAAATTTTCTTCTTTTCAAATCCAGATCCACCTCAGCACGCAGAAACTCTTCCGTCAGGAGAGGAATATCGAACCGGTTTGAATTGAAACCTGCCAGGTCGCAACCTTCAATGAATCTGGCCAGATTTTTGGCCTCTTCCCTGAAAAGGGGTGCATCCTTGACATCCTCGTCCGAAATGCCGTGAATGGCGGTCGATTGAGGTGGAATCGGAATTCCGGGATTGATCAGCATCAGTTTCTCTTCCTCTCTCCCGTCAGGATGGATTTTTAAGAAGGCAATCTCCACTATCCGGTCTGTCACTACGTTGATTCCTGTTGTCTCCAGATCGAGGAAAACCAGCGGATTTTTTAAATTTAACTTCATCAAATGGATTTATTTATGCAAAAAAACCCGGCAGGTGATGTCCGCCAGGTCTTTTCTGTAAGCTATTTTTTTTAATCAGGCATTGATCATCATCGGCATCAGCAGCATCAGGACGTCTTCCTGATCAAACTCCTGCTCTGCAGGCAGTAACAAACCTGCTCTGGAAGGATCAGAAAGCATCATCTTTACATCGGATGAAGTAAGATTTGCCAGGATCTCAATCAGGAAGGTGGATTTGAAACCAATTTCCATCTCCTGTCCGTCGTAATCACATTTGATCCTTTCAACAGCAGAAATCGCAAAATCGATATCCTGGGCGGAGACGATCAGTTCGGAAGAGGTCAGTTTTAGCCTGACAAGGTTGCTTGCCTGGTTGGCAAATACGGATACCCGTCGCAGGGTATTGTAAAATTCTACCCTATCTATCAGCAGTTTGTTCGGATTGTTGACCGGGATAACCGAATTATAGGCTGGGTATCTCCCTTCCACTAACCTGCACACCATCCTGAATCCAGTAAGTTGAAAGATGGCATTCTTCTCGTCAAATTCGAGAATGACATCGAAATCTTCCTTAGGAAGCAAATTTTTAAGCAGGGAAGCCGGTTTTTTTGGAAGAATGAAGGAGGCTTCATTTTCGGATTTCGCATCCGTACGTTTGTAGCGAACCAGTTTGTGGGCATCAGAGGCAACGAAGGTCATCTCAACTGGAGAAACTTCAATGTTGATACCATTCATTACCGGACGAAGTTCGTCATCGGCAGTGGCAAAAAGGGTCTTGTTGATGCCGTTTAGCATAACATCGTGCGGTACCCGGATGGAGTGGTGCGTTTCATTCAGGGTCGGCTGATTCGGAAATTCTTCTCCGTTTTGTCCAGGAATGGAAAATTTACCATTGGCGGAAAGTATGCTCATACCCATCGTATCTGCATCCAGGTTAAAGGATAGGGGTTGTTCTGGAAATTCTTTCAGGGTATCCAGCAGAATTTTTGCGGGCAATGCAACCAAACCATCATCTTCCGAATGATCCAGTTCCATGGTCGTGATTAGGGTAGTCTCCAGATCCGAGGCGGTTACGGAAAGGGTTTTGCCTTCCAGCCTGAACAGGAAATTATCCAAAATAGGCAGGGTATTCTTGCTGCTTATTACCCGGCTGATGGCATTGAGATGCTTCAGCAATTCGGTACTTGAAACGACAAATTTCATATGATCGTGTTGAATTAATTAATTAAATACACAGCTGTTATTCTTGTTAGATCTAAGTAATTCCGACTTTTGGCCCTGACTACTGAATCAACTCACAAAGCTACGAATATACAAACATTCACACGCTTTTTGTCCGTGAAAAACATTTTTTTCTTATAGTTTTTCACTTTTTTGTTTTCTCTTTTCATTCAATTGCCTCCTTCTCCAGGTAAACAGTCCTCCGCCAATAAGAAGGACGAGCAAGGGAAGCAGCAGGTTCAGACCTTTGTAATAGCTCTCCTGAGCACCGGTTTTTACCTTGTCAAGTAGTCTAAGTTGCCAGGATTTGCCTCTTAACTCAATCAAGGAGGCATCATCGCAGAAATATTGGACCAGATTAAAGAAGAAATCCCTGTTTCCAAAGGTGATTTTGGAGACTCTGTCGTAACCCAGCGGGGCTATTTTCGGCTCCTTGGCCGACCTGCTTACCTTATTCGATAGGAGTCCGCCATCGGAGAAGACGGCCATTTGGGTCGGTATACTCTCGGCAATCAACTTGTAACCGGCGGGGAAACCTGTTTGCTCCACCATCCTGTTTCTGAAAACAGAGGTGAATTTCCCCTCCAGCAATATTCCTGTAATCAGGTTCGATTTGTTGAAAAAACTCCTCGAAGGGACGGCATCGATCATCCGGAGACTCACCAAGAGTGGTGCCTGATTCTTGCGTGTAAAGGCCGAAGTAGCCAAAAGAATGCTCTTCTTTATTGCCGGATTCTCTCCCACCGTATCCATAGAACTGACAAATTCTGCGCTGACAGGGTTGACATTTTTACCCACGGGGTGGGTCTGCAAGGGATGAAGCAGCGGTGAAAAATACCAGGGTGCAAGGGAATAGTTTGGGGCGGCACCCAGTGGGGCCGTATTGACCCTGATTTGCAAACATTCCGCATCCTGGAGCAGATCGTTGTTCAGCCGAACACCGTGGTGATAAAGCAGGTCCCCCAGATTAAGGTCAATGGGGAGTGCCAGGGTCGTCATTCCCTCCGAGAGACTGTCCAGACTTACTTTAACCGGATCGACCAACCAGATGAGTTTTCCGCCTTTCATCAGGTATTGATCCAGAATCAGTTTGTCGTGATCCGGAAATTTCGTTTGGGGGTTGGCGACAATGACTACCTTGATACCGGTCTCCTGCGAAACCAATTGGTCACAGCTGACCCTTGAAACCACAAAATTAGCCGACAAGGCTGAAGTGAAATCGGCAACCTGCAAGGAGTCGGCCTCCTGATGTCCCTCCAGGAAGGCAACGTGTACAGGTTGCTCCCGGGTAAGGGTGCGAATTGCATTGACCAGTTCAAATTCCAGCATCTCAATGGACCGGTTAAGATTTTCCTCTGCCGCTTGGCTTGGGTCGTTCTTCAGTACGTTCAGGACCATGGATCTCTCCTTGTAATGCAGTACCACAGAGGGGAAGACCAGCTTCGTGGTAACACCCTGTTCTGTCTTAATTCTTAGATCTGTAGGAACAATCCCATGCTGGAACAGCTGATCAAAATAGGCTTTTAAATCTTTGGCCGGAACCTCTTTGTAGGGATCAATTTTTCGGATGTAAATAGATTTTTTGCCATATTGCTGAAGGTCGTTCAGTTTCTCCACAATGGCGGTCCTTAATCTTCTAAAACCAGGAGGCAATTCTCCCTCCAGATAGACTTCTGCCATCAGCGGCTGGTCGATGGTTTCCAGTACCCTGACAGACGAGGGAGAGAGTGAATATCTTTTTTCTGCTGTGAAATCGATGCGAAATAATCTTAGGTTGGAGCAAATCACCAGTACAGTTAACAGCAACAGATAGGGAATCATTCTTTTTCGGCGCCCGGCAACCAGTGATCTTTTCCAATTTAAGGAGAGTTGTGTCAGTATCAGGAAGAGGGACGTTACCGCCAGGAAATAAAAGAGATCCCTACTGTCGATCACACCTCGGCTAATGGATTCGTAATGTGAGGATATTCCCAGAGAGAGCAGCAGTACAGACCAGGTGGCGGAAACCGTCAGATCGGCAAGCAGTTCAAATCCTGAAAACAGAAAAAAAGAGAGTAGTACCGCACCCACAAAGGCAACAATCTGATTTTCGGAAAGGGAGGAGGTGAAAAGTCCTACAGAGAGAAAGATCAGTGCCAGAAAGAGCAAACCAAGATAGCTGCCAAGTGTGGCTGCCACATCCATCACTCCCACCGGATTACCCAACTGATAAACCGAATAAAAATAGACCAGAGACAACATCAGTGTCAGAAAAACCACAAAAAAGGCAGCCAGCAGTTTTGCAACTAGGAGACGAAAAATCGACAAAGGCCTGGTTAATAGCAGCTCCATCGTGCCGCTTCGCAGCTCCTCCGAAAAAAGACGCATCGTAATGGCAGGGATGAGAAATAGGTACAACCAGGGTGCCAGATCAAAGAAAGCAGAGAGGGAGGCATAACCACTATTCAGGATGTTCATGTTTCCATCGAAAAACCAAAGAAACAATGCAGAAATCAAGGCAAAAACAGCCAGGATCATGTAGGCAATCAACGATCCGAAAAATTGAAGCAACTCCTTTTTAATAAGACTTAACATGGTGTAGGATTGAAAGCTATTGGCAATTGGCTTTTAGCTCTAATATATTTTAGAAAATAAAATTACTCTTTACGGACTATATTCGGATCTTCGTTTATGGTCTAGTGTCAACGGCTTTGTAACAGGATTACCATCTCTTCAGCAGCCCTGTCGGCGCATCCCGGAGGACCCAGTTTTGCCAACATCAGACTGTAGTTTTGAAGCATCTCCTCCCGGTAGGAACCGTCATCCAATAGCTTTTTGAGCTCTTCCGCAATGGCCTTTGGCTTGCAATTTTCCTGAAAAAACTCCCTGACAATCTCCTTGTTCATCACCAGATTTACCAGGGAAATCCACTGGATTTTCAAAAATATTTTTCTTAACAGGGAGGTAAACCTGCCCAGCTCGATGATGTAGCAAACAACCTGGGGTATGTTGATAACTGCAGTTTCAAGGGTGGCTGTGCCTGAGGCGACCACAGCTGCCCTGGATTGCTGCAACAGTTCATAGGTTTTGCCAAAGATGACAGGAATCTTATGGCCTGGCATATTATCTTCATACAAACGAAGGGAGAGCGAAGGAGCCCCTGCTATTACAAACTGGTAATCTGGAAATAGTTCAGCCACCTTGGTAAGTGTCGGCAGGATCAGCTTGATCTCCTGCCTTCTGCTGCCGGCAAGCAAGGCAACAATCGGTTGATCCCTGAGTCCGTTCTCTCCGACAAAAGAGTTGAAAGTCTGGCCTCTGTTTGAGCGTACGGCAAGTTCATCTACGGTAGGATTCCCGACATACCGGATTTTATAATCGTGCTTGTCGTAAAAATCCTTTTCAAACGGGAAAATGGTAAAAAGCTCATCCACGTAATTCTTTACCCATTTCACGCGTCCCGGCTTCCAGGCCCAGATCTTGGGAGAAATATAGTAGAATGTTTTGATACCGTGTTCCTTGGCAAATTTGGCCATTCTCAGGTTGAATCCCGGATAATCAACGAGAATCAAAACGTCCGGATTAAATTTAAGGAGTTCATCCTGCGCAAGTTTGAAATTCTTTTTGATCTGCCCAAGGTTCATCAGCACTGTGAAGAATCCCATAAAAGCCATCTCACGGTAATGTTTCAAAAGAACTCCACCCTGCTCAGACATCAGTTCTCCGCCAAAAAAACAAAAAGAGGCCTCCGGGTCTTTTTTCTTGAGTGCCCCCATCAGGTGCGAGGCATGCAAATCGCCGGATGCTTCTCCTGCAATAATAAAATATCTCATCTCTCCTGTTTTTTGTCGATTGGGTAACTTGATTACATTGAAAATTTCAGCACAAAGAGGAAAATCAAAAACAGTATGGTGAGGGTTATCACACCCTTTCCTGCCCTGAACCGGTTGGTTCTGATAAAAAACATAAACGGAATGAGGTTGGAAAATACTGCAAGGCTTACAACATGTACCAATTTATTGTCCTGAAGTAAAGTTTTGACATATTGGCCTAACGTTAAATCCCCGAACCAAAAGAGAAAATAGAGCAGGAAGAAGAGGGCCGGGAAACCGATCCCCAGCAATAATCCAAGCCAGAATTTGTTTAGTCCCAAGGGGTTGGAATTGGCTGCACTCATGATTGTGTTTGATAACCGGTTTTAAAAATTTTATTTCAGAATTTCCACTTTTGCATAAAGTGAAAAGCCGCGTGTGCCGTCAGGTCAGTGGTAATAGGCACGACAGAAACGAATCCGTTCAACAGCGCAAAAGTATCTGTATCGCGGGCTTCATTCTCTGCATCGTTGAAATAACCAGTCATCCAATAATAGTCGCGACCGTGTGGGTCCGTTCTTTTCTCGAACTCTTCCACCCATTTCCCTCTCGTCTGGCGGGTAAAATTAATTCCTTTCACCTCCCCTTTCGGAATATTTACGTTTAGGCAGACCCCATCTGGCAAACCAAACTCGGCAACTTTTTGAAAAATCCTGGCGACGACTTTCTTCGCTTTCGTAAAATCTGCCTCCTGGACATAATCATCCAGCGAAAAGCCAATGGAAGGAACTCCGTGAATGGAGCCCTCGATGGCTGCCCCCATAGTACCTGAATAAAGTACCGAAATAGAGGTGTTGGCGCCATGGTTGATCCCTGAAACAATGAAATCAGGCATTCGTGCAAGCAATTTACTGCAGGCAAGTTTGACGCAATCGACTGGTGTACCTGAACAGGAGTAAATTACCAGTCCCTCTTCTTCCTGTAACTTGTTCACACGCAACGGACGTTCGACTGTGATGGCATGTGACATGCCCGAATGAGGGGCATCGGGTGCTACGACAACCAGGTCTCCAAAAAGCCGCATTACTTCGATCAATTCGATGAGCCCTTTGGCAAACACACCGTCATCGTTGGAAATCAATATCAATGGCCGTTCTTCCATAAGTTTTTATATAATTGTCAAAGATAATGGTTCATTGTGAATTATGAAGTACTTCGAGTACTTCAAGCAATTCAAGTACTTAAAGTGATTGAAAACAGATTAGTAAGGGTACTATTTTGAGTCATGCACTCCAATTACTCCAAACTTTAAGTACTCCAAACTTATTCAAAAATGGTACATTTGCATTTGATATGACTGATTCAAAGAAACGGATTGTGCTTTTAGGGACCTCCTGGCCTTTTCGGTCGGGTGGCATAGCAACCTTTAATGAGCGGCTGGCCAGAGCCTTGATAAGCAGGGGTCATGATGTAATCATTTATACTTTTTCGCTCCAGTACCCCAGTTTCCTTTTCCCGGGCAAAGGTCAGTATTCCGATCAGCCAGCTCCCGAAGATCTTGTCATCCGGATTCGTGTAAACTCCATGAATCCCTTCAACTGGATCTCGGTAGGCAGGGAACTTCGAAAATTATCGCCCGACATCCTGATCATCCGCTTTTGGATTCCACTGATGGCACCTGCCCTGGGCACCATTGCCAGAATGGTCAGAAAAAACAGGCATACCCGGATCATCTCCCTAGCAGACAACATCATCCCGCACGAAAAAAGAATCGGAGACAAATTCCTGACGGGCTATTTCGTGCGAAGCATAGATGGATTTGTTACCTTGTCGCACAAGGTGCTGGATGATCTGAAGAAATTAATACCCCATGCACCTGTCAGCTATAACCCTCATCCGCTTTACGACACATTCGGAGAACCTGTTTCCCGTGAAAATGCCTGTATCAACCTGGGACTGGATCCCAACTATAAATACCTGCTGTTTTTTGGTTTTATCAGGGATTACAAGGGCCTCGACTGGCTTTTGACCGCTTTCGCGGATCCACGGTTGCGAAAATTCCGCTGTAAACTTTTGGTCGCCGGGGAATATTATACGGATCCGGAGAAATACAAACTATTGATCAAGGAGTATCATCTGGAAGATCTTGTTATTTTGCATACCAAATTTATCGACGACAAAATGATCCCCTCCTATTTCGGATTGGCTGACATAGTAGTTCAACCTTATAAAAGTGCCACACAAAGTGGGGTCACACAGATTGCTTACCACTACGAAAAGCCGATGCTGGTGACAGATGTCGGGGGGTTGGGTGAGATTGTCCCGGACGGTGTGGTGGGATATACTGTGCGGCCGGATCCGGAATCCATCAGCAATGCCTTGTTTGATTTTTTGGAGAAAGACCGGAGTGATGAGTTTGTCGCGAACCTCAAATTGGAGAAAAAACGCTTTTCCTGGGATAAAATGGTGGAAACGTTTGAAATGCTTGATGAGGAGATACTAAAAAATAGGTTAATTTAGAACGGTTAATTCAGAATGAAACTGTTTTGCAACAGAATGAGTATTATGCTGAATGTTCAATCTTTTTAAACAAGATGGATTTGCAAACTGAAATAGAAAAAAGGGAGATTGAAGATCTCTACGAGGAGTTGCTGAAATCTTTTACACGTCCGCTCACACCTGAGAACGTGCAACTGATTCACAAGGCCTACCAGTTTGCGTCAGCGGCTCACATGGGAGTCAGACGCAGATCGGGAGAGCCATACATTGTTCATCCTCTCTCAGTTGCAAAAATCGTGGTCAACGAGATAGGACTGGGAACCAAATCGGCCGTGGCAGCTATACTTCACGACGTGGTAGAGGATACCGATTATACCGTTCAGGACATTGAAAAGATGTTCGGTGCCAAAATCGCGATGCTGGTTGACGGACTAACCAAACTTTCGGGGACCTTCGATTCGAAACAGGCTACCAATTTCAGAAAGATGCTGATGACCCTCTCGGACGATGTAAGGGTAATCCTGATCAAACTGGCAGATCGCCTGCACAACATGCGAACCCTGGATTCGATGCCGCAAAACAAACAGCTCAAAATATCTTCGGAAACACTCTATATTTTTGCCCCCCTGGCTCACAGGCTGGGATTGTATGCCATCAAATGCGAACTGGAAGACCTTAGTCTGAAATTCAAGGATCCGGAGACCTATCGTCAGATCGAACTGAGCCTTCACAGCGAAGAGGAGCGCATCAGCTACCTGGTACACGATTTTATCAAGCCAATTCAGTCGAAGCTTTACGAAGAAAATTTCGATTTTACGGCAAGTGGAAGAACCAAATCGATCTACTCCATCTATCAAAAGATGCAAACCAAAAACGTCACCTTTGAGGAGATCTATGACCTTCTTGCGGTTCGCATCGTATTCAAACCCAAGGAAAACTTATCCGAAAAACGGCAATGTTTCGAGATTCTGTCGCTGATCACTGATATTTATACCCCCAAACCAGACCGCATCCGAGACTGGATTACCATTCCCAAAGCCAACGGATATGAGGCGCTTCACACGACCGTGATGGGGCCAAAAGGGCAATGGGTGGAGGTGCAGATCCGCAGCGAAAGAATGGATGAGATCGATGAACGCGGTTTTGCAGCCCATTATAAATACAAGGGAGACAACTCTTCCGAAAGCGAGCTGGATAAATGGCTCCACAAAATCAGGGAACTTCTGGCCAATCCGGAATCGGATGCGCTGGACTTTCTGGATGAGTTTAAACTAAACCTTTTCAGCCGTGAAATTGTCGTTTTTACCCCCAAAGGTGAGATGAAGATGCTACCCAAGGATGCAACCGTGCTGGATTGCGCCTACGATATCCACTCAGCGCTGGGTCATCACTGCATAGGAGCCAAGGTCAACCATGCACTGGTGCCTATGAGTTATGTGCTGAAGAGCGGCGACCAGGTGGAGATTCTCACCTCCGAAAAGCAATCCCCCAAACCGGAGTGGATCAACATCGCCGTGACGGCAAGGGCCAAAACGAAGATCAAGGACTCCTTCAAGCAGGAACAAAAAAAGCATATCGAGGAGGGTCTCAAAAAACTCACCTATCATTTCGAAAAATTAAGTGTCAAACCAACTTCCAATACGCTGAAAAAACTGCTCAATCACTATGGATTTCACTCCAAAGAGCAGCTTTATGCCGAGATTGGCATGGGCTTAGTGTCGTTGGATAACCTGGAAGAGGTACTTCAGACAAAATCAGAAAACAGATTTGTCAAATTCTGGAACCTCACTTTTTCTTCCGATAAAAAAGAGGAAAAAATCGACAAGAAGAAGCCATTTCTCCTGACAGAAGATGCCAAACAGTCGAATTACAAGTTGGCCCCCTGCTGCAATCCCATACCAGGCGACAACGTGGTCGGATTTGTTTCGGAAGATGAACAGATCATCATCCACCGGAAAACTTGTCCGGAGGCAATCAAACTGATGTCCAGCCATGGGGAGGATATTGTACAGGCAACCTGGAACAAATTCAAGGTCCTCTCCTATCTTACCCACATATATGTGCGCGGATTCGACCGGCAGGGTATGGCCAACCAGATTACCAACATCATCTCCAACGAATACGGCATAAACATGCGATCCATCAACCTGGATGCACACGATGGTATTTTTGAAGGGCATCTCTATGTTTACATCCACAATACGGACAATTTGAATACCCTTCTTACCAAATTACAGAAACTAAAGGGAATTGATTCTGTAACCAGGCAGGACAACTAGTGTTTTTTCAGTGCCTTGTTGATTGCATCGGTTGCCAACACTTCCATTACTTTGTACCCTTCCTTGTTTGGATGCACGCCATCCTGTGAATAGGCAGCCTTCATCCCTTTCCTGTCATCAACAACCGAGGAAAAATAATCCAGGTAGTCACAACCATTTTTGGCAGCGTATTCCTGGATCCATTTGTTGACGGTTATGATCTTTTCGGCTGGCTGGAGTCCGGGTTTCCATGGATAATCATAGACCGGGAGGATGGAACAAAGGATAACCCTGATCTTGTTTGCTTTTGCCAGTTGAGCCATGGAAGCCAGATTGTCCTCTATCATTTCGAGCGTGGATGGTCCAGTATTACCTGCGATGTCGTTGGTGCCACCGAGGATTAACACCACTTTTGGTTTCAGGTTGATCACATCGGCACGGAAGCGGCACAGCATCTGCGGGGTGGTTTGGCCACTGATTCCCCTGTCAACATAGGGTTTTCCGGCAAAGAATTCAGGAGAACTCCTGATCCAGCCATCAGTGATCGAGTTGCCCATAAATACCACCCGTTTTTCATTTTGGGCTGGCAGACCAAGTTTTTCATTGGCTTCCCTGTAACGACCGAAGTTAGGCCAGTCATTCTTGATCCTTAACAGCTGTTCATTCTCTTTGGTAAGTTGCTCTATCGTTTTAGTTGCTGGCAGGTCCGTTTTTTGTGCATTGACCATCAAGCCCATCGCTATAAACACCAACATTAAATAGAAGCCTCGCTTAAAATTGTTCATTTTTTTTAGTTTTTAAAGTGTTGTATTTTTTAGTATTTGATTCATTTTTCAGAAACAGATGAAGGAGAAAGAATTCCTTCCAATTAAATATTCATCCTGCTGAAAATTGAAACACTCAATTTTTCAATGTGCCGGATTATTTTTTAAAAACCTGAATGCATAATATTCGCAAGTACCTTTGCCAAAATTCCTGATTCCGTGCGGATCATTCCCATTTAACAACACAAAAGAACCGGCACCAAATTGATGGGGCTGACCATTAATCAACTGCTCCACCATCCCGGATTTAATCAGTATAATCTCATCATCCGGATGTGTATGCGGATCGTGGCTTTTGATCCCCTCGTGCAGTGTGGTCACGTGCATCTCAAAATCAAACAGGTAGTTGGTAGGCCTATTGAAAAATTTACGGGTACCTCCTTTTTCTGTAACGGTAAAAGGAACTTCGTCCCATGCCCTGATTTCAGATTTCAATTTGACATCCGGGTTTACTTTTATCGGGATGATTGAATTTTCCCATTGCAACATATAATACACGGCAGGCTTCTCTCCCCGATTCTCAATTTTCAACTTTTCCCCGGCAAGCAGCAACATCACACTGCCACTTTTCAGAAGCCTCTTCTCCCCGTTTAGGGTTTGCTCAATCTCTCCTTCCTTGACGATGATTAATTTTTCATACCTCGACTGAATATCAGCTCCGGATACTGTTTTCCCAGGATTAAGTGTGGTTGCATGCACTTCCAGGTAATCCAGATGATTGGTTCTGCCTGTTAGGAAGAATCTGCATTCACCGGTCTTGGTCTTTGTTGCACTGGTTGTATCCCAATCATAGACAGTTGATTTTAAAGGCGTTCCAGCTACGGAATCATTGGAAGCAAGGGAGAAAATCCATGCAAAAACTAAAATTGACAATTTCATTCTGTTATTTATATAAAGAATTAGGACTTCCTGCAATCCGGAATAATTCGGTATCCCCAAAGATACCGATCCTGCAATGAAAATACGGTTGCAGCCAAAAAAAAACCTTGATCCGTTGAAATCAAAAAATGAAGGACTCATTTAAAAAATTTACCACTGAAAGGCAGGTAGAGGATCTTACCAATACTGAATCAAACAGATAAAAAAGAGGATCGTTCAAACACCTTTGCTTAATCTCCAAGTTCCTTGCATTTTATTTTTCAAAAACTGCCGGAAGATTAAACTTTCGGCTAAATTTGCTTCGGTTCAATTTCTGCAAGCCGAAAGTAGCGGGATTACCTGTTCTCACAGGAAATTCGTTTGTTTTTGCAAAATGCACAGGATCCAGATAACTAACACGCCAAAACAGATTCAAACAAAAATTAAATTTATGAAGAAAGTATTGCTTTTTTTGTTGATGATGGTGGCCATTT
>Ga0118677_10005722_pt1 | contig 21570 bp, 20 predicted proteins | sample AliMusrvi5mmetaG_FD_86154 | JGI IMG/M metagenome (GOLD analysis project Ga0118677, IMG submission 86154)
ACCTATTGGATAAATCACACGCTGACCATCAAATTTAAAGTCAACTAAGATAGGTGAGTTCTCTTTTTTAACTTGTCCAGATTTCTTATCTTTTCTTCGTTCTAATTTAAAGCTAGTTATAACTAAACTTTTTCTTGCTTTCATGTATGAGTGTTTTAAAAATTACACTCCAAAATTACACTCTAAAATTGAGTTATCCAAATTTATTTTAATTATTTGACTCCAGGAATGAGCATAAAGTGAATCTAATAGATGAGAATTATGGACTACATCTAACTTTAGAATATCAGATTAATCGCAAATTTTATTATTTCTTAGATTGCAGCCCATTCATGATTATCATATTGTCTCGCGATTAATTATTCAACTGTAAAAAAGGTTATATCTAACCATTCGTTTTTTCGTTATAAATGACAGGGATACTAAATTGATTGTTACCTTGTGGTCAGATTTATTGAGCCATCGTCAGAACAATTAAATTTAGAATCCTAAAAGTCGAAGATTAATAAAAGCGTCCATGTTATATATAATCTGACACATCGGAGAATATTTAAAAACAACTATAAATAAATGAAAAATAAACACATAGATACATAGGGCACATAGAAATATTTATAGTAACATTTACACAATGTGTCCTATATGTCTATGTGTTTAAAAATACAAACAGATGAAAAACAATAAAAATACAGGATAATTCTAATTTCATTAAACAATCAATAATGCTTAGGGGTTTTAAGGACAAATCAGATCAAGAATATATGTATTTATTGAAAACTGATCCCGATGGCTGTCGGGACAAAATGAATCCTAATCAAAGTTTCAGTGCGTATAAAAATGTAATAAATCAACATTTATTGCATTTACGGACTAATTTTCATTTTTATGTATTCTCTGGAAAAATATTCTTTTTGCTTTTCTTCTTTGTGCTTTTCTCCGGGATTAATCTGTTCGGTCAGAAAGCGTATGATGATAAGACAAAAGATCCTGAAATTGGTATCGCTGAGCATTTAGACCAATATCTGCCAAAGGATATATACCTTACAGATGAAAATAACCAGCGTGTACTGCTGACCGATTTAATAGACAAGCCAACGATCATCAACTGGGTTTATTTCCGTTGTCCTGGAATATGCAGTCCCCTGATGGAAGGACTGGCCAAGGTGATGGACGCATCGGACCTCATTCCCGGAGTTGATTACCAGGTTTTAACCATCAGCTTTGATCCCAGGGAAACTATTGATCTGGGAATCCGTAAAAAAAATAATTACCTGAATCTGGTGAATAAGAAAGATGCTATCCGTAAAGGATGGAAATTTTTTGTTTCAGATAGCGCAAGTATTATTAAGGGAACCAACGCCACCGGCTTTAAATATAAAACGACAGGGAATAACTTCGTCCATGCAGCTTCGATTTGTGTGGTAAGTCCAAAAGGAAAAATTACAAGATATCTTAACGGAATATATTTTCTGCCTTTTGATTTCAAAATGGCCATTGTCGAATCGTCCAAAGGATTGTCTGCGCCAACTATCAGCAGAATTATGCAGTATTGCTTTGCTTACGATCCGGTGGGACAGACTTATGTATTAAATGTCACCAAGATTTCAGGCACTTTAATTCTGTTCGTTGCAGTCTTGTTTTTCCTTGTACTGATTTTCAAACCCAAAAGGAAGCAGGGAGAACGGAGCAAGGAGCAGGGAGAACGGAGTATGTCAGAAGACCGAAGTAAGTAAAAAACTTAGTAACAGAAACTTTAGTAACATTTCAAACCATAACAACATTTTAAACAACCTTAGTAACATATATGCAAACAGCAGCTCAAATTCCTCACGAAGTAAGTTACCTCGATTATAAAGGGAAACATAAGGGAATATTCAGTTGGATTCTCTCAACTGATCACAAGCGTATCGGCCTGATGTACATGTACGCCATGATGACACTCTTCATTGTGGGTGTTCTCCTTGGATTAGCAATGAAACTGGAACTCATAGCCCCGGGAAGAACCATTATGGGACCACAAAGTTACAATGCTATCTTTACGGTTCATGGAGTGATCATGATCTTCATGATCGTCATACCAGGACTTCCGGCAGTCTTTGGAAACTTCATGTTACCCATTATGATCGGGGCTAAGGATGTTGCATTTCCAAAACTAAATTTACTATCCTGGTACATTTTCATGACGGGAGCAATATTGGTCATTTGTTCTGTTTTGTTTGGCAATGGTATACCTGACACCGGATGGACGTTTTATGCTCCCTATAGCTTTAAAACCGGAACAAATCTGCTTCCAGCTATTTTCGGTGCCTTTGTACTTGGATTTGCATCAATCTTAACTGGATTAAACTTCATAGTAACCATTCATCGTATGCGTTGTCCGGGTATGACCTGGTTAAAAATGCCATTGTTTGCCTGGTCACTATATGGAACTGCATGGATTCAATTACTGGCTACGCCGGTTGTAGGAATCACCTTAGTTCTGGTTGCATTGGAACGTATATTTGGTATTGGGGTATTTGATCCAGCACTGGGAGGCGACCCAGTCTTATATCAGCATCTGTTCTGGATATATTCTCATCCGGCAGTTTATGTAATGATCCTTCCGGCAATGGGGGCTATTTCCGAAATTATCCCTACATTCTCGCAAAAACACATTTTTGGATACAAGGCCATTGTTGCTTCAACGCTGGCCATTGCTTTTGTGGGTTACTTTGTTTGGGGACACCATATGTTTACTTCAGGAATGAGCGGAACAGCACAATATACCTTTTCTATCTTAACCTTTATTGTTGCTATTCCCAGTGCAATCAAAGTATTCAATTGGATCTCAACGATGCACAAAGGTTCAATCAATCCCGATATTCCATTCTTATGGGCAATCAGCTTTATATTTGTTTTCATGATTGGCGGTTTTTCCGGACTGGTTCTCGGCGCACTTGCAACTAATGTTTACGTTCATGATACAGCTTTCGTTGTAGCTCACTTTCACTTTATCGTTTTTGGCGGAGTTGGATTTTCCTTTTTTGGTGCCATTCATTATTGGTATCCAAAAATGTTTGGAAGAATGTATGATAAAGCCTGGGCTAAGATCGGATGGGCATTTTTCTTTGTAGGTTTCCTTACCCTGTATTCCCCAATGTTTTACCTTGGAATGATGGGCATGCCCCGTCGTTATTACGATTACCTCCCTGAATTCCATGCTGCAAATATACTTTCAACCCTTGGATCATGGGTAATGGCCTTTGGATTGCTGATCATTATCATCAATCTGTTTCGGTCGGCAAAGAATGGTGCCATTGCACCAATGAACCCATGGAATGGAAAAACACTCGAATGGACAGTTCCTTCTCCTCCCCCAACCGAGAATTTTGAAGATATACCTGTTTATGGTGAAAAAGACGGACCTTACGAATACTAACGGAGCAGGGAGGAAGGAGCAGGGAGCAGGGAGCAGGGAGAACAAAGACGAAAGATGGAAGACAGAAGACGGAAGACGGAAGCAAACTTTAGTAACAACCAGAACATTTCAAACCTTAATAACAACCACAACATTATAAACAACCTTTATAACAGAAACAATAGAAACAATAGATACCTAAGTAACCTTAGTAACATCACTCTATGGAAAATGTAACTCATCATTCAGAACCACATTACGATCCTGAAGCATCCAAACTGGGAATGTGGCTTTTTATATTTACTGAACTGCTACTTTTTGGAGGTCTGTTCATCGTTTATTCGATTTACCGGTTTCTAAACCCGGAAGCTTTCCGGATGGCAGGGGAAGAGTTGAATGTCGTAATCGGCGCAATCAATACGGTCATCTTGCTGGTAAGCAGCATGACTATCGCCATGTCAACCTCGGCCCTTCAGCAAAAGAATAAAAAACTAACCGTGTTTTTACTGGTTGTTACCGTTGTACTTGCACTGGTTTTTCTGGTCAACAAGTACTTTGAATGGGGAACAAAATTTCATCATGGCATCTGGCCAGGATCACCACACCTGATCAATGATATGAGTAAAGGTGAGATTCTGTTCTTCGGATTGTATTTTGTAATGACCGGACTTCATGCACTTCATATTATCATAGGGATGATCTTCATTCTGGTGGCTCTGAAAAGAGTTCAAATAGGAACAGTTAATGCAGACCGTCCATCTTTGCTTGAAAATGCAGGATTGTACTGGCACCTGGTCGATCTGATCTGGATATTCCTGTTTCCTTTGTTCTATTTAATTCATTAAGAAAATCTTATCCTATGGAAAAAGAAAAACATCATATCGTACCATACAGGGTCTACTTTTATATTTTGTTGGCACTGATTACCATGACATTTATGTCAATCGGAATAGTTCATATAAACCTCGGAGGATATTCAGTTTTAGGCGCACTGATTTTTTCGACTGTTAAATCAATACTCGTGTTAACCTGGTTCATGCACCTGAAATTTGATCAACCATTTTTGCGAATCATGGTAGTCTTTGTAATTTTGGTATTTGCAGCGCTCCTTTTCATTACTTTTTTAGATTACTTTTTTAGATAAAAGCTATGTATATCTTATCAAATACTATTAATGCATCTAATTTTGTGTCCGGAGTTGACAAAGCCTTTTTACTCATCCTGGGCATATCATTTGCTTTCCTGATCGGACTAACCTTTATCATGTTGTATTTCGTTTATAAATACAATAACAAAAAAAATCCCGTAGCAACTCAAATCAAAGGAAGTAATAAGCTGGAGGTGATATGGACCGTTATTCCTACCATACTGGTTTTAATCATGTTCTATTATGGCTGGGCCGGTTGGTCACCCATGAGAACGGCACCGAAAGATACGTTCAACATTAAGGTTACCGGACGGATGTGGAACTATTTGTTCGAATATGAAAACGGCAAAAAAACCGATACTCTTTTTGTGCCGTTGGACAAAGCCGTTAAACTGAAACTGGTTTCACTCGATGTTATACATGGTTTTTTTATTCCAGCATTCAGGATCAAAGAAGATGTCGTTCCCGGCAGGGAAAAGATGGCCTGGTTTATCCCCCAGCGTGAAGGATTATTCGAAATATTCTGCACCGTTTATTGCGGAATGAATCACTCCTATATGGGTTCCACTGTTAAAGTAATGCCTCAGCCTAAGTTTGATGCCTGGTATATTGACACCATCAAACATGTATCTGCGGCGGTTGATTCTCCCACTGCAACAGGTCAGCGAATCATGAAAAATATCGGTTGTTTTGCCTGCCATACAATCGACGGCACAAAACTGATAGGACCATCATTCAAGGGAATCTACGGATCAAAAGTAATTGTTCAGTCCAATGGTCAGGAACATGAAGTGACTGCCGATGATGCCTATATCAAGCGATCAATTTATGACCCCAATGCTGATATCGTGAAAGGATTTAATAAAGGACTTATGCAACCATATACCGGACAACTTTCGGAAGGAGATGTACAGCAAATTACGGCGTATCTGAAATCGCTGAAATGAAAAACGAAGAATCCTGCCGTCGCAAGCGGTGAAGAAAGGAAATAGGAATGTATCAATTTACCATTAGACCATTTACCATTTACCATTTACCTGTTTTAATCTGTAAATAGTAAATAATTAAATCGTAAATCAATCTCATCTGTTTAAATGGCAAGAGCCAATTTTTTATACTGGATAAAGATCATTCTGGAATTGGGCAAAGTACGTATCTCTTTGCCCGTCGCCTTATCTGCCTGTACCGGTTATGTATTGCAAACCGGCCTGTTTGGCAGCGATGCCCTGATTTTAATGGCTGGTGTGTTTTTGATGTCATGCACCTCGGGTGCCATTAATCATATTCAGGAATACAAGACGGATGCTTTGATGCCAAGGACAAAAAACCGTCCCCTTCCTTCCGGGAAAATAAGTGTGAAAGCTGCCATACTGATAGCCTGCTCTTTTTTTGCTTATGGGGCTTTTATTCTAATTGCTAACTTCCCAATTATCGTCTTTCTGATCAGTTTTCTGACCCTGTTGTCATATAATGTCCTATACACCCCTCTGAAGAAAGTAACTGCATTTGCCGTTGTTCCCGGTTCCCTGGTTGGTGCTCTTCCACCATACATTGGCTGGGTTGCCGGTGGTGGGCAAATCATGGACGAGCAAATATTCTGGGTAGCCTTATTCTTTTTTATCGGGCAGATTCCTCACTTCTGGCTGCTTCTGCTCATGTTCGGAAAACAATACGAGCTGGCAGGATTTCCCAGTCTGCATGCCATTTTTAATGATAACCAGATTAAGCGACTAAGTTTCACCTGGATTCTTGCCACCATTGCATCAGCATTAGTCGTTTCAATGAAAGTATTACAGAGCTCAACCACCCAATTCTTTCTATTGATCTTTATTTTCTATGTCTTATTCTCTCTTACAGCCGGTATTTTAATTAAAAAAGATATCCCTGCCCGTTCATCGTTCCTGAAACTGAACTTCCTCTACCTTTTTATGATGATCATGCTGATTGTGGATAGTCTTATCAGAACTTAATGATATTATGAAGATCATTGGTTTGTAAAACAATTACTCGCTTCACACGTTTTAGAATCAAAAGATTAAAATAAAATAACCGTTATTTGTTCATCAGTTACGATCATGAAAACAAATATCTTAATTATTATTCTTGCATTAAGCATCGCGGCATGTACTTCGAAACAAGTCCCGACTACAAAAGCAGTGCCTGTCCTGACAGTGGCAACCCTCAGGGTTGAAGGAATGTCCTGTACTGATTGCGAACAATCCATTGCCAAAGGAGTTAAACAACTTCCCGGCATTGACAGCATTAGTGCCAATCACCTTGATTCAACAGCTTTTGTACGTTTCGATTCCACAAAAACCAATTTGGCCCTGATCAGTAAAGCCATTGAAGGTCGTGGATATCAGGTAGTCAAAACACTCAAAAAATAAGCATTAGGCTGTTTATTCTTCATAAAACCTTCGTAACTTTAATCATAGATCCGGTAATATTCATATTCGGTCTGTTTAATAGGAAGGTTTATAAATAGTCATTTTTCAGGCTCATAAATCTAACTAGGTGTAAATCTACTCTGAGTGATTTCTTAATTCTAAAAAAGATAGACATGAAAAAACTATTATTCTTAACAGGTGATTTTACTGAAGATTATGAAACCATGGTACCGTTTCAAATGCTCGAAATGGTTGGTTACGAAGTTCATGCTGTTTGTCCCGGCAAGAAAAAGGGGGACACCATTAAAACAGCTATTCATGACTTTGAAGGTGATCAGACCTATTCCGAAAAGCCAGGTCATAACTTTGCCTTAAATTACAGCTTCGATGATGTTAAAGTGAGCGATTACATTGGCTTGGTCATTGCAGGAGGCAGGGCACCTGAATATCTGCGGCTAAACCCAAAGATCATCGAGATTGTAAAATATTTCTTTTCAAAGAATTTACCCGTTGCTGCCATATGCCATGGAATTCAGATTCTAACTGCTGCCGATCTTGTAAGAGGGCGCAAGTTAACCGCATATCCTGCTGTAGGACCTGAAGTAACCCTTGCTGGAGGCGAATTCCAGTCTATCCCTGTAAACGGAGCTTATGTCGACGGCAATTTGGTCACCTCTCCTGCATGGCCTGCACACCCTGCTTTTATCCGGGAATTTTTAAAAGTATTAGGCGCTAAAATCGAGATCTGAAAATTGTATATTGGGCGAAGATCGCTAAGAAAGCGAATGAATAAAGGAGAAAATTCCTGAGTTCATTCGCTTTTTTGTTGTTCTCAATCTTTATTCATCCGATTAGGATAACTCCTCATTCTTGGTTTCATGCAGCTTTAAATCAGTTAGAATAAAGTATTGAAATACTATTCAATCCAACCGCCACAGCATCCTGTCAGGGGAATAGTTGAAAAAAAGAGAATTATTGGCCGATTCACTATTAATAATCGTATGCCCCATCAAAATCTTTGTTAGCGAAAAGACCATACGTTAAAATCACTGGATGGACGAATACAGCCTTCATTCGGACTGGACTAGGATTGGGTTTGAGAAGGTATTGACCAGGTATTGGTTCGTTATATCTGTACTATGATTGATCTATTGCTGTACTAAGATCTGGTTCTTAGTACAGATATAAATCAATCATAGATTAATTCATCCGAAGCAAATACGACACAATGTCGACCCGAAAGCATTCCATGTAGGTCGAAATCGGGTTTATTGATTTCCGGAAGTATATATGAATTGATAGAAAAAAGATGATGGAAGTCAATAGGTTCATTTCTGAATCCTGGCGGTATAATTAGGTATGAACTCAATTAAAGGTTATAGATATATAACTTGCGGCAGATAACACACTACCTGAAAAGGAACAGTTATAAAAACCATCAAAAAAAAGTATAAGACTTAAGGCTGCACGTGAGGAAATTTATAGAGAAAAAATCCTGAATTGCTTTCGATTATTATTAGTTTTGTTAATAGCTAACCAAACTTGCTGATGAACGAAAACATTCTCATTGAGGGCTTACGAAAACAAGATAAAGTCATCTTCGACTTTGTCTTTAACTATTATTACTCAGGATTATGTGCTTTCTCGATGCGTTTTTTGAATGATCGTGAAGCGACAGAAGATTTGGTTCAGGATTTTTTTGTATTTCTATGGAGTGAGGGTTCCCGTCTGCAGGTGAATACTTCCTTAAAATCATACCTTTTTACTGCTATTAAAAATCGTTGTCTCGATACCCAGAGGCATACTTCGGTTCGCGAACGCTATACGAACTATTTCCTGTCACATTCCAGTGAGATAGATGATTCTGCAGAATTTATGTTTGCCGAATCTGAATTAAGAGCCGTCATTCAACGGAGTATTGAAAAGCTCACACCACGATGCCGCGAGATCTATGAAATGAACCGGGTAAAAGGATTTACTAATCAGGCCATATCAGAAAAGCTAAACATTTCAAAGCGTACGGTCGAACTGCAGATAAGTATCGCCTTGAAAATTATACGGATGGAATTGGCTGATTACCTGCCAGCCTAGCGAATTGCAAAGTCATCATGTCAAATATTATGGATACCCTCTAATTTACCTGTACGCTTGTTATAGGAATCAATTGTTGTCATTCATAGTCATTATTTAGTCATTAATCGTTGAAGTACAATTTAATGACCATCAAATGACTATTGAATGACTGAGAATGACCTTAGGTAAAATCAGGAATACTCAATTAAATATTAAATTCTGTTATGTGTATTTCCCGGTAAACTCGTCATATGAATAGATGAGTACATACCCCTACCCGACTTTGAGGTTTAATTTCAGAAAATGAACAAGAATTTCAGGGAAATAGAAGATTTATTTTCAGGCTATTTTTCAGGCGAATTGTCTGAAGATGAAAGAAATTTGGTTGACCATTGGAGAAGGGAATCGACTGAGAATGAGAAAATCTTCAAGGTGGCTTCAGCTGCCTGGGGATCGGTATTAACGCTTGACGAAATGGAGAAGTACAATTCGTTTGGTGCATTAAAGGCCGTAAACTCCAGATTACCAGCTTCGCGACAAATAAGGTGGATGTTCTACTTTCAACGTTTTGCTGCAATAGTTCTACTCCCTCTATTGATCTATGCTGCCTATGTGGAAATTAATAACAGAAAACTGAATGAAAAGCTAATCCATGAAACAATGTGGCAATCTGTAACGACTAAGACAGACATGGTGTCACAATTTGTTCTTCCCGATAGTACCAGGGTATGTCTGAATTCAGGATCAAATCTCCAGTTCCCCTATGCCTTCAGTAGCGAAAAACGGGAAGTCAGGCTCAGCGGGGAAGCTTATTTTAAAGTGACGGTAAATAAAAAATCCCCTTTTGTGATACATGCCGACAAGCTTGAAATCACCGTTCTGGGCACTACATTAAATGTGATCAGTCGTAAAGGGCAAGCTTCAGAAGTAGTTTTAATTTCGGGAAAAGTAAGTCTGGCAGTTAATACTCAGAAGGGATCAGTCAATTATGGGGAGTTAAAACCTGGCCAGCGGGCCATTTTCAATAACCAGACAGAGACTATACAGTTTGAAACCGTAGATGTTGAACAATATACGTCATGGAGAAACAGAGTAAATACTGAAAACAACTAAACCTGAACTAATGAAAACGCCTAACCATTCGCTTCTCTTAATTCTTTTGATCGTCAGTTTTATTAATCTTGGGTTCAATCCAATGATTATTGGTCAAAATCAAAAGATAAAGGTGCTTGTTATTGCTTCAAGCGATCCTGATCATGATCCTATGATAGTGGCAGCCAAACCGTTTTTTGAAAAGCTGGCATCTGACAACCATTTTGATCTGGATTTTACCCGCGATTCGAAGGTGATTACTGAAACCAACCTGTTGAACTACCAGGTCTTCATTCAGCTACATCTGGCACCATTTGATATGACACAGGACCAGCAGTTTGCATTACAGCATTTTATTTCAAGAGGAAAAGGCTGGATTGGCATTCACGCAGCAGGTCTTACCGGCAAAGAATTTCTTGCACCAAAGACACCATACTGGCAATGGTTCGAATCCCTGATGGGCCAAGTAATCTACTCCCCTCACCCGGCTATTCAAAATGGGACTGTACTTATTGAAGACCGCACTAATCCGGTAACCAAAAATCTGCCGGCTTCTTTCTCCATTCGTGATGAATGGTATGAATTTGATCACAGTCCGAGGGCAAAGGTGCATGTATTGGCCACTGCTGACGAAACATCCTATAAACAAGTCAAGCCGATGGGCGATCATCCCATTATCTGGACGAATCCTGCCTATGACCGGGCTTTATACATCGGAATCGGGCATGATGTGACTATTTGTTCTGATCCCAATTTTGCAATTCTGATGCGTGACGCTATCCTATGGGCTGCTTCTAAGGTTGAAAATAAGGAACAAAATGATCTTGACCATTCACTGGCTCAGGAGATCACCATCCTGGCTAACCAGGTGGCTTATAACCTGGAAGGGCCGAAAACAGCAATGATTAAAAGCAGTCAGTCTTTATCCGGGAAGACTTCCTTCCAGATTGTAAATGCGATCACTAATCAACCTGTTTATGATGGGAAAGTCGGTCAGTCAGAACAAGTGATTGAATGGCATTCTGACATATGGTACAGCAGGATTGACTTCACTGCTTTTCAACAAGTTGGGTATTATAAGATTCGGGTCAGGTATAAAGATAAAGATTTTGAATCCTATGATTTCAGATTGGAAGATAATGCGCTTGGAAAGATTGCTATTCCTGCCATTGTGAATTTCTTTTACCATCAACGTGCCAATTCACCTCAGGAACTGGAGGCAGACAAACATCTGAAACTCTATGGAAGTGATAAGACAGTAGATCTTCATGGCGGTTGGTGTGATGCGTCAGGCGATATCAGTAAATACTTCTCCCATCTGGCTTATGCCAATTTCATGTCGCCACAGCAAATTCCTATGGTGACCTGGTCGATGATCAATACCACTGAGCGGGTGCCTGATTTACTGACACAAATCGGGGCCCAAGAATCGCTGACCAACGAAGCGATTTATGGTGCCGATTATATCATGCGTTCACAGTCTCCGGAAGGCTATTTCTATATGACTGTCTTCAGTTACTTTAATAAGGATCCGAATGCCCGACGTGTGGTAGGATTGCTCGCTGACAGTAAAACAACCTCCGATTATCAGTGTGCCTGGCGTGAAGGAGGCGGAATGGCTGTAGCTGCACTGGCACGCATTTCACAGTGGAAGAAGGATGGTGATTTTTCTTCCCAACAATACCTCGCTGCAGCAGAACGTGGATTTGCACACCTTCAAAAGTACAGCACCAAATATGCCGACGATGGCAAGGACAATGTGATTGATGATTATTGTGCCTTAATGGGAGCTTCCGAACTATGGATTGCAACCGGCAAAACCATCTACCGTGAGGAGGCCCGTAAACGTGCAACAAACCTCAATAAACGTCTTTCCCCGGAAGGCTATTTCATTGCCAATGATTCAGACCGTCCGTTCTGGCATGCCGCTGATGCCGGTTTACCTATCATGGCGTTGGCACGTTTTCTTGATAAAGAGACAGATTTGAAATTCAGAAATATGGCTTTGGCAACTATTAAAACAGCCATTGATTACAACCTGAAAGTGACTCAGGAAGTGATGAACCCATTTGGATATGCCCGACAGAGTTTTCTGTTCAAGGGGAAAGTTCAGGATGGATTCTTTATTCCCCATGACAATGAAAGCGGCTGGTGGTGGCAGGGTGAAGATGCCCGTCTGGGTTCACTGGCAGCAGCAATGATTGTAGGAGGACGATTGGTTTATCCTGATAAAGGACCATTTGGAGTAAAACCGGAATTGGCAACATTTTCCAGCAACCTGGTTTCCTGGGTGCTGGGATGTAATCCATACAACATCTGTATGATGTATGGATACGGACACAATAATGTGCCATATATGGCTTCCATGTTTGGCCACGGATCAGGCAAAGGCGGAATCTCCAATGGCATCACCGGTAAGGCAGGGAAAGGTGACGGCTCAGGTATTGATTTCAAGATGGAAGACAATGGAAACGAGTGGCGCTGGAGTGAGCAGTGGATTCCTCACACTGGCTGGTTTCTGCAGGCTGTAACTGCCATGTCTTCGAAATAAACTGACTAATAAACCTAATTATACTATCATATGAAACAAATTGCAATTAGATCAATGATTCTTACAGGAATCCTTCTTGTATTGCTGTCTTTCGGTCAGAATGGGTATGCCAAAACACCCAAATTTAAAGCACTTGTACTTACTGAACGGGGTGGGCAACACGAAGGTTTTGTAGTTGCTGCACTCGAATGGTTGAATGCCTATGCTGCTGACAAGCACTTCGAAATCACGGTTATCAATCATGCTAACGACATAGATGAAACTATGCTGGCAAATTACCAGGTATTCATTCAGCTGAATTATCCACCCTATACCTGGAACGATAAAGCAATGGCTGCCTTTGTGAAATATATTGAGGAAGGCCAAGGCGGATGGATTGGGTTTCATCATGCCACACTGCTTGGCGAGTTCGATGGATACCCCATGTGGAACTGGTTTTCTGATTTCATGGGGGGCATCCGTTTCCAGAATTATGTGGCTGCAACAGCTTCAGGACTGGTAAGGATTGAAGAACCTAAGCATCCGGTGATGAAAGGAGTTCATTCATCATTCGTACTTACTGATGACGAATGGTACACTTTTAATAAGAATCCGCGCCCTAATGTGCATGTACTGGCTAATGTCGATGAATCATCTTATCAGCCGGCTACTGACATTAAAATGGGTGACCATCCTGTAATCTGGGTCAACGAAAAGATGAAAGCACGCAATGTGTATTTCCTGATGGGCCATCATGCCAATCTTTTTAAATCAGATGACTTTAAAAAGATGTTCGGGAATGCAATTCTTTGGGCTGCAGGAAAATGAGGAAAAAGTCATTAGTCATTAGGAAATAGGAAAGTTTAAATACTCGTTGCCAGCTCCATTTTCCTCTTTCCTCATTCCTTTTTCCCATTGACAATTAGTTAGATATTGTATTTATTCCTGAAAATCCCGGAATGTAATGCTAATAAATATGATTTTAAATATTCAATCAGAACTATGAAATTAAACAAATATCCTCTGAAAGTGACGGCAATCCTGCTGTTTTCAATGCTATCCAGTCTGTTTTCACAGGCCCAATTCCCACGGTTCAAGGTACTGGCCTTTTTCAACAAACAGGTTGAACCGGCGCATATTGATTTTGCATACGATGCCATTAGGTTCTTCAAGGAATTGACCATTGGAAATGGATTTGTATTCGACACCACCTCAACCATGAATGATTTAAACGATGCAAAGTTAAAAAATTACCAGTTGGTGATGATGCTGAATGACTTTCCGCACAATCAGGACCAGCGTGAAGCATTCCGCAGATACATGGAAAATGGTGGAGGCTGGTATGGTTTTCATGTGGCAGCCTATAACGATCATGGAACTAACTGGCCATGGGGACTTGCTTTCCTAGGTGGGGGAGTCTTTTACCGCAACAACTGGCCCCCTATGCCAGCTAAATTAGTGATTGACGATTCCAAGCATACGGTTACCAAAGGATTGCCTGCAACCTTTATTTCGCCCATTAATGAATGGTATCAATGGAAGCCCAGTCCCCGCGAAAATAAAGACATCAAAGTGCTGGTTTCACTATCATATGACAATTATCCCTTTGGCCTTAAAGATATTATTCCTGACGGTGATTGTCCTGTGGTATGGACCAATACCAAATACAGGATGATTTACCTGAATATGGGTCATGGGAAAGAGATATTCACTGATGCCACTCAGAATAAACTGATCATCGATGCTTTTCGTTGGGTGATCGCTACAGATAAAAAGGGAAATGTTTTTGAGAAATAACAAAACTGATCTATGAAAGAAATTAAACCTACAAAGAACAGGATCCTCTCGATCGATATTATGCGCGGACTTACATTGTTTCTCATGCTCTTTGTGAATGATTTGTTTGAAGAAGGCGTTCCCGGATGGATGGTACATACCAAAGCCAACGTCGATGGGATGGGTCTTGCCGATTGGGTGTTTCCCGGATTTCTCTTCATGGTGGGTATGGCAATCCCCTATGCTATCAACTCCCGCATGAAAAGCGGGGAATCTAAATTGAAAGTCTTTCAGCACATCATTCTGCGTACAGCAAGCCTGCTGCTGATTGGTGTGTTGATGCTTAACCATGGAAGACTTAATTCAGAATTAAGCGGAATAAATGGAACACTCTATGTCCTTTTGATGTATGTGTCCATTTTCCTGATCTGGAATAAATACCCTGAAAACAGTAAACTTAACAAGTTATTCCTGGGATTAAAGTTATTAGGTGTAGTTACACTTATTATGCTGGTTGTGATTTTTAAAGCCGGAGATCCCGGACACGTTACCTGGATTAAAACCGGTTGGTGGGGAATACTAGGGTTGATCGGCTGGGGATATCTGGTGGCTGCTACTGCAAGTCTGTTTATCGGTCCTAAATTAGTGCCAACTGTAATTCTTTGGTTTTCATTTATTGGCATTAATATCCTTTCTCAATCCGGTATGCTTGGGTTCCTGAATTTCCTGAATCCTGTATTCGGAGTGATCATTAGCGGAAGTGTTCCAATGATCGTTATGGCCGGATTGGTGTGCAGCCTAATTCTTAAACAAAGCAAGTTCAGTCCGAATAAAACAGTAATGATCTTTGTAGTAATGGGAATTCTTTCATTGGCGACAGGATTTTTCCTTCGCAATTGGTTCATCATTTCCAAGATATATGGAACGCCAAGCTGGGGAATGATCTGTAATGGAATCAGCCTGATCGTCTTTGCACTTTTATACTGGATTATCGATATTCAGAGCAAAAGCAGATGGGCTTCTGTTTTTAAACCTGCCGGACAGAATTCACTCACCACTTATCTGGCTCCTGATGTGATTTATTTTGTCATCTGGGGTCTGAGTCTCCCGTTATTCTTCTACAAACAGGAAAGCAGTCAGCTTCTTGCCGTTTGCGGATCACTGGGATGGGCGTTAATAATGGTTGGTTTTGCTGCCCTGCTCTCGAAAATCAACATCCGCTTAAAACTATAGGAACTTAAACACTAACAATACTAATAATTAAAATCATGAAGAAAATACTTATCGTCGTTGCCTTAATCCTTGGCCTGTATGGTTTTGGACAAACTCAGGATTTATTGCCAGTGAGAGGTCTATGTATTGGAGCACCGGATGCTTCACATCTTGATACTTTCTTGAAATTTATAGATGAGGAATTAGCCCCCCGTCAGGTGAATACATTGGTATTAATGGTCAGTTACGATTTTCAGTTTGAAAGTCATCCTGAACTTAGCGACAAAGATGGCCTTACCAAAGCAGAGGTAAAAAAAATAGTTGATGTCTGTAAGAAGCACAATATTCGCCTGATTCCACAAATTAATATGCTTGGACATCAGTCATGGGCAGAAAAGACCGGGAAACTGCTTCAGGTTTATCCCGAATTTGATGAAACGCCCAATGTGAAGATGCCTGAGAAATACAAATGGCCGAATGCAGATGGATTGTATTGCAGAAGTTATTGTCCTTTACACCCGGGAGTCCATAAAGTGGTATTTGAACTGATGGATGAAATCTGTGATGCTTTTGAGTCAGATGCTTTTCATGCAGGTATGGACGAGGTATTCTATATTGGTCATGAAAGCTGCCCGCGTTGTTCTGGATTTGATAAAGCTGAACTGTTTGCCAACGAGGTTAATCTGATCAGGAATCATTTGGCTCTTAAAAACCGTAAGTTATGGATATGGGGAGACCGTTTGATTGATGGTAAAACTACCGGAATGGGTATGTGGGAAGCCAGTATGAATAATACTAACCGTGCAATCGACTTGATTTACAAAGACGTGATGATTTGTGACTGGCATTACGAACGTCCTGATCAGACACCTGTCCTATTTGCTATGAAAGGTCTTTCAGTAGTGACCTGTCCATGGCGAAATCCTGCAAATGCTGTTGTTCAGGCTCAGGATATGGAACGATTCCGTAAGAATGCCACCCCTGCCTTAAAGGATCGGTATCAGGGAATGATGCAAACCGTATGGAACGGACCAAGTTCATTCCTGGATCAGTTCTATGGCAAAAAACCAGCAGGACCCGATAGTGAATCAGCTTGTTTTAGAGCCCTATTTACTGAAATCAATAAAGTCTCAGCGACTAAGTAATGCCTCGTTGTATTCACCAAATTCAGTACTAAATCCTTTCTATGCGTAAATTTCTAATTTCCACCCATGGCACTTTTGCTTCTGGAATAAAATCTTCTCTTGAAATCATTGCTGGAACCTGTGATCAGGTTTATACCATTGATGCTTATGGAAGTAATGAAATAAGTATAGAAGAAGAGATGGATTCAGTTCTGAGCCAATTGGGTGAGGAAGATGAGTTAATCATCTTCACCGATCTGGCCGGAGGAAGTGTTACCAACCGTATTTTAATGAAAAGTCGGCAATCAAATATCTATTTGGTTGCCGGGCTGAATCTTCCTCTCTTGATTGAAGTGGTCCTGGCTGAGCCGGATATTCCTGTTGCTGAGGTAATCGAAACAGCAATAAACAAAGCAAAAGAACAAATAATGGATATAAAACAATGGATGGCAAAGAATCAGGAATTAACAGATTGATTGCGAAACATGGATGAGAGTAAATAATTTAAAAGCAGGATAGTATAGATGATTAGTTTAGTTCGTATTGATGACCGCCTTTTGCATGGTCAGGTGGCACTTACCTGGACTCCTTCCATGGGAGCAGGTTGTATTCTGGTGGCGAACGATAAAGTAGCTGCCGATGATTTTCAGAAAATGGCACTTAACCTCGCCAAGCCGGCCAATGTGAAGCTCCTGGTCAAGAGTCTCACTGATACAGCAGCGATTCTGAACGATGCCCGTTATAATGGAATTAAGATGCTGGTATTGGTAAATAGCGTCAGGGATGCCTTTTCTCTTTCGGAACTGGTTCCTGACATCAAATCCATCAACTTCGGGGGAATACGTACCAGAGAGGGATCAAAAGCAATATCAAAGGCTGTATCGTTGACTGAAAGTGATATTTCCATTATCCAAAAGATGCTGGACAAAGGTTTTGAGCTTGAAATACGTCAGGTTCCGGGTGATAAAAAGCAGATGCTAAGAGATGTTTTATAGTTTGTTTATAGGTATCAATATTGTCGCATTAATATGCTTTCAATAGGTTAATTATCTGTAAACAACCAAATAGTAAATAGTAAATTATTTAATGGTAAATACTTAAATGTTGACAACTTACCTTTTGATTACGCTGATCGTCATGTTCGGCCATCTTGAAGATTTCCTTGGAACTTCAATGCTCTGCCGTCCTCTTGTTTTGGGTCCGTTGGTTGGATTGGTTCTTGGCGATATGACCCAGGGAATCATGATCGGGGCTACGCTCGAACTGGTATTTATGGGTAATATAAAGGTGGGCGCAGCCATTCCTCCGGATATCATTACTGGTGGTGTGTTAGGCACAGCATTTGCCATTATGTCAGGCAAAGGTTCTGAGATTGCCCTTGCCCTTGCTGTTCCTATTTCCATATTGGCTGAACTGGTCATAAGCGGACTGTTTGTTTTCCGTCCTATCTTCAATAAACGGTTTGAACGTTATGCTGAAGAAGGCAGTGCAAATAAAATCGAAATTCTGCATCTTTCATCAGGACTATTAAAACCAATCCTGATGGGGATAATTACCTTTCTGGCACTACAGTTGGGAACCGATGCCGTTAAGTCATTACTGGGATCAATCCCTGAGTGGGTACAATCCGGACTGACTGTTGCAGGAAATATGCTGCCGGCTTTAGGTTTTGCCCTTTTAATGAACCTGATGTTCAACAAGAATATGGCGCCTTACTTTTTCCTCGGCTTCATCCTGACCAGTTACCTGAAACTACCGATGATTGCCATTGGAGGGCTGGGGGTAATCATTGCCATCATTATCACCGGATCAAAGAAGAAAGCAAACACCGAGGATGAGCTGTTTCACGAAGATGAACTTGAAGTTGAAACAATTGTTCCTGAAGCTAAATTGAAACGTGGAGACATACGAAGCATCTTCTTCCGTTCTCTTGCTCTTGAAGCAAACTTTAATTTTGAATCCTGGCAGAATACAGGATTTGCCTTTTCAATTATGCCTGCACTAAGGAGACTATATCCTGCAAAAGAGACAATGGCTCCGGCACTAAAACGGCATTTGCAGTTCTTCAACACTGCACCTCATGGATCAACCCTGATCATGGGCATTACAGCAGCCATGGAAGAAGAAAACAGTCGTGATGATGAATTTGACGAAGAATCCATCAATGCCGTTAAAATGGGATTAATGGGGCCACTGGCAGGTGTTTTCGATTCATTCTTCTGGGGAACACTCAAAGTAATCGCTGCCGGTGTAGGAATCTCACTAGCTTTGAAAGGTAATCTTTTGGGGCCTGTATTATTCTTACTCATCTTTAATGTTCCCCATTTCATATTACGGTATAACCTTACCTTTATCGGCTACAATGCAGGGAACAGGTTTCTGCAGAACCTGGCCAAAGGAAACCTGATGGCCAAACTGACCACCGGTGCTTCCATTCTTGAGCTGATGGTTGTAGGTGCCATGCCGGCCTTGCTGATGAACATTAAAACCCCACTCAAAATTGGAACCGAAGGTGCAGTTGCCGTTCAGGATGTATTGGATCAGATGATCCCCAACATGATTCCACTGGCACTGACTTTCCTGGTGTATTACTTCGTAAAGAAGAATGTAAAAACTACCTGGTTGTTGCTGGGACTGCTGGTATTCGGATTTTTAACCAGCATATTGCACATCTTTGCATAGGGCATGGAGCATGGGGCTTATAGCATGGAGCATGGAAAAGGGAGACCGGAGAATGGAATAAGGAAAAAGGAAAAAGGAAATAAAAGGCTTTATAAATAAATAAATCGCTGAATGAAGGGAATAGGTGTTTCACCGGGTATATCCGTTGGGAGAGCTTGTGTAATCAGGAAAATCAAGAGTAGTATTCATGAGATCCCTCCGGAGAGTGAAGCTGACATTCTTAGGGAGGTTGAACGGTTTGATCTTGCCATTCAACAATCGGTTATAGATATTGAAATCCTTCTGGAAAAAGGGAAACATACACTCCTCACTGAAGAACTTGCAATTCTTGAAACACAGATTGAGTTTCTTAACGATCCTCAATTAAAGGAGAACGTAGAAATAAAAATTAATACAGAGCATAAGACAGCAACCATTGCTTTGGAAGAAGTGATTCAGAGCCTGATTGATCTGTTTGAACAGATGGACGATGAATACCTACGTACCAAAGCGGAAGATTTTAAAGACATCGGGAAACGAATACTTGTGCATCTGAATGGCGATCAGGCAACTGCTCAACTTCTGCATCCTGATGATCCCTGTATCCTTATAGCGGAAGATTTCTCACCATCGGAAACCATTTCACTTGACGCATCGAAGGTTCTTGGAATGGCAACAAGGCTGGGCGGGAAGACTTCACACACAGCAATCATTGCCCGGACAAAGGGTATCCCTGCAGTTGCAGGATGCGGTGAATCATTGGACCTGGTGTGCGATAACGATTTGCTCATTCTGGATGGTCTGGAAGGGTTGGTATGGATTAATCCTGATGAAGATACGATCACCAAATATACTATTTTACAAGAGGAGTACCGTAAACATTCAGAATGGCTGAAATCACTTAAAGATGCCCCTGCTCTGACTACTGACGGACATAAGATAACACTCAAGGCCAATATTTCTGCAGTTGAGGATATGGAAACTGTACTTGAACATGGAGGTGAGGGGGTTGGTCTTTTACGCACTGAACTATTATTTATGGGTCGTAAATCCTATCCTGCGGAGGAGGAGCAATTCGAATTCTATCAGCAGATTGCAGGTAAATCAAGGCAGATGCCTGTTACGGTGCGCACGATAGATATTGGTGCCGATAAACAACTACCCTGGTTGAACCTTTCTGCGGAGAATAATCCTGTTCTGGGTTACCGTGCAATACGTATCTGTCTCGATCGACCTGAACTGTTTATGACACAGCTACGGGCCATACTTCGCGCCAGTAAGTATGGAAAACTGAAGATCATGTTCCCCATGATCAGTAGCCTTCAGGAACTGCGTTCTGCTAAAGCCATGTTGATGGAAGCAAAGAAGCAGTTGACTGATGAGAAGATCAGTTTTGATGCAGATATTGAAACCGGTATCATGATAGAAGTTCCATCGGCTGCACTAATTACTGATATTCTAGTCCGGGAAGTTGATTTCTTCAGCATCGGGACCAATGACCTGTGTCAGTATACCCTGGCTGTCGATCGGATGAATGAGCAAGTGGCATATTTGTACGATCCCTATCACCCCGCTGTATTGCGTTTGATCCAACAAGTCATTCAGCAGGCCGGAAACAACCAGATTGAAGTAAGCCTTTGCGGAGAACTTGCATCCGATCCCCAGGCAACCATGCTGCTCATGGGATTGGGACTAACAGTATTTTCTATGTCGGCTGCATCTATTCCGCAAATCAAAAACATCATCATCAGCAATAGTATGGAAAAAGCCCGCGAGGTCGCACAAAAGGTCATGCTCATGGAAGACTCCAATCAAATAAAAACCTATTTACAACTTATAAATCCATGATTTCAAAAGATTATATCATTCTGTCCCCTGACGGTATCCATGCCCGGCCGGCTACTGCCTTGCTAAAGCTTGCCCGACAGTTTAAATCCGTTGTCCATGTGACCAAGAATCAGAAAACCGTACGCTTAAACAGCATGCTGAACCTGCTAGCCCTTTCGCCTAAATTTGGGGAAACAATAACAGTATCCGTTGACGGTGAAGACGAACAGGAAGCACTGGAAGCCATCGGGTTCTTTTTTACTGAAAACTTAAAAGACATATAATAAAACCAATCACATGAAGCGTCCATTTCAATTCTAATCTGACATACCAGAGTATGATTG
>Ga0118677_10005723_pt1 | contig 21570 bp, 9 predicted proteins | sample AliMusrvi5mmetaG_FD_86154 | JGI IMG/M metagenome (GOLD analysis project Ga0118677, IMG submission 86154)
GCTTGAGTATGCGCCGCCCGGAATGGCTCAAATCGTTGTTTGAGCGCGGCACGCCGGAAGTCATGCGCGGCGATGAACTGCGCTTCGTCGGCATGCCCGTCGGCGGCCTCTGCTCGGGCCAACTCTATCTGGGAGGCGATGGCAAGCTGTGGCAGTGGGACCTGTTCAACCGCCACATCGGCACCGGTGACGGCCATTACGCCCATCCGCCCGTGCCGCAGTCGCCCGTCGAGCAGGCGTTCAGTCTAACAATCGACGGCAAGCCCCGCGCACTCGACCGCAGCGGCTTCAGCAACGTGACGTTTCGCGGCGAATACCCGATCGGCAAGGTGAGCTACCGTGATCCCGCCGCGCCGGTGGAAGTTGACATCGAGGCTTTCTCGCCGTTCATTCCACTCAACTCCGAGGACTCGAGCCTGCCCGCCACCATCCTGCGCTACACCGTGCGCAACACCTCCGCGAAGAAAGTGGAGCTGGAACTGATCGGATCGCTAGAAAACGCGGTGTGCCAGGGCCGGCGTGACCGGCCCGGCACGCGGCACATCAAGCGGGTTGCGGGCGAGGGCTTCACATTCCTCGAGTGTACGGTGAGCAAGCCGCTAGCCGTGGCCGGCGACACGCGTCCCGATGTGGTGTTTGAGGATTGGAGCAAGGATACCTATCAGGACTGGACGGTCGAGGGCACCGCCTTTGGCAAGGGCCCGGTGAAGAAATCCGCCATCCCATCCTATCAGGGTGACGTCGGTGGCGATACCGAGCGCGTCGTCAATTCCCACGCCACCGCGCCGAGTGCCGACATCGCCGGCCGCGACAACGCGACCGGGAAACTAACAAGCCGCAAGTTCAAGCTCGAGCGCCACTTTCTGCGGCTGTGGGTCGGCGGCGGCGATCATGCCGGGCGCACCTGCGTCAACCTGCTCGTCGATGGCAAGGTGGTGCGTAGCGTCACCGGTCGCCGCAACAACCTCATGACCCTGCAATCGCTCGATGTGCGCGACTGGGAAGGCAAGGAGGCTCTGTTAGAGATTGTCGATGCGCAGCAGGGCGAGTGGGGCAACATCGGCGTCGGCGGCATCACCCTGGCCGACGCGCCCGCCGAAGCCCCCACTTTGGAGGGCCTGCCGGATTGGGGATCGATGGGACTGGTGTTGTTAGGTAAGCCGGCCGACCTCTGCGCAGACGCCCTAACGGCCGCGCTTGACGCCAAGCTGACTGGCTCGATCGGCCGCAGGTTTTCGCTAGAGCCCGGGGCCTCTGCCACCGTGGATTTCGTGCTGGCGTGGTATTTTCCGAACCTGAGAATCAACGGTGTGCACGACAGCGGCCGCTGGTATGCCAGCAAGTTCAAGTCGGCCCTCGAGGTGGCCGACTATCTGACAAAGAACTTCAAACGTCTAACGGATGAGACGAAGTTGTGGCGCGACACCTGGTATGACTCGACCCTGCCGTACTGGTTCCTCGATCGCACCCAACTCAACACATCGATCCTGGCGACCTCCACCTGTCAGCATTTTCGTTCGGGCAGGTTTTGGGCATGGGAGGGCGTCGGCTGTTGCCACGGCACCTGCGGTCACGTCTGGCAGTATGCCCACGCGGCGGCGCGGCTTTTCCCCGACCTCGAGCGCGGCTTGCGCGAGATCGTCGATTTCGGCTTTGCCCTGCAACCCGACGGCGCGATCTTCTTCCGCGGCGAAAACAACAACATCCCGGCCATCGACGCGCAGTCAGGCTCGATCCTGCGGGCGCTGCGCGAACACCAGATGAGCGAGGACGGAGCATTCTTGAAACGCAATTGGCCGGGCATCCGGCGCGCCACCGAGTGGCTCATCAACAAGGATGGCGACGGCGACGGCCTGATCCGCAGCAACCAGCACAACACGCTCGACACCGATTGGTTCGGAGCGGTGGCGTGGCTGAGCGGTCTCTATCAGGCGGCGCTGCAGGCCGCCGCCGCGATGGCCGACGAGACCGGCGATGGCGATTTCGCAGCCAAGTGCCGGGCGATCTCGGTCAAGGGGCAGGCCATGCTTGTTAGTGAGTTATATGATGGCGAGTACTTCATCAACAAGGTCGATCCGGCGCATGCCAACTCGATCAATTCGGGCACCGGTTGTGAGATCGACCAGGTGATGGGGCAAAGCTGGGCCTATCAGGTCGGCCTGCCGCGGGTGTTTCCGGAGAAGGAAACCAAGTCCGCGTTGCAGTCATTGTGGAAGTATAACTTCAGTCCCGACGTCGGGCCATACCGGGCGCGCTACAAGACCGGCCGCTGGTACGCGATGGCGGGCGAGGCGGGACTCCTGATGTGCACGTTCCCGCGCAAGGACTGGGACTACAAACAGGCGCAGGGCGGCGGCGATTCCGGCATGGCCGGCTATTTCAACGAGTGCATGAATGGCTTCGAATACCAGGTGGCCGGCCACATGCTGTGGGAAGGCATGGTTCAAGAGGGCCTGGCCGTCACCCGCGCCGTCCACGACCGCTATCACGCGTCGCGACGCAACCCGTGGAACGAAGTGGAGTGCGGCGACCACTATGCGCGCTCGATGGCGAGCTACGGCGTCTATCTGGCAGCCTGCGGCTTCGAGAACCACGGACCCAACGGCCACATCGGGTTTGCGCCGCGTCTAACACCCAACGACTTTCGCTGCGCCTTCACCGCGCCGGCAGGCTGGGGCACCTTCAGCCAGCTCGACGCCCCCGGCGGCCGCGACGCGCGCATCGAGTTGCGCCATGGCACGCTGCGCCTCAAGAGCCTCGCCCTGGAACTCGCCGCCGCCGGCAAGATGCCCGATCTAACAGTCACGAAGGCCGGCAAACCCATCGCGGCAAAGCCGGAGCTAAGTGGCCGCCGCCTGGTGATCCGACTGCCACAGGAAGTTGTTCTAGCGGCCGGCGAAACCATCGAGATCCGCATGCGGGGGTAGTCCGCACGGAGGTGGTCCGCACAGTCCCCTGTGCGGATCTTTTGCGCAAGAGCTGCGAAACCGAGTGATCTGAGGCGTCGTGGGGCAAAGTCGGATAGAAGACCGCTCAGAGGACTGAGCGGACTACCCCTGTGCGGATCTTCAGCGCAAGAGCTGCCATACTGAAGTGATCTGAAGCGTCATGGGGCGGCCCTGCCAAATGCCCCACCCGGTCAATCTCCCGCAGCGACGACCCTGCGACGCCCGGGGTGAATTGTTAGCAAATGGTTCTGACGATCGTCGGAACCATTTGCTAACAGCTAGGGAGGATTTCTTGCGGCTTGGGCAGGGAGAGCGGCTGGGTACCTGGTTGAGTGACTTGGGAACTTGGCATGATTCCGGGCTGGAGAGCCGTTGGGATTCAAAGCCCTATGGCAGGACCTGCGGCGCAAACGTCCGTCACGCCGTGAGCTGGAAGCGGGGAGAAAGCCAGGACAAAGCCCTTGCCGGAATGGTCGCTGCGCTACCATCGTGAGTCCGCATGAGTGCATGCCACCGGTTGCCAGAGGAACGCGCCTCGGTCTCGCGAAAGGTTTACGTCGGCCCGCCGCTGGTGATCCTGGCGGCACTGGCCTTTTGCGCGGCGTTTTTCCTGATTCAAAGCAGTGCTTGCGTCCAAGGGGCAATCCACCTAAGCCCTTCCCTGCCATGAGCGATGCCGCCCCCCCGCAGTCCCACCAATCCACCGAAGCCGAACTGATCGCCGTCCGCCGCGAGAAGCTCGCAAAACTGCGCGAACTCGGCGTCGATCCGTTTGGCGCGCGCTTCGAGGTGAGCACCACGCCCGCTGCGCTGCACGCGGATTTCACCGAGGGCCTGCAGGTGAAAGTGGCCGGGCGCATCACCGCATTGCGCGACATGGGCAAGTCATGCTTCATCCAAGTGGGCGACATCCATGGCTCGATCCAGGGGTACGTCGGGACCAAGAATCTAACGGAACATGACGCGGCAGTGTGGAAATGCCTGGATCGGGGAGACTGGGTCGGCATCGAGGGGGAAACCTTCATCACCCGCACCGGCGAGCCGACCATCAAGGTGGCCAATTTCACCGTGCTGTCCAAATCCCTGCGGCCGATGCCCGACAAGTGGCACGGCCTGGCCGACCGCGAGCAAATCTACCGCAAGCGCCATCTGGATTTGATGGGTAACCCCGCGAGCGCCGCGTTGTTTGTGAAACGCTCGCTGATCATCGCTGAGATCCGCCGTTTCATGCAGGACCGGGGGTTCTTGGAAGTCGAAACGCCGATGCTTCAGGACGTGGCCGGCGGTGCTGCGGCCCGCCCGTTCGAAACCTATCACAATGCGCTGGGCATGCCGCTGACCTTGCGCATCGCGCCCGAACTGTTTCTCAAGCGCCTGCTCGTGGGTGGCTTCACCAAGGTGTTCGAGCTGAACCGGAGTTTCCGCAACGAGGGCATCTCGCGGCGTCACAATCCGGAATTCACCATGTTAGAGGCGTACTGGGCGTTTTCCGATTTCGAGGGCATGGCTGATCTGGTCGAGGAACTCGTCTGCCACCTCGCCGAAAAATTCTGCGGCGGCCTGCAAATCGACCATAAGGACGACGAAGGCAACCTCCTGCGCACCATCAACCTTGCCCGCCCGTGGCGTCGCGCGGCCTATCACGACCTCATCGCCGCCGCCGCCGGCGCGAATTTCTTCGATCTGACACCCACCGGCCGGCGCGAGCGCTGCGAGGCCCTCGGCGTGCAGATTTCCGCGGAAATGGAGGACTACGAGGTCATCCAGCAGGTTTTTGAGAAACTCGTTGAGGAGAAAACCTTCGATCCGTGTTTTGTCACCCGGGTCTCCAGCCAATTGGTGCCGCTGGCCAAGGTCAGTCCCGGCGGCACCACCGTCGAGGTGTACGAACTCATCATCAACGGCCAGGAGATTTCCCCCGGTTACTCCGAACTCAACGACCCCGACGTGCAACGCGAGCGCCTCGAACACCAGTCCGGCGAGGAAACCCAAAAGGTCGATTACGATTTCATCGAAACCCTCGAACACGGCATGCCCCCGGCCGGCGGCATCGGCATCGGTCTCGACCGCCTGTGCATGATGCTCACCGGTGCCCCCACCATCCGCGATGTCGTGCTCTTTCCGCTGCTCAAGCGGAAAGAATGAGGGCGGTCTTCACACTCCGATCATGCGCCGGAAATCCCGTGCGGTATCTTCGTCTAACAGGCGCAGGGCGGATTCCACCGGCAGGTCGGCGGCGATAATCTCCTGGGCGGCTGTCAGGGCGGGGTACTCAGTGTGGCGGAACTCCAGCACCCGCGTGTCGGAGTCCCACAAGGTCCAGGCCGCGCGCAGATCGCCGTCGCGGGGTTGGCCCACCGAGCCGACCATCACCGCACAGACGATGCCCTCGGGCAAATGCACCCGGGTGGCATTGATCCACTCCGGGGTGACCGCCTCGGCGGGATCGAAAAACAACTCCTGACGGTGCGTGTGGCCCAAAAACCCGATCCCGCGTCCGGACTCGCGCAAGCGCTCCAAAGTCGGCAGCGCATCGTGCAGCGAGCGCAGGTACGGCCACTCCTCCGGGTGATGCAGGGCGGCATGGGCAACCACGCCGCCGGGGATATCCAGCTCCCGTGGCAGGGCGCGCAACCAGGCCGCGTTGTCCTCGCTCAGGGTGCGTGCCGCTTCCTCCACCCCGGCCCACACCGGGTTTTTGCGCCAATCGCGGTTGGCTGGCAGGGCCGAGGGATCCCTGCGGATGTGGTTGGTGTAGAAATCGTGGTTGCCCATCACGCAGTCCCCGCCCAGCGCCCGCACCCGGCTCACGCAGGCCTCCGAACTCGCGCCGTAGCCCACGATGTCGCCGCCGAAAACCACCCGACTGGCCTTGGTCCTGGCCACATCCCGCAGCACAGCCTTGAGCGCCGGATCATTGGCGTGAATGTCAGACAAGATGGCAATCTTCGGCATCGGACCTCTATTCTACCTTATGCGTCAAGCCAGTGCCAGGCAGCCAGTGCGGGCCACCACCCGGCGTCAAGATGTTTTTGATAAGAGGACACTCCTTCTATTTGAGTCACCGCAGTTCCGCGGCGATGACGCGCAGCCATGGAGTGCGGGGACTTGTCACCGCTTTCCCGCTGAGGAGCCTTGGCGACGGGACAACAGGCGCTCTCGCTCTGACGTTTCACACGTCTCCGATGCTCCGCACCGCAGCGGACAAGTCCGCCTCTGCCCAAAGCGGTGACAAGTCACCGCACTCCACGGCGTGGCCGAAGCCACGACAGTCGTGGCGCCTCACGGGGCAGCGGGAGCGAGGCTCAGGGCGTCGCCGGCGTGGTGGATGAGCAGCGGCTCGCGGTGGGTGGCCTGACGCAACAGCTTGCCGTCGCGGGTGTAGGTGAGCCACTGGACGGTGCCGTCGTGCATGGTGCCGGAGACGCGGATGCCGGACTCGGCGGGGACCTGATAGAAGGCGAACTCCTTCCAGGCGGAGGGCACGGCGCAGAAGGCGTCGAGGTGGTCGTCGGCGGACTGCACGGCCATGGCGAGCGGGACGAGCAGATAGGAGGCGTAGTTGGTGGTGAAATGATAGTTCTTGCTGCCGGGGAACTCGGAGACGCCTTGCTGCCAGGCGTCCTCGCAGCGGAAGTTATGCTTGAGGATTTCCAGCGCGTGATCGCCGCGGCCATAGTGGAGGTCGGTGAGTGCGAACCAAGTGGCGACGAAGCCGATCATGCCATCGCCCTTGCGGTTGCGCTCCCAGGTGTGCTCGAGGGTGCGCAACGCCTTGGCGCGATCCAAGGTCGGGATGAGTTCCATGGTCGGCCAGCCGAGATAGACGAAGCCGCGCACGCCCTGATAGCCGCCGCCGCTGCGTTGGTCCGGGTCGCCGGCGAACTCGAGGTAGCGCTGGTCGTTCTGGGGGATTAGCAGGTGCTCGGCAACATCGCGCCAATGCTCGCTGAGGGCCGCGTCGCTGCCGAGGGCGAGGGCATCGCGACTGGCGATGAGCAGGCACCACTTGGCGGCGAGGGCCGCATCGATGGGATGCGGGGCGATCAGGTCCTCGGTTAGGGACGTCATCTTGGGCAGCAGGTAGTCGCCGCTGTGCGCGTCGCGTTGGGCGAGGCCGCACCAGAATTGGGCGAGGCCGCGCATGAGCGGATAGAGTTGGGCGGGCGGGAAGCTCTTGTCCGGATAGAAACGCTGGTGGCGCTGGAACAGGGCGGCGGCAAAGCCATCGAGGTGGCGCTGCAATTCATACTGGCCGCAGGGGATGTTGCGGCCATCGGTTTTCACCTCGTGGGCGAAGGCCATGGCGTCGGCGGTCGCGGTGCCGCCGGTGAGGGTGTTGGTATAAACCCGCGCGTTGTCATGCAGCGCCTCGGGTTTGAAATGGCAGTCGAGGATGGCCTTGGCCTGGTCCGGCAGGCCCACTGCGGTGAACGCCTGGGTCGCCCAGCCGGCCGCGCCATAGGTGAACGGGTGCATGTCCCAGCAGGGCACACCGAACATGCTTTCGCCCGGCAGGTAGCGGTTGCTGCCACAGGTGCTCAGCGTCCAGTAAAGCGAGCGATACCACAGTCGCTCGATGTCCGCGTCGGGCAGGGCGAGCACGGCGCACTGCCGCCACAGCGCGTCCCATGCGGCACGCTGGGCGGTGAGTTGGTCGGCGAAACCGGTGATGGTTTGGACGCCGCCTGGCTTGCTAGATCCGGTGGCTTGCAGGTGGAACGAGAGGGAAACGGCTTGGCCGGGGGTGAGGTGGAGGGTGAAATGGTTGGCGGCGGCGCGGGTCAGCGGCTGGTCCGAGTGCAGCGACCAGTTGAAGCGGGTGAAGGCGTCGGCCGGGGACGCGGCGACTAACAAGTTAGGCGAGGGTTGCCCAAGGATGGCGGTGGCGGGCAAGTCGAGGTGCCACTCGCGGGCACTCTCGCCCAGAGGGGTCAGGCGGATAGCCAGCAGCGAGGGATCGGCCATCGAGCAGAACACCTCCGAATCGTAGCCGGCGTCCTGCGGGTAACGAACCGAGGTTTTGGCCAGCCCATCTGTTAGTGACAGCTCCTGGTGATAGGACACGGCAGTGAGGCCGGTGAGCGCGTCGCAGGCAAGCAGCGGGCCGGCGAGCGGGAGGCGCTGATCGGTATTGCGCCACAGTTCGGCGCTCCACAGGGTGGGGATGCCCAGACCGGAGGCTGCCAGACAGCCGCCCATGCTGACGTTGCCGAGCAACAGGCCCGGTGCCTTGGCATCGGCGCTGGCGCTGGCAAACGCGTGGCGTCGCAGCCGTTCGAGTTGCACGGTGCGGGCTTCCGCCGCGGGATCGGCGGGCGGGCCGGGCGCTTGTGCAAACGCGGCAGCGGGCAGGGAAAGGGCGGCACTCATGAGCAAGCAACAGGTGTTCCGGACACAGGTTCGGGTGAGGCGGCGGGGCATGTTAGGAAAAGGTCAGGGCTGTTTCGGCGGCTCGCTCTCAGGGCTGATTTCGATGGCGCCGCTTGTCTTGTTAGACGAGGCGGGCTCCACCTCCATCACCAGTTGGACGGGCTCGGCCGCGGCGAGGCGTTTGATGTCTAACCGATAGGTTGTCTTCTTGTTCTCGCTGCCGGCCCAGCCGTCGTGAGTGTCGGCGGCCAACTCGCGGCCGTTTTGGACGAGGGCGACTTTCTGAATCGTGAGGGCCGACTCGCCATCGCGAAAATGGAAGGTCACGAGTTGGGTGCCGGCGCTGCGGATCGTGGCGGAGGCATCGAACGTCCAACGTTGGGCGCCATCGCCGACGAACGACTCGGGCGACCAGGTCGGGTTGGTGAGTTTCGATTCGGCGGGCGGCACGACTTGCCCGACGGGCACCACCAGGTCGGCGCGATACTTGGCCATCAGGCGGGTGGCGGTTTGGATCGGATCGCCATTCGGCCGGTCCAGAAAGGCGCTTTGGGTGGAAGTGATCCAGCGGCCGTCGGCAGCGACGCGCCATTTCTGATAGGCCGCTTCATCGAAGGCGGTGTCGGTTGCCAGGGCATGCTCGACGCGCTGGATGAACTCGCGCCAACGACCCAAGTAGTAAGTGCGGAACAACCCGTTCCACTGGCGGCGCGCGTAATCGCTGAGGCCGCCGCCGGGCGCGTGCCAGGTTGTTAGAATCTCGCGGGCGTTGTGTTCGTAGTAATCCGCTTCGGCGGGGGTGGCGGCCCATGAGCGCGCGTCGGAGATCCAACGGCCGAGCAGCCACTCATGGCGGGTCCCTAACAGCATATCCAGATCTTCGCCCAGTTCCATCAGGCGCGCGGCCTCGCGTTTGAATGCGGCGAGGTCCTTGCCGGCGGCGGCGGTCAGCAGGCGTTTGCCAACCAGATAGGTGGCATTGCTCAGTGCCTGGCGGGTGAGGTTGACCAGGTCATACTGATAGCCGTCGGCCTGGTGGCACGCGGGGTCGGCGGCGAGCAATGCATCGATGGCGGTCACCAGTGCGGCCTGCTTGGGCGGGACGGGCAGTTTGCGGGCGCTTTCGTGCAGGTTGGGCACGGTTTGGAGGAGATTCTGGCGGCCCCACAGGCCTTCCGGATCGTCGTTGAAAATCTCGGCATGGAGGATGCTCCAGGCCTTGCGCACGGCGGGATCGACGCGGCCGGCGCGGCGGTCGGCATAGGCGTCGAGCCAGGCGTTGACATCGAGCTTGGCGTTGGGATACCACGGTTGTTCGAAGAGCAGATCGAAGATGACGGGGTTGATGTTGAGGCCTTCGAGGGTGGTGCCGATGCCGCGGCAGTTCGGGACGGGCAGGGCGGCGGCCATTCTGTTAGCTATGACATCGAGCGGGGCGACATAGTTGGTGGTGCCGCCGAAGTTGCCAACCACGCACCAGACAAAGGGCGCGCCGTGGAAATTGTCCGACTTGCGGAAAAACTCGGTTTGTTCGCAGACGTAATCCAGATAGATCATCTTGCCCTTGGGCACGGCGAGAGTGAGGGCCTTGAGGCGCGGCGGCGTCCATTGCTCGTCGAAGAAGAAATTCCATGACATCAGGTACCAGGTGGCGTCGGGGTCGCCGCCGGCCATGGATTGATAGATCGTGCTGGAAACCTTCGCCAGATAGTCCGGTTCCCAACTCGGGGGTGCGATTTCGTTGAAGGGATCGGCGCTGTAGAGGTGGTCGGTGCCATACATGGCGGCCTGTTCCTTGAGGAAACGATGTTGGATATCGATGAAGAGCGGATCGGTGGGATCGAGGAACCAGGTCGCATACTTGTCGGCCATGCCGCCCCAGCCGGGTTTGATCTGGGTGATTTTGGCGTCCGGCTTGGCGGTCTTGAGTTGTTGGGGGACGTGGCCGGCGAAGGCGGCGAGGATCGGTTGCATGCCGAGGGAGCGGGCGCGGGCGAGGATTTGGACTTGGAGTTTGCGTTGGCCGTCGATGTAGGACAGGGGCAGCGGTCCGCCCCAGGAGTCGAGGTTGGCCATGCGTTGCCAAGGCAGATGGGCGGGGCCGGCGAAGAATTCCTGCACTTGCTGTTGGGGGATGCCATAGGATTGCCAGACTTTCAGCCAGGTGGCTTCCTGGCCGCATTGGAGCAGGGGGCGGTTGATGCCGTTCATGGCCATCCAATCGACGAAGCGCTGCCACTGGTCCCAATGCCACCAAGGGAACGAATAGCCGTAGGTGCAATAGTTCAGGGCGAAGCGCTCGGGCGCGGCGCAGGTCTGGCGCAGCTTGGTGGCGGGCAGCGGTGGCGGGGTGGCCAGGTGCAAGGGAGCGTTCGCCTCCCAATCGAAATTGGCGCGGCAGTCGCTGCGCAGATACCAGTTGAAGGCCATGGCCAGGCTGATGCCGCGGTTGCCGCGCAGGACAATGAGCTTGTCGGCTTGATCGACCTCGAAGACATCCATGCCGGCGTCGGCGGGAATCACCTCACAGCGGAAGCGCTCGGCGTGCTCCGGCAGCACGCGCCGGATCAATGCCATGGCCGCCGCGGCGGGATCATTCGCGGTTGCGGGCGCGGCGGCCGGCGCGGGATTGGTGTTTGCAACCGGCATGGCCATCAGGACGGGCGCGGTCAGGGCGATGGGTCCGCGCGCCGACCAGCCGACGAAGTCACGGGCGGCGGGTGGGGCGGGTTGCGCCGCAGGAACAACGCTTGGATCAAACAGAACAACCGGCATCAGCAACAGGATGGTGCGAGCCCTCATTTTTCGGCGGCGGGTTCGGGCGTGGAATTGGCGGTTAGAACGGGATCCGCCTTGCCGGGGACAAACAGGCCGGCATGCAGCGTGGCACCGGACGCCAGCACAATCGGCATGGAGTTATCGACTTTGGAAGTGGCCGTGACCGGGGTGTTGTCCAACGTGTAGCGCACGACCGCGCTGGGGGTGCTGCGGAGGATGCTGAAGATGGAAGCCGCGGCGCTGCCGTCGGCGTTTTGGGTCACGCGCACCCGCAGGCTCAGCGGGTCGAGGTGGATTTTGCCTGCGGCGTATTGCTCGGCAAACTGTTGGTCGGTGGCGGCGCACACTTGTTTGAGGTCATAGCGCTTGGCCACATCCATCACACTCTTGTTGGTCACCGGGAAACGGTAACGTTGGCAGTCGGGCACCAGGTTTTCGTCGCCAAACACCGACAGCAGCGCGCAGATCAGGTTGATGCGCAGCGGATCACTGACCGATGCGGGTGCCCGCCCGTCCTTCTGGGCCTCGATTTTGTAGTAGGCGCGGAACCATTTCTTGTACACGTCCCACCCCAGCTTGCGGATCAGGCCCATGTGAAACGAATGCAGGTCGTCCACGCCCATCTTGTCCCAGGGGGTGTCGCTGGCCAGGTATTTCTTGCCGGCGTTGAGGTAGAAATTGTTGTTGAAATCATAGCCGGTCTGGCGGCCGCCGGGGCCGAATTCGATGCGGTAGCGGCTGTCCTTGGTGAGCAGTCGCTCCAGGGCGTAGGACAGCTTGATATTGGCAAACGCCTCGCCGCCGGCGTTGGGCGTGATGTACCAGCGTGCGAAGTCGCGGGCATCGAAGACATGGCCCATTTCATGCACGAAGCCAAACTCGACCTTGCCGGATTTGAAGTCGTTCATGAAGGGACCCACACAGGTCCAGTCGATGTCGATGCCGTCAAGCCCGGCCGTGCCCCAGGCACCGAGCTTTTCTTTCCCGCGCAGGATCATGGGCGGCTGATTGGCAGTGAGTTCGACCATCGAGTCATAGATCTGGTCGAGGAAACCGATGAACTCCTTCGGGTTGTCCAGAAGTTGCCAATCCTCGGGGCGGAACCGGGCACTGACATGCAGGCCCTTGAGGGTTTCGGTTTTCACGGGGGCCGGGGCCTCGGCGGCGAGGGCGGCTTGGACGACGAGCCCGAGGGTCGGCGCGAGCAGAAGGGAACGGAGCGGATGGATCATGAGGAGACGGGGTGGATCTTGCAGCATTCGCAGGGCGATCAAGCGATCCCAAGCTGGCGTCGGGCGCACCCGCCGGCAAGCGCAATCGGGATATACAATGATTGTACATCGAGAATTGGTGTTACGATGCTTGCCATCCAGTCTGACGCGTTGAGAGTTGGTTTGCCAACCTGCTGCCCGCCTGCCAAAACTAAAATCGAGAGAAAACCTGCAGCACACCCTATCCATCATGAACCACCACCAACCGTTTGTACTTCTGTTAGCATGTCTCACGATCGGCGCTGCCAGCGCCGGGCCGCCGGCCGCGGACGCGCATGCCAACTTCATCCCGTGGCCGAAGAAAGTCGAACTCGACCCGGGCCAGTTGCCTCTGACGTCCGCGCGGATTGTGGCCGGCACCCCGGCCTTGCTGCCGCTGGCCAAGTTGTTGTCGGAGGAGATCGCCGCCACCACCCGCCTGAAGTTGCCGGCCGTCAGCGGCCCGGCCAAGCCCGGCGATATCGTGCTAACACCCGACACCACGCTCAAGGACGAGGCCTACCGGCTCCGCGTGGGCAGCCAGGCGCTCGTCTCCGGCGGCAATTACGGTGCGGTCGCCATGGGCACGGTCAGCCTGCTGCAGGCCATCAGCGGCCAGGGCGAGTCGGCGGCGGTGTCGCGGGTGCGGCTTGATGACAACCCCGACAAGGCCTACCGCGGGTTGATGATCGACCTGGCGCGCCAGTATCACACGATCGACAATCTCAAGCAGATTGTGGAAATGTGCCGGCTGTATAAAATCCGTTATTTGCAGTTGCACCTGACCGACGACCAGGGGTTCATGTTTCCGACCAAGGCCTTTCCCAAGGCGTTCGCCCAAAACCAGAACGGCGGCCAGCCGTACACGCTCGAGGAACTCACCGGCCTGGTCGCCTATGCCGATGTGCGCAACGTGACGCTCATTCCCGAGTTCGACATCCCCGGCCACAGCGCCTCACTCAACCGCTCAGACCCGGACTTCTGGATGATCCGCGGCACCAAGCCCTACGAACATCATGCCAGCATCAACTTCGCCCGCGACGAGGTCATCCAAGCCTGCGTCACCATCATCGGTGAAATGTGCCAGGTCTTCAAGAGCTCGCCCTACTTCCATATCGGCGGCGACGAGGCCGACTACGTCTTCGCCGACCAGAACGTCCACTTCCAGGAGGCGTTCAAGAAACTCGGCCTGGGGGCCAAGGGCCAGCATGAAATGTACCGCCGCTTCCTCGGGCTGATGGATGCCGCGGTGAAGAAGAACGGCAAGCGCACCATTGTGTGGGAGGGATTCGGCCGCGAGCCTGACAGCAAGTTCCCGATGCCCAAGGACGTGATCGTGATGGTTTACGAGAACCGTTTCTATCAGCCAAACGACCTGGTGGCGGACGGCTACACGGTGATCAACGCCTCGTGGACGCCGTTGTATGTGTTGCGCAATCTCACCGATTACACGCAGAAGATCTTCGAGTGGAACATCTATCGGTTTGGTGCCTTCACCAAGGATTACGCCGCCACCACCTGGCGCCAGTTGGAACCCTCCGCCAGCATGTCCGGCACCCAGGTTTGCTCGTGGGAACAACCCCAGGCCATGGAACTCGGCAACCTGCGCCAGCCGCTGGCCGCCATGAGCGAGCGCGTCTGGAACGGCGCGGCCGGCAAAACCTGGCCGGATTTCCAACAACGCCTGGCCGTCACCGATGCCCTGCTGGAAAGCTTGGCGCGCACCGTGCAATGGAAATGCGAGGGCTTGTCCAATGTCGAGGAACGCATGTTCGACAAGTCCGTCACCCTGACCATGACCGCCGCCGAGCCCGGCAAGATCCGCTATACGCTCGACGGCAAGCCGCCGACGGCCGGGTCGCCCGAGTACCAGACGCCCGTCACCATCGAGCAGCCCGGCTTTGTGCGGGCGGCCCTGTTTGACGGCACCGGCAAACAGGTCGGGCCGCTCAGCGAAGACCATTTCCGCAAGACCGGCAAATAACGGACGGGCTGGCTGCTGCCGCTCTAACATACAACACCAAGATATCACATCGTGAACCTGCGCTACAACATGCTGGTTGGAAGAGCCCTCGTTGCGGGAGCGGCGATAAGTCTGTGCTCTGCCACTGCGGCAACCTCTGGTCCGGCAAAGCAACCGGTCGATTTCATCAATCCTATGATCGGGGCGAGCACCAATGCCGAGTTCGGCGAAGGCAAGACCTTCCCCGGCGCGGCGCGGCCCTTCGGTCTGGTACAGCTCAGCCCCGACACCATCACCGGCGGCGACAATGGGTCGGGCTATTCCTATGAGCATCCCACCATCGAGGGTTTCAGTTTCACCCACATGAGCGGCGTGGGCTGGTACGGCGATCTTGGCAATTTCCAGGTCATGCCCACCACCGGTCCCTTGCAGACCAAGCGCGAGCAAAACGCCTCGCCATTCAGCCACGACGATGAGATCGCCCAGGCGGGTTATTATGCGGTGGGCCTCAAGCGCAGCGGCATCCGCGCCGAGATGAGCGCCGCGCCGCGGGCGGGTATGCTGCGCTTCACCTTCCCCAAGGCCGGCGAAGGCCGCATTCAGATCGACCTGGCGCGGCGCATCGGTGAGAACTGCCGCTGGAAGAAGGCCAGCAAGCAGTCGATCACCATGGTCGATGAGCGAACCATCGCCGGATCGATGTACTGTCCGAGCGAGGATGGCGGCTGGGGCGGCGGCGCCGGCGGGTGCAGCTATTCCCTGTATTTCTACGCCCAGTTCAGCAAGGTTCCTAACAATTTCGGGATCTGGGACAAGGACGAGGTGTTCAAGGGCAAGAAGACCCACGAGGGCCGGGATGTGGGTTTCTATGCCGAATTCGCCACTACGGCGGGCGAGCAGATCATGCTCAAGGCGGGAGTGTCATTCGTCAGTATCGAGGGGGCCAAGGCCAACCTCGCGGACAATCTCGATCACTGGGATTTCGAACGCCTGCATCGCGAAGCGCGCGCCGCCTGGGCCAAGGCGGTGGAGGGGTTGAGCATCGAGGGCGGCACCGATGCGCAGCGGGAGGCGTTTTTCACCGCGCTCTATCATCTCATGATCGATCCGCGCGCCGGCGCCGATGTCGATGGCACTTACATAGGCGGGGATGGCAAGCCGCACCGTTCGAAGAACTTCACCTACCGCACGGTGTTCAGCGGCTGGGATGTGTTTCGCAGCCAGTTTCCGCTGCTCACGGTGATCGCTCCGGAGATTGTCAACGATCAGGTCAATTCCCTGGTACAACTTGCCGATCTCAGCGGACGGGGTGTCTTCGGAAGATGGGACCTGCTCAATTGCAGCTCCGGTTGCATGCTGGGCAGCCCGGCGGTGTCGGTGGCGGCGGACGCTTATCTCAAAGGCATCCGCGGCTTCGACATCGAAAAGGCTTATGCCATCGGCAAGCGCACGGTGAACGAAGTGGAAGGCAAGCCGGGCTGGACTCCGGGCAGCTTGTCGTGGACCCTTGAAAACGCCTACGGCGACCACTGCATGGCACGCTGGGCCGAGGCCCTCGGCAAGACTGCGGATGCCCGCGACTTCGCGGAGCGGGCGCAGCATTATCGCAATAACTTCGATCCCGCGGTGAACTGGATGCATACCCGGCAGGAGAACGGCGAGTGGGAGCATTGGCAGGGCCGTGCCGCCGGAGGCCAGGGGTGCATCGAGAGCAATCCGTTCCAGCAGGGTTGGTTCGTGCCGCACGACGTGCAAGGGTTCATCAACCTGCTCGGACGCGAGCGCTTTCTCGCCGACCTCGAGGAGTTTTTCAATAAAACCCCGCTGTCCTTCAAATGGAACGACTACTACAACCATGCCAATGAACCTGTGCACCACGTTCCCTACCTGTTCACCTATGCCCGCGCACCGTGGCTGACCCAGAAGTGGGCACGCATGGTCATGGATCACGCTTATGGCGCGGGCGTGAAGGGCCTGTGCGGCAATGATGATGTCGGCCAAATGTCGGCGTGGTATGTGCTCAGCGCGTTGGGCTTGCATCCGGTCTCCCCGGTGGATGGAGTCTATCTGATAGGCAGCCCGCTGTTCACGCGCGTCTCGGTGCGCCTCACGCCGCCTTACCATCGCGGCACGGCCTTCGTCGTGGTGGCCAAGAACAATTCCGCCGAGAATATATATGTGCAATCGGCGAGCCTGAATGGCAAACCGCTGACCCGCGCCTGGCTGCGGCACGCGGAAATCACGGATGGCGGCACCCTGGAACTGGTCATGGGCAATCAGCCAAATGAGAAATGGGGCAGCGCCCACGAGGATCTGCCGCCATCGGTGAGCGGCGAGCTGGAATATGCCGCGCCCGTATTGTCGCCTGCCACCGCGAATATCGCCAAGGATTTCAATGCCCGCGTGACGGTGCGCAATCGCGGTCCGGTTCCGGCAGTGCCGTTCATCGCGGTCAGGGAAGGCAAGCATCTGCTCGCCAGTGCCGAAAGTGCCGCGCTCGCTCCGAACCAGGAAAAAGCCCTGGATGTGGCGGTGCATTTCGACACCGACGGTCCCCACGCCGTCGAAGTGTTCGGCAAGCGCTCCGCCCCGGTGGACGTGACAGATAATATACCGCCGCGCCTGACGCAGGTGACCATCGGTGAAGAACGAACGCAGGTGGCGGCCGCCTTCTCAAAACCGCTCGACCCGGCCGCGGCGACTGCCGCGTCGCATTATCGCCTCGATGCCGACCTGGTGCCTCGCTCGGCCGTCTTGTCGCCGGATGGATGCACGGTCAGTCTGGCGTTCGCCAACGAGGTGCGACCGGGAAAGCACACGCTGCACGTTGCGGGCATAGCCGACGCGACGCGGGTGAAGAATGTGCTTACATCCGGCCAAGGCGATTTCCTGCTAACCGATACGGTGGTGACGACGGCCAGAACGGACAAGGAGTGGAGCGACCTGCCCATGGGCGCGCCCGCGGCAGACGACTATGCCGACCTTCATTCCAAACACGGCGTGAGCCTTGCCTCGGTACCGGGCTTCGCCGCGCCACAAGGCGGCGAGGGCGGTCTGCAGCGTCTTCTCGACGGTGTGGCCGCTAGTTCGGATGATGACACCGGCCATTGCGCATGGATGGATGGCCCGGGGCGCATGGTCATGGATCTCGCCGCCGAGGTGCCGGTGACCGGCGTGCGCACCTTCTCGTGGCACAAGAGCGACCGTGCGCCGCAGCGCTTTGTCCTCTACGGCGCGAGTGGCGCGACGTTGCCCGATGCCGCAAGCGCGGTGCCCGGTCCGCCTTGGGAGCGAATCGCCGCCGTCGATACGGTCAAACTAGGGCAGGGCGGAAAACACGCATCAGCGGTTGCCGGCTTCAGAGGCAAGGCGATCGGAACCTATCGCTGGCTGCTGTGGGTGCTCGAACCCGTAGCCAACGGCGGCACCCAGGGCACCTTTCTCACCGAGGTGGACGTCACCGTGGCGAAGTGATCGGATATGAAATGGGAAATATATGGCAACTCAATAAATTCACCGCCAAAAAGCCAAGGCCGCCCCTGAAATTGAGGTTTTCCCGCCAGCAAATCCACCTTGGCGAACTTGGCGTCTTGGCGGTAAATCCGCAAGTTGGCCGGGAGGTTCATCGGCTGCCGGGCGCGGGGCGGCAGGGACTGAACGCCCGCAGGCAACGGCCGGGCCGGGGAGGGCGAAAAGCCACGGCGCGGTTGGACCGAGTCCGTCCGCCATCTCCCGAGGTTCCGGCTTTCCCGCTATCCCCCAATTCCCGCTTGATCAGGCCTCCGAAGCAGGCCAGAATCCACCCGTGAACCGTCGGCCCAAGGAAGTATCATGCCTGTTCGTTGTTCCGCCAGAACAACGAACGGTTCGTTTAACAATTGTTACACCGACACGTCATTGAACAAAACTGTTAGCCACAAAGGAAAGAACGTAGAGGGAGAATAAGACATGCAGGCAAAAGAAACCAAACTTCAGGACATTATCGAAGGAACAAAGCAATATGTAATTCCACTCTTTCAACGGACTTACAGTTGGACCAGCAAGGAGTGGGATGTGCTGTGGAAGGACCTAATTGAGCTTTGTGAGGCCGAAAACCCACGGTCACATTTTATCGGGTCAATTGTAAACATGCCTACGGTTTCAGTCCCCGAGGGTGTCGCAAAGTTTTTGCTCATCGACGGTCAGCAACGACTTACCACAATCTTTATCCTGCTCATCCTCTTGCGAGACAAGGCGAGGGAGAGTCAAAACGAGGAATTTGCGGAGGAGATCAACAACACTTTACTCGTTAACCCTTACAAAAAAGACAACGATTTCTTCAAGATCATGCCCACGCAGATCGACAGAGACACGTACAAGAACTTCATTAACGGCAAACCGAACGAGAAGGACAACCCCCTTACGAGGGCGTATGCCTTCTTTGACAAGAAGCTCAAACAGGTTCAGATAGAACATGAGAGATTGAAGAAGATCGTTACAAGCTATTTCTCTGTTGTAAGCATAGTGCTGGACGCAGACGATAACCCGTACCTAGTTTTCGAGAGCTTGAACGCAAAAGGCAGACCCCTGACCCAAGCGGACCTCATTCGCAATTACTTCTTTATGCGTATTCACATAGACAAGCAGGAAGAAGTGTACAACGACTCCTGGGAGCCTATGCAGACGGGCCTGAACGATGTTCTCACGGAGTATATCAGGCACTTCTTGATGAGAGGCGGTAACATCGTGAAGCAAGCCGACGTATACTATGCCCTCAAGGAAAACGTGTCACCGGCAAACGCCATCGACTACCTGAAAGAGCTGAAAACGTTCTCTGTCTATTACCGACGGCTAATCTACCCTGAATTCGAGCCCGAGGTAGATTTGCAGAAGTATTTCCGGAGGCTGAACAGGATAGAAGTCACAACGGCTTATCCGTTGCTCCTGAATCTATATGGGGCCTACATTGACAGCAAGATCAGCAAGGCTGACTTCGTTGACATTCTGAAGATACTTGAGAATTACCTCATCCGTAGGTTTGTGTGCAATGTTCCAACGAACCAACTCAATAAGATTTTTCCCACGGTTTATCCCCAATTACTCGCCAAGCATCCGGATAACCTCGTCCAAGGGTTCAAGGCTGTCCTGCAGAGCAGAGGGTATCCTAAGGATAACGAGTTTTATGTGCGCTTCAAGGACACAAAGTTCTATGGCGCTGGGGACCGGCAGATAAAGACGAAGCTAATTCTCGAAAGCCTTGAAGAGAGCTTTGCCCACAAAGAAGCGGTTCCTTTCGACAAGTTGACGATCGAGCATGTCATGCCACAGACTCTTTCTGCGTGGTGGCAGAATCACCTCGGTGAAGATTGGGAAGAGACCCACGAACTGTATTTGCATACTATCGGAAACCTGACACTGACTGCCTACAATTCCGAACTATCGAATGACGACTATGCCACAAAAAATCAGACCTATGGCGAAAGTCATTTGGAACTCAACAAGTACTTCCTTCCCCTTCCTGCCTGGACGCGAACCGAGATTGAGAAAAGGGCCGACGCATTGGCAAGAAGTGCGCTTGAAATATGGAATTACTTCGGACAGGAGAATTCCATTCCGTCCGAACTTAAGGACGTTACCGGAACCACCCCCGCGGGACTGAACATCTTGGGCCAGCAGTTTCAAGTCCATTCATGGCGAGATGTCCTGGAACAGACGCTTAACACCGTGGCCGATTTGGAGCCCGATAAGTTTGAAGTAATAACGCATAATTTCCCCCGGCATGTTGGTAAGGACAAAACGAAATTTGGAGCGATACGGCAGCTTCAAAACGGCTACTTCATTGAGGTAAACCTGTCGGCCCCGAGCATCCAAAGGTTCTGCTACCAAGCCATTGAAACGATTGAGCTTACGTCAGAGGAATGGGAGGTAACGACTATCTGAAGGGGCTATTTGATGCAGCCGACTCCTTACAGTCGCGGCAGATAATGGCGTGACTCTAGTCTCAATCAGTGGCGGTGGCAATGGTGATCTTGACGCGCCTCCCGCAAAATATCTTCAAGTCGAGCGGCTGGCAGGACCGCCGACCTCGGGGCGGGGCGGCGCTTTTCCGCGGCGATTTTGCGCGATTTTGCTTGCGCGCCGCCCCGCGAACCGCCAGACTGCCCCGTGAGTCCGCCGCGCCGTTCCGTTCCGCCCCAGGCCCCGTCCCGCGGGGCAGACAAGGACATCCCGTTTGATGTTCATTTCGAGTCCGTCAAGGCAATGACTGGTTATTCTGTGCCAATTCTCCTGACTAGTAATGGCGAGGATCTCGAATTCCAAGGGACCGGAGTCTATATTAGGAACGGAACGCGCTATTTCCTTGCAACTGCAAATCATGTCATCCACGGCCTCGACCCAAGTCAGGTAGTTGTGCCAACAGGTATCGGCAGTTTTTCAAGCATTCAACCACGATCGTGCATTTCCACCAACGAGGAGAAGGGTGACATCGCCTTGTATGAGCTAATTGAGCCACTCGCGCTCTTCTCGTACATTGATTATGAAAATGTACGTGATCTTACAGTTGATGGACGCCACATCTACATGATGGGATTTCCCGCTACAAGAGTTTCGCGTAGGAGCAGAGGGCAGATAGAATTTGAGCAAAGGATAGTGCTTACGAGACCGGTGAAGGACGGGCACCATCATTTCCGCCATTTTAACGAACGTGCGAATTTCGTTTGCGACTTCAAGAAGGAGCGCGTCCTTAATGGCAAGGGGAACCTAGTTACATTTCCTGACCCCTATGGCATGTCCGGAGGCGGTGTCTTCGAAGCCTTCTATTCACAGGCCCATACACTTCTGGGGCACACACTAGTTGGCATCATGACAGAATGGAATCCTTCGAAGAAAAGGTACATTCGGTGCACGCGAGCATCCGTCTTGCTTTTCATGATAGATCACCTATGTTTTACCTAACCAGGCGTTGTAGCTGACCGTCACGCTTGCAAGAGGGATACCGTCCAATGGGAAGAAGCAAAGGCAATTTCATAGTCGCCCGCAGGCATGCCTGCAGATAAACGCTACGATGGTCTCAGCCTGGCCAGGGATCCGCTTTCGGTTGGCCGCGTGCCGGAAACCCGGCGCGCGGCCTGGAATGCCGTTGGGGAGTCCGGTTGTTTCCCCGGGAAACGCCGCCGCGGCGGGCTCAGACGGCGGGGTATCCGGTGACGACGCTCCAGGGGCCGGGTTCGCCGGAGGTGTTGATCCGGCGGCAGGCGTACCAGGCGGCCTTGTCGGC
>Ga0118677_10004251_pt2 | contig 21569 bp, 18 predicted proteins | sample AliMusrvi5mmetaG_FD_86154 | JGI IMG/M metagenome (GOLD analysis project Ga0118677, IMG submission 86154)
GTTCCCAATGTGCGGCGAAAATGGACAAATCGTGGATATCGATAATGTGGTCGCCGTTCAAATCGGAGAGCGGTTGCTCCGGATTGGTCTGGCTCCAATAGCTCGCCAGGATAGAAAGGTCGTGGATATTGACAGCGCCATCGCCATTTATATCACCCGGTTTTTGAACCACAATCGTTATCTGCTTTGTCGCAACGGTTGCTCCACTCTCCTGATAATTGATGGTGTATGAATTTGTGCCGATAGCCAGATTGGTCAGATTGATCGTCCATATAGTGGCGCCAGGGTCGGCAATCTTGTTGCTACCCAATAAAACTGTCGAGGTCGATGTTTTTACTCCGGAAATGGTTTGGCTGTTGATATAAGTTTCAAGGGTGAAATTGTCGGTATCGTTGGCCTGAACATCAGGATGGCTGCCGAACCAACTGTTAAAATTATTATAAAAATTAAAATTGCCGGTAAAGACATAGGGAGTGTAACGGTAAAGGGAAGCAGTGGCCGCATCCATCAGGGTAACGGTATAGCCATCGCTGGTTGTGAAAGTTTGACCGACCTGATAATCCAGACCTTGTCCTTTGGCTCGTTCAAGACTGTAACGCAATTGCCAGGCACCGTTCTCGACCTGCTTGGTGAATCCTTCGTAGGCATCGGCGCAACCGTTACCGTTGTTATCATTCTTAACACCGGAGTAACAAGCGTAGCCCATCGAAGCAAGCATGGCCCAAGCGTTATTGTCAGTGCGGGTGATTAAACTTTGCTCTTTTTGCAGAGTGGCCAGAATAACTTCAGGATTAACTGTACCGGTTGAACTATTGATGACGATTCCATTATAGGTGCCGGAAGCGTCGTTGGCACCGTGTGCCGCGTCATATATAATTTGTGCCGCCGATCGGCCACCCTCGGAATATCCGGCTAAAAAGGAGCTGTGGTTGGTCAGAAAGCTTTGAATTGCGCCGGCGTCCATAGAGCCAATATTTAGAAAATCTGTATCACTGATAATCTTATTGTCCAATCCGCTGTTGACAAAAGAGTCGCTTGAAACAGCAAAAATAAGCTCGGGCCGGAAGCTGACGGTCAAGAGTGCGGCGATAGAGAGAATCCCTAATATTTTCTTAATCATCCCCGACATCAAAACAGTCCCTCCTATTAAAGGTTGATTTTATTTTACCATAATTTTCAATTTATTTATGTGGATAGAAAAACGATTGCTCGCTTGCTCTTCTTGTGTCATCTCGACTCGATGAAATCGGTGGAGAGATCTTATGTGCAAGCTTATTTGTATCCAACCACAGGAGATTTCTCCGCCCTCGAAGCACCGAGGAGTCGAAATGACAGCGATACGAGTGAGTATTCACGATAGAAAAAATTTGCCAATTCTGATATTATAGATACTGTAACTCAAGGATTAGCTTGCAAAGTTATATTTTCAAAATTTGTATATTCGCGCTAGATTTGTAATTTGTAGAATCTCTTATGAACAACTCAAAAAATATCGCAAAAATTTTAACCTATATCAGCATCTTTCTGATTCCTTTTTATATTTTCCGTTTTTCAATTTTTGGCATTCCGACTAATATTTTTGAAATCTCGGTTCTTGTAGCATTCCTATCTACTATCTACTATCTACTGTCTACTAAAACCAAGATCGTTTTTGGTCCGATCTGGCCATATTTATTTTTGATCATTGCCGCTATATCTGCGTATGTTGCCTCGGATCATATCAGGGCGCTTGGTATCCTGAAGGGCTGGTTTTTCGTGCCGATCGTGCTGTATTTGATTGTAATAAATCTTTTTTCGGCTCAAAAAACTCGGCTGGCGGTTCCGTTCTTTGTCTCGACCATAATTATATCTATCTGGGCGATATTGCAAAAAGTAGGAATTATCGGCGCTCTCTTTTATCAAAAAAATGTTCCAGAAATTGTCCAATATTTGATTCACCCTCTTCGCGCTTTTGGTCCTTTTGACTCGCCAAATTTTTTGGCGATGTATCTGGCCCCGATGATATTTTTGTCAATTCCCATTTTTAAAATGGTTGATAAAAAATATCAAAAGTTTATTATAATTTTGATTTTTGCCCTGCCGTCAATTGCGATTTATTTTTCAGGGTCAAGGGCCGGTTTGCTTGCTCTCATAGCCAGCACGATCGTATATCTTATAAACGAAACTGTTTGGCACAAAAATAAGAAAGCTTTATGGGCGTCTCTGGCGTTAGGCGTTGTTTTGGTATATGGTTTCTATGGTTTTTTGACGACCAAAGATTCTTCCAGGGCGATTAGCAATAATTCAAGAATAGTAATATATAAATATTCGCTAGAGCTGGCACGGGATAATCCGATATTGGGAGTCGGATTGGGAGATTTCCACGATGATATTGCTGTAATCACAAAAAATGACGGTGATTTTCAGGTCTATAAATTGCCCTACGCTGTTCATCCGCACAATGTTTTTTTGGCAGTTTGGCTCAATCTCGGTCTGGCCGGCTTGATAATATTTCTTATTATTCTATTTCGGTTTTTTAAATATGAAATTTACACCAAAGACCGTTTTCAGGCCGGCCTGGTTTTGTCTGCCATGACAGCAATCTTGGTCCATGGTTTGTTTGACACGACATATTTCAAAAACGATCTCTCGGCCATATTTTGGTTGATTATTGCGATAAAAATAATTTATGAAAAACGGGAAGAGAATGTTATTGCTAAAGTATGATTTTATTTATAATTCCACATGAAGACAGGTAAGATTCATTCAACAATCGCTTTCTGGCTGGTCATCCTGCTGGTGATTTTTCTGCCGTTTTCTTCATGGCTGATCAGCTTGACCGGCAATCAAAATCTGACTTTTATTCGTGACTTAATCGTCATAATGCTTTTTTTGTGCGCTTTATTTTTCCGACCTAAAATCAATAGGCCGGTAGTTATTGCCGGCGTTCTTTTCATTATTTGGTCGATTCTTTCTTTCTTTTGGCGTGATTCGAGTACTTTACAATGGCTCAAAGGCTGGCGCTACGATATTGTCCCAATCATTTTCTTTCTCTCAATTTATCAAATTGATTTTGAGGACAGTCAGAAAAAAATAATCTTTAATACTGTTTTGACTGTCGGTGGAGTAACTGCGGTATTGGCTTTATTGGAATTATTTGGTTTAAAGATCCCCTTATCAACATCATTATCCGGTGCTCTGGCGCTCCAGCCCCAGCATACCGTCGGTGCAACTTCAATCACTCGTCTTCAGGCCGTTTTGGCCGGTCCGAATGCCTTAGGAATTTATTTACTTGCGATTATTGCCTATGTTCTGTCACAAAAAAATAAGCTTATAGCTTACGGCTTATTATTTACAGCTTGCTTGCTTGTCTTGACTTTCTCACGCAGCGCTTGGCTCGGCTTTTTTGCATTCATTGTTGTAGCTCTCTGGCAATATTTCAGTCAGAAAAAAATGCTCTCTAAATTTGTCATCGGACTACTTGCCACGATTATTTTGGCCTTTTGCGGTTATTTGATAATTCCCAAAAACTTGACAGTGCGGCAGCTTCTGACTCATGACAGTTCAAATTCATTTCGGTTGGAGCAATATAAACGAATCTGGCAGGAAAAATATCAGATCGGTTTACTCGGCCGAGGTAGCGGTAGCGCCGGACCGAGTTCGCAACTTCGTCTCGACAATGGCCCTAACCGCTGGACGGAAAATGTTTATCTTGATATCTTTGAGGAACTTGGGTTAGTCGGCTTACTGCTATATTTATCTTTAATATTTTTTGTCATCCGCTCGGCTTGGCAAAATCATACTTCGTCATACAAATTTGTCTTGCCACTTCTATGCGGCTTTGCTATCGCCGGTTTATTCATCAATTATTACACCGGTCAAGCCGGACTATACTTAATGTGGCTGGCGGCCGCATTATTGCCAAAGGAATCAAAATGAAAAAAATTCTAATCGATGGTAGATTTGTTGGTGTTGGCTCATCAATCACAATTTACACTCTCGAAATTCTGAGCCGGATTTTGGGATTAGATAAGGAAAATAATTATACGTTATTAATCCGTCCACAAGGGACAGAAAAACTAGCGGATTTTCCAATCTTTGAAAGTGCCAATAATCTCAAAGTTGAAGTTTCAGATATCCCGCACTATTCGCTTGCCGAACAGACCAAACTGTTGAAATATTTAAATCATACAAAGTATGATTTAGTTCATTTCACTCAATTTAATCACCCTATTTTTTATCACGGCAAATATGTTGTGACGATCCATGATCTGACCCAGTTTACCGAATTCTTCAAAACTAATTTGGTCAAGCATTTTGCTTTCAAAAAAGTAATGCAGTCGGCGGTTAAAGATTCGGCTAAAATAATTTCAGTTTCAGAGACGACAAAAAAAGATATTGTCAAAAGATTTGGCGTTCAGTTGGAAAAAATTGAGGTGACATATCTTGGCTACGACGAAAAGTACAATAAAGCTAGTAAGCTGGTAAGCAGGTCAGCAGTAAGCAATTTCAAAGAAAAGTTTAATATTTCAGGCGATTATTTTCTTTATGCCGGAATGTGGAAAAAACATAAGAATCTCATTCGTATGCTGAAAGCATATGAAGAATTCGTTGTCGGTTGTCATTCTCGGGCAGGCGAAGCCATGACCCGGGAATCCATTCCGTCCTTGGTTCTAATGGGGAACGCAGACCCAGACGAGCCGGAGATCAGTACCGAAATTGATCGAATTAACAAAAATCTTTCTACGCTCCACTCTCTCCATTCTTCCGTTATTGTCACCGGTTTCCTTCCCGAAAAGTCAGAGGAGCAAGTGGCCGGCTTCGCCGGCGCATTAGCTTACATTATTCCATCGCTATATGAAGGTTTTGGTTTGCCGCCGCTCCAAGCGATGGCTTGTGGAACACCGGTTTTGTCTTCCTCTGTCTCCTGCATGCCGGAAATTTTGGGCGACGCTCCGCTTTATTTCGATCCTTACAATGTTGACGATATCGCTAATGCAATGACCAAAATCGCCGGTGATGAAAAATTGCAGAGAGAATTATCGGAGAAGGGAATCATCCAAGCCAAAAAATATAATTGGAATACTACCGCAGAAAAAACATTAACGATCTATAAAGAACTCGTAAAATAACAACTCCGCTTACATCAACTTTTTAAGATTGTGTTACATCGTTCTAGAACATTGAAACATAATCCGAGAAGACATGTTGTTGATTCGTATCATTGTGTTAACACAGTGGGACGTAATCAGTAACGAGTATCAATTTTGAAAAATCCCCCTTCGCACGAGGCTACGGGGGATTATTTGTTTTACAAATAAAAAAAACCACTCGTCCTCCCCCGAAGGGGTGAACGAGTGGAATGCTGTTTGAACTGGGGCTATATGGGCTTGTCAGCCCTTATTTGCCGCCGCCGTCGGCCATGTTGACGGCCTCGACGAGCGACTGGACGATCTTGCCACCCTTTAAGAGGGTGACGATCACTTCATATTGGCCCATGCTGTCGAACGCGAAAGGTTGGGTATACCCAACGCTTTCCGAACTCCATCCGCCGGTGAAATGAAAGGAGGGTGTGATGGAGTTGTTGAGATTACGTCCGGAGATGAACACCTCGTCCCAGAGAGTTGAAGAAACGGGGACATCATCGCCGCCACCACGGCTGGGCGAGGTGTAAATACTGTCCACTTGAACGACGGCGATCATCGCCATCGAGGTGTCAGCTCTCAGGAAGCCGTTCGCGTCCCGATCTGACAACAGGGTGTTGGACTCGTGGTAACTGTTCCACGAACTGCTATCGACATGATTTTTGAGTTGGAGACTCAGAACGGGTTGAGCCGCGACTTCTTCCCAACTTAGCACCTTCACCTTTGTGGTGCAGTACTGGAGAGTACTGCCCACTGCGAAGGTTACTCCTCCTGCCCAGTCGCCTGCGTAGTTGAAATCCAGAATATGCTGGCTATTCGACGGGGAATTGAGGATTTGGGTTGAGGCCACACTCTTGAATGAGAAATCTGCGCTGATCGTGTCTGGGATGCCGCCGCGGCTTTTGACCGCGCGGGAACGGGCAGACGCGAAAGTGTCTACGAAAACCTGGTACTGGCCAGGAGCTAACAGCCACTTTTGTCCATCAAACTTACAGTAAGTGGGAACTGAGGACCCGGGGCCGCCGCGGGTGGAGCGGCTCATACCTAGGCCGGCATCGAAGTAGGGAACGAACGCGATTCCGTTCGTTGCCGACAACATTGCGCCTGTGGGGGGAATGACCTCGCCACGCGAGTCAAAAGAGATGTTGGTGGTTGGGGTTGCGGGAGTGACGGTCGGTTTGGGGACGAGGGTAGACGGCGGAACTGAACCAGTTCCGCATCCGGCGTTTAATAACGCCACTATGCACGCCATCGTGATGGCGGCGATCGTGAGTAACTGTTTCATTGTATGCCTCCTATAGGCAATGTGCTTATCGGCGGCTTAGTAGGTTATCCTACGAAAATCAGCCTCCGAGTATGCGTATATATTAACATATATTTAATCAAATGTCAATGGTTGAAGCCTACTCCGCTTTGTGGTAGATTAAGCACAAAGATATTACTAGCATAATTAAATTTAGGGAGATTTTATGTTTGGAATTACGATCGGATTGGCTCTCGGTGCGGCGGCTCTGGCCATTGTTTATGGTTTGCTTTTGGTACTAAATGTGAACAAACAGGATGCCGGTAACAAAAAAATGGCTGATATCGCCAAGGCGATTCAGGCCGGTGCGATGGCTTTTTTGAATCGTCAGTATTCGACGGTCGGTGTGGTGGCGGTTGTATTAGCTATTGTGCTATTGTACGCGCTCAACTGGAAGGTTGCGCTCGGCTTTCTGATCGGCGCCTCCTTCTCGGCTCTGGCCGGCTATATCGGCATGAATGTTTCTGTGCGCGCCAATGTCCGGACAGCCGAGGCCTCCCGCAAGGGTTTGCCGGCCGGCATGTCGGTCGCGTTCAAATCCGGTACGGTTACAGGCTTATTGGTTGTCGGTCTTGGTCTCTTAGCTGTTGGTGGCTTCTACGCCATTTTCAAAGATATCGATGCTCTGATCGGTCTCGGTTTTGGCGGCTCGCTCATTTCCATTTTCGCCCGTTTGGGCGGTGGAATATTCACCAAAGCGGCCGATGTCGGAGCTGATTTGGTTGGTAAAGTCGAAGCCGGTATCCCCGAGGATGACCCACGCAATCCGGCTGTGATTGCCGATAATGTCGGTGATAATGTCGGTGATTGTGCCGGCATGGCTGCTGATTTGTTCGAAACCTACACCGTTACCGCTATCGCGGCGATGTTGCTCGGACATCTCTTTTTCAAAGGTTTTGACAATGCCTATTTGTTCCCACTAATGCTCGGCGCCGCTTCAATCGTTACCTCGATTATTGGAAGCTGGTTTGTCCGCTTGCCCAAAAAATCCAAAAATATCATGGGCGCTCTTTACATGGGCCTGATCGTGGCCGGTGTTTTGGCGGCGGTCGCTTTCTATTTCATTTCTACTTGGATGATGAAAGACAACGGCCATTACTCCGTTCTCCATATCTATTTCTCCGCTCTGATCGGTCTCGGCGTGACCGCGGCTCTCTGCCTCATCACCGAATATTTCACCTCCAAATCGTTTGCGCCGGTCAAATCGATTGCCGCAAGTTCGGCCACCGGTCACGGTACCAATATTATCACCGGTTTGGCCGTCTCGATGCGTTCGACTGCCGCGCCGGTTCTGGTTATCGGTGCCGCCATTTTAGGAGCTTATTCTCTGGCCGGTTTGTACGGAATTTCAATCGCCGCTATGGCGATGCTCTCAATGGCCGGCATTATTGTCGCCATTGACGCTTTTGGTCCGGTTGTTGATAACGCCGGCGGTATCGCTGAAATGGCCGAACTCCCTGCTGATGTCCGTGTTCACACTGATGCTCTTGATTCGGTCGGCAACACGACCAAAGCGGTGACCAAGGGCTACGCCATCGGTTCAGCCGCGCTTGCGGCCATGGTTTTGTTTGCCGACTACACTCAAAAATTGGCCAATGCCGGCGGCAATTACACTTTTAGTTTGACTGATCCGAAAGTTTTGGTCGGCCTCTTCATCGGTGGCCTTTTGCCATATTATTTCGCCTCTCTGGCCATGGAAGCGGTCGGCAAAGCTGCCGGTGCGGTGGTGGTAGAAGTCCGGCGCCAATTTAAGGAAATCAAAGGTATTATGGAGGGCAAAGCCAAGCCGGAGTACGGTCGAGCTGTTGACATCGTGACTCGTGCCGCCCTCAAAGAGATGGTTCTGCCAGCCGTTATCACCGTGGTTGCTCCGCTTCTGGTCGGCTTCTTACTTGGTCCTGTCGCCCTTGGCGGATTTCTGATTGGCACTATTATTACCGGTCTGTTTGTCGCAATCTCGATGACTTCAGGCGGCGGAGCTTGGGATAATGCCAAAAAATATATTGAGGATGGCAACTTTGGCGGCAAGGGCTCAATCGCGCATGCGGCCGCCGTCACCGGCGACACTGTCGGCGATCCTTACAAAGACACTGCCGGCCCGGCCATCAACCCGATTATCAAGGTGGTCAATATCATCGCCCTGCTCATCGCCGGCACTCTGATGAAATATACCCTCTCGCACGAAGTCAAAATTATCGTCATCGCTGTCTTGGTTCTCGGTGTTGCGGCCTGGATGATTTTTGGAGCTAAAAAAGAAAAATCGACTAAATAATCAGATAGCTTCTGTTCTGTCATTTCGACTCCCCGAGACGGAAATAGTGAGGGCTGATCGGTCGAAGTCCCTCTCCTTTGCAAGGAGAGGTTAGGTGAGGTTAAAAAAATGACCAAAATATACAATACAACACTTTCGGAAGATACTCGTCGCAATTTACGGCAAAATTCTCCCATCACTGAATCGATTCTTTGGTCAAAAATCAGAAACCGTCAACTGAATGGGTTGAAATTTAGGCGACAATACAGCATCGGCCGCTTCATAGTTGATTTTTACTGTCCTGAAAAGAAATTGGCGATAGAAATTGACGGAGATAGCCATTACAATGATGGAGCCAAAGAGTGCGACAGGGAACGAGAAGAATATATTCAAAATTTTGGGGTGAGATTTCTACGATTTACAAACAAAGATATTACGGGAAATATCAATGGGGTGGTAGAGGCTATTGCCAAAATTGTACCTCACCCTAGCCCTCTCCTTGTAAAGGAGAGGGTATAAAAGGAGATGAAAAACTCCGAAGCAATTTTGAAGTACAAAGTCGAACTTGATCACTTTGAAGATGACAAGGCCGTGCTTTTTAGCGAAGATAATGTCGAGATAATTTTGCCCAAAAAAATTCTGCCCAAAGAGGCGGTGGAGGGAGATACATTGATTTTGACTTTAACGACGGACAAAGCCGAGATGGCAAGACGAGATAAGACGGCCAAAGAAATATTGAACGAAATATTGAAATAAATACTCCGCAAAAAACCAGCTATCGAACGGCTGGTTTTTGTAAATAAATAAATGTATTATAAATTTATAATCAGTTTCAGGCGAAACTGATAATCCTATGAGATTTTGTCATCTCGACCGAAGCGATAGCGAAGTGGAGAGATTAAAGGCACATTATTGTTTTTAGGGCTTACGCGCTTGATGTCATTCCCGCCCCCGATCAGGTCGAGGGTAAACTCCGGCGGGAATCCAGTCAAGTAATATCTGGATCCCAAATCGAGTTTGGGATGACGCAAAAATAATGAAACGCGTAAGTCCTAGTTTTGAAAGATTTCTCCGACTGTTCGACAATGCTCACAGGGTCGAAATGACCGCATTATTTCATTTCTTATTACGAAGTGATGAAGCTAAAAAAGTCACAACTTAAAACTCTAAAATTCAGCGGGCTTGGATTAGCCGGTCTGATTGTTTTGGCTTTGATTGCTTTTGGCGTTTACTCTCTTGCCTACGCTCACAAAACCTACCGCAACCAATACATCGGCGATATCAATTTGTCCGGCAAAAGTAAAACCGAGTTGCATTCGATTATTCAGAGTTCCGGCACGGCTTTTTTGAATCATTCAATCAGTTTGGAATATTCAGATAGTGGCAAGGTTTATCAGATTGACCCGAAAGAGATTGGTCTCTCGATTGATGTCGATAAAACTACAGATGCGGTTTGGTCGGCGGGACGGGATTCAAATGTCTTGCAAGCGGCCTGGCAGCAGCTCCAATCGATATTTATTCGTCAAAATCGCTCTGCAGCATTCACTTTGAACAACGATGCACTCATTACAAAAGTTCAGGCCATCGCGACCGAGTTGGATCAGCCCGAGAGTGATTATTCTCTTTCGTATTCCAACGGTAAATTTATTCTAAATACTGACCGGAAGGCCGGTAAAAGATTGGACCAAACGGAAGCGATTCAGAATCTAAAATCTAGAATCTCGAATCTGGAGATTGCCCAATATTCATTTTCATTAAAAAATTATACGCCCAAAATCACTTTAGCTAACGCCAACAAAGCGCTCGAGAGCGCCAACAAAATTTTGGCTTCGGGTAATCTCAATCTGAAATATTCAACTCAAAGTTTTGCTGTGGATAAGGACACAATCGGAGGGTTTGTTGTCTCTCAAACCTCCGGTGACGACTTGAAATTGGCCTTCAACGAAACGCGGATTAAATCCTATGCCACTGTTTTGGCCCAAAGTATCGATGTCACGCCCAAAAATGCCAAGCTGACAATCACCAATGGCAAAGTCGACGTTTTTCAGCCCTCGCAAAGCGGTGAAAAATTGAATCAGGCTCAGGCGCTGACCGATATCGAAAATGCTCTTTCGGCTCGCTTTGATCAGGGCCTTTCAAAGGTTGACCCGGTCAATATCAGTTTAGTTGTGGCCGAGTCCAAGCCGGATGTGGCGAGCGATGACATCTCAAAGTACGGCATCAATGAATTGGTCGGAACGGCCACGACCGATTTCAAAAATTCACCGACAAATCGGGTCCACAATATTACAATCGGGGCATCGGCCATAAATGGCGTACTTTTGGCGCCAAATGAAGAATTTTCGACCTTGAATCATCTTGGCGCGATTGACGCTTCGACCGGCTATTTGCCGGAGCTGGTCATCAAAAATAATAAAACGGTGCCGGATTTTGGTGGCGGACTCTGCCAGGTTTCCTCAACTCTTTTCCGCGCCGCCTTAAACGCCGGTATGAAAATCACTGAGCGGCAAAATCACAGCTATCGCGTCTCGTATTACGAGCCACCGATTGGTATGGACGCGACCATTTTTGATCCTTCTCCCGATTTCAAATTTATCAACAATTATTCCAGCCATATTTTGATTCAATCGCAAATTGTCGGGACGAAAATCACCTTTGATTTTTATGGCACAAAGGACAACCGCAAGGTCGAAATTTCAACACCGGTTGCTTCCGCCTACACCGACCCGCCACCGCGTCAAAATGTCCCAACCGATACTTTGCCGGTCGGCACACAACAACAGACGCAGAAGGCTCACCAGGGCGCAACAGCCGATTTTCAGTACAAAGTGACGGCGACGGACGGTACTGTTTTGCAGAACAAAGGATTTCATTCTGTTTATGTCGCTTTACCGGAAATCTGGCTGGTCGGCACGGCCGGCGCGCCGGCACCAACTTGTGCTGACGGCGCTCAAAACGGTGATGAGACCGGCATCGACTGTGGCGGCTCTTGCCCAAATCAGTGCCCATGAATATAATAAAATTAGATATATAAAAAGGAGCAAATATGCTAGACGGCGGATCAGGATCTTTATTCGAAGAGATATTAGAAATGCAACGCAAGGCAAAAGCCCTAGAGGAGCAGGTGCGTGCTGATGCCAAGAACGCTGCAACGGCAGAAGAAGAAGCGGCCAGAGTTGACGCGGAAAACTCCGCCCGAATACCGGAAGACTATGCCAGAAAGGCGGCTCTCCTACGAGAGGGGGGCAATATTCACGGAGAAACTTTTGGCGTTGGCGAAAGACGAAATTGGACTGAAAAATTAGAGCAGACGGAGGCTGGGCAAGTACAACAATTGGAATCTGTAAAAAGCGATGCCGCTGTTTGTCAGGAGAGAGTCGCGAAAATCGAAGAAGCAGCCGGAGATTATAAGATGCCTCCGGAAGTAAAGAGTTACTTGGCGTCAACCAAAAATCGTCTTGATGAGCTAACGATTCAAGCAGAAGTTTTAAGCAAAGAATTGGAAAAAACGAGGGGCAAAAAGGTTACGCCGGAGGAGGAACAAAGGTTTCAGAGATTGCAAAGCGAGACCGGCAAAATATATTCAACGCTCGATACGATAGATGAAAATCCAAAGATGGTTGAGATTATGGTCAACGAAGCAGAGACAGAGGGAGAGAAAGTCAATGAGGTTGTTAACTATGCCAGCAGACTTATCCCTTGGCAATATTTGAAAGCGTTGCCTGAGAAGGAAAAGTATATTGATGAATTGACTCGGATATATTGGCGAGAAGAGTGTCAGGCGCTCGGAATTGATACGGTAGCCAACCCAAAAGATAAACTTCGTCTCATTAACGAATTGGCCAGAAACATGATCTTGGGGCTTGAGAACTCAAATTATTTTCCCGATAACAATTCAAAACAACAAGCGTATTCCGGCAAAATGCTCGGTAGTTTACTCGGAGTAAAAGGAAGCACATTTGCCTATCCAAATTCAAATATGGCAGGAGGGTATGGCGATAATTTATCTGGTCCCGGTAATGAACATGAGAGTGGTTTTTCAAAATGGATCAGTGTTCATCAAAACAGCGTTAATTTTGCCAGAGCATTTGCAGCAGCTGATGCGGGCAATTACGCTCAAAATATGCAAACGGTAGCCGGACTTCGTGAGGATGACTGGCATAGTTATATCGATTCAGACATAATTCAGACCGGAAAATTTGAGATAGACGAAAAAACGGGAGCGATTTTACCAAAAAATGCCGACGAAGGGGAAAAAGAGCTAACCCGTCAAACCGTTGAAAGCGTCAAAGAGAGGGCGAGGGGCGTATATGCCGGGATTAAGGAAAGAGTCAGAGCGGAAAAGGCCGAACAAATTGCCAAGATAGATCAGGCGATTGCGGAGCTCAAGGCGCTCGAAGCGCAGGCGGTGAAAATTGAGATTGAGCTCGATCGGGTTGACAAGGTAAGAGTGGAAAGAGAAATGAGAGGGTATGAATATGATCTCGATGAAACGAAAAGTAATGGTACTAATTTAGAGAATCAAAGACGAGATTATCTCAAAGAACATCTATTAGCTAGGTGGTTTAATCTCGGGATGGGCGATATGAACACAGACATTAATAATAACGATCTGAAGATTGAAAAATTAAAAGAAAAAATTAAAAAGAACGAAGAAATATTGTCGAAATTTCAGTTTCTTAGAGATAACGGGAGCTCGCTGGAGATAAGGAAGCGGATTAATCAGTTGAGAAGTCAGAGACCTCGATAATTTCACTTTGCGTCACGGTGTTGGAGGCGGAGCGGGGTTATTTGATATTGGAAAACCCGCCTTCGCTTCCACCAGCTGGCGGAGCTACGGTGGGTCTTTTTTTGCAAGCAAAAAAAGAAAAGTGGCGACTGGCAACACTCCAAGGGGGAAGAGTGTTTTAGCGCCAATCGCCAGACTTATCTTATCGAACAAATTATTTTGAGTCAACCCTCGACGGACAAAGTATCAGGACAAAAAAAGTAGCTATCCTCAACCAAGCTCTTGCATTTAAAAGTTCGAAAATGCTAGTATTTATTTAAATAAAAAATAGTTATCTCAAAAAAAAACTTCGATAGAATCAAGAGCGAAGTTTTTTAGTTGGGCAATTAATTTTATCGGAGTTATATGCGTCATAAATTCATTTTCGTGGTTGGTGGAGTCATGTCAGGTGTTGGCAAGGGTGTAGCGGCCGCCTCAATCGGTACTATTTTGAAGTCAAAAGGTTTTCGTGTCACCGCCCTGAAAGCCGACCCTTATATCAACGTTGATGCCGGCACGATGAATCCGACCGAGCATGGCGAGGTTTTTGTGACCAAGGATGGCGACGAGTGTGATCAGGATATGGGCAACTACGAGCGTTTTATGAGCGAAGAGCTGACCAAAATGAATTATATGACGACCGGCCGGATTTATCAGTCGGTCATCAACCGTGAACGAAATCTGGAGTACGAGGGCAAATGTGTCCAAGTCGTGCCACATGTGCCGGAGGAGATTATCCGCCGGATAAAGAAAGCGGTCAAAGATACCAAAAGTGAGATTGCTATCGTCGAGATTGGCGGTACGGTCGGTGAATACGAAAATCTTCTTTTTCTCGAAGCGGCTCGAATGTTGAAGCTGGAAAACCCCAAAGATGTCATCTTTATGCTGGTTTCCTATCTGCCGATTCCCGATAAAATTGGCGAAATGAAAACCAAGCCGACTCAGCACGCCTCGCGCGCGCTAAACTCAAGCGGAATTCAACCAAACTTTATCCTTTGCCGTTCAGAGCACCCAATCGATGATAAACGGCGGGAAAAACTGGCCGTATTTTGCTCGATCAATCCGAAAAATGCCATTTCGGCGCCGGATGTTGAATCAATTTATGAAATTCCGGTCAATTTTGAAAATGAAAAGTTGGGCGAAAAAATATTGAAAGAGTTGAGCGTCAAGCCACGGCAAAAAGATTTAGTCGAATGGCGCGGTTTTATCGATAAAGCCAAAAAAGCCGATAAAAAAATCAGAATTGGTATTGTCGGCAAATATTTTTCCACCGGCGACTATATTCTCTCCGACTCTTATATTTCAGTGATTGAATCGGTCAAAATCGCGGCATGGTCGCAGGGATATAAGCCGGAGATGGTCTGGCTCTCCTCGACCGAATATGAAGAAAATCCGGCCAAATTGGCAGAATTAAAGAAATTGGATGGCGTGATCGTGCCGGGTGGTTTCGGCTCGCGCGGCATCGAAGGAAAAATTGCTGTTGCCAAGTATTGCCGAGAAAACAAAATCCCATATTTCGGTCTCTGTTATGGCATGCAGATCGCTACAATCGAATTTGCCCGCACCGTTTGCAAGCTTAAAAACGCCAATACCGAGGAGATTGATCCGAAAACGCCGTATCCGGTCATCCATATTATGCCGGATCAGAAAGCCAAGCTACGCAAAAATGATTACGGCGGCTCGATGCGCCTGGGCGATTATCCCTGTCTCTTGCAAAAGGGCTCGATCTCTTATGATGCTTATAAAAAATACGGTAATCTCTCCGGCGATTTCCCGCTTATAAATGAGCGTCACCGTCACCGCTATGAATTGAATAACGATTATCGCCAACAGCTTGAACTTGCCGGCCTCCGCGTTGCCGGTATCAATCCGGACAGAAATTTGGTCGAAATTGTCGAAGTTGTTGACCATCCTTTTATGGTCGGCGTCCAGTTTCACCCCGAATTTGACTCTCGCCCCTTGAAACCCCAAGCACTCTTTATGGCCTTTATCAAAGCGGCAGGACGCTAAGCGTCCGAAACGCCACGCTAAGCGTGGCCGGCAAATAATTATATTGTGTCATTTCGAAATGGCAGAGAAGCGAGACTCTTACAACTATTTTTTGGCGGGTTTATAATATTCAGGTAGTAATTGGAGGGATATGTCACTTACAGAAAAAGATCTGAAAGCGATTGAACACATAGTCGTTACTAAAATCGAAGATAACAACGATAAGCTTATCGAAGAGGTAAAAGATATCGTCGATTTTGCGATTGAAAAATCAGAGATGAAGTTTGATAAGCGGTTTGACAAAATTGGGGGCGATATCACGGATATGAAAAGGGACATTGGCGACATTATCGATACTCAACGAGAGTTTTTGAATTATTTTGATAATCACGAAAAAAGAATAACCAAATTGGAAGTAAAAACAGGGCTCAAAACCGTCTAATAAGTATTTTAGGGAGGGAGACAAAATGGAAAATGAAGAATTGAAAGAAGCGGAGAAGCAGAGCAGCGGAGTAGCAGAAATATCCCCCTCCGCTCCCACCTACGCTAAAGCTACGGTGGACAAGCAAGCTACGGGGGACGCTAAAAAGCGGAAATCGACTCTGATGCCGTATCTTCTTATTATTCTCGCCATCGTCATCTTCGGTGCTCTTGCTTACGGCTACTGGCAATACAAAAGCGACTCGGGCCTGGCACTTTTCGGTCACAAATACGGCGGCAAAACCGTGACGGTCACCACAACTACGACGACTACTGCCACAACGACAGGGGCAACAGCAACGACCGGAGCAGTCGCAACTGCCACGGCCGATTGGTTGACATATACAAATACCAAGTATAGCTACTTGTTCAAATACCCCAACACCGTTGAATTGACAGCAAGTGCTGAAAATAGCAACGATATGGCTATCAGTGCAACGGCGGGAGGAGTGAATGTGTCCCCTGCGGGTGGTAATTCAGGCAACGGGATTTTTTATGTTTCAGTACCCAATATAGCATTTACCACTACTGCTATCAAAAATCAATTTGGCTCAACAAAGGCGGAGAACATGGCCATCACTTCAAAAACAATAGCCGGAGCAAGCTCTTATGAAGTTGTAATTTCTGGAGATAGCACAGTAGTTTCAACTTTTTACTTTATTCAGAGTCCATCTGGCACAGTACTAGAGCTTACAGTCCTGAATAACAGTAGCGACGCACAGAATGTTTTATCGTCTTTTCAGTTTGATCCCACCGCCGGCTGGAAGACATATACGAACACGACCGATGGCTACTCGATCAAATATCCTGCAGATTGGTATGTTGAATATTCGAATGGACAAAGTTATCCTGGCGACAAAGGAGAAAGCACTAAACAGCTTTATATTTCACCATCAAAAATTGTAGAATGTACTGATGCATGTGCGCCAGGCCCTTATTCTCAATCTCTGAGTATTCAAGGAGGTAGCGCTTCAGCAGGGCAGACGCTAGATAGTGTGTTTAATTCTATAACATCGTCATGGAATGGGCTGGAAAAAACTTCTTTAACAATTGGCGGTCAAACCGGGTATAAAGGCGTTGATTCTTGCGAAACAGACGGCGGAGTCGGCTGTGGCGATCCAATTTGGCTAGTTGTCCATAACGGTAAGAGCTATGAATTTAATTCAAACCTTTCTTATCAATCGACCTATGACACGATAGTTTCAACTTTCCAATTCACCAACTAGAGCAATTTTTTTTAAAAAATGCCCTTTGACGATTGTCTCAGGGAATTTTTTGTTGGGATATATTTTACTATTGAAATATTCTGATATTTGCTTTACAATGCCAAATGTAGCAAGTAATTGAGAAAGGATTTTATGAAACCATTATTTGACATGGTCTTGGTCAAACCGGCCAAGAAAGAGGAGAAGACAAAAGGAGGAATTATTATTCCATCTTCGGCGCAGGAAGAGAAAGCCGAAGGGGAGATCGTTGAACTCGGAACCGGATTAAAGGAGGGCAAGGAGTACAAATTTTCGGTCAAAAAGGGCGACAAAGTGATCTATTCCAAATACGCCGGAAGCGAGGTCAAGATCGAGGGCAAAGAGTACAAAGTGATGAAGGAAGAAGAGATACTGGGCATTTTGTAAAAATTCCAAGAAATTTCTAAATGTTCTTCCCCTTTTGAAGGGGAAGTTAGATGGGGTTTATTCTTATTGAAACCTCACCTAGCCTCTCCTTGAAAAGGAGAGGAATCAATTGAGTATTAATTAATAATTTACGGAGTGAATATGAGTAAACAAATTTCATTCTCAGATGAAGCGAGAAAAAAATTGCAGTCAGGAGTTAACATCTTGGCCGATACGGTCAAAGTAACCTTGGGGCCACGCGGCCGCCACGTTGTCTTGGATAAATCGTTTGGCGCGCCGACTATCACCAATGACGGCGTCACTATTGCCAAAGAAATTGAACTCGAAGACAAATTTGAAAATATGGGAGCTCAGCTGGTCAAAGAAGTTGCCTCCAAAACCAATGATGTGGCAGGTGACGGTACCACTACTGCCACACTTTTGACTCAGGCGATGGTCAATGCCGGTTTGAAAAATGTAGCGGCCGGCGCCAATCCGATTGAAATCCGCCGTGGTATGGAAAAAGCGACCGAGAAAATTGTCGAAGCGATCAAGAAAAATTCTAAACAGATTTCTTCAAAAGCGGAGATTGCGCAAGTTGCCTCCGTCTCGGCCGGCGATACCGAAATCGGCAACCTGATTGCCGAAGTGATGGATTTGATCGGTAAAAACGGTGTTGTTACGGTCGAGGAATCAAATACTCTTGGCATGGAAAAAGAAGTTGTCGAGGGAATGCAATTTGACAACGGCTTTATCTCCCAATACATGATTAGCGATACCGCTTCGATGAAAGCTTCACTCGAAAATCCCTCAATTTTGATTACCGATAAGAAGATTTCTTCAATCGCTGAGATTGTACCGATCATGGAAAAAATTGCACAGTCGGGCAAAAAAGATATTGTTATCATCGCCGAAGATGTCGATGGCGAGGCCTTGGCTACATTGATTGTAAATAAATTGCGCGGCGTTCTAAATGTTTTGGCGGTCAAAGCGCCCGGTTTTGGCGACCGGCGCAAAGAGATGCTCGACGATATTGCCGCTCTGATTGGTGGCACAGTCATCTCTGCTGACCTCGGTCATAAGCTTGAGGATGTAACTCTCGAAATGCTGGGATCAGCCCGAAAAGTTGAATCGGACAAAGACAATACCACTATCATTGAAGGCAAGGGCAAGAAGACCCAAATCGAGGCACGGATCGCATCGATCAAAAAACAGATTGAAAAGGCCACCTCCGATTATGACAAAGAAAAATTAAACGAACGTTTGGCCAAACTCTCCGGTGGTGTTGGCGTGATCAAAGTCGGCGCGGCGACCGAAACCGAATTGAAAGAGAAAAAATACAAAGTTGAGGACGCGGTCGAAGCAACCAAAGCGGCAATCGAAGAGGGCATCGTGGCTGGCGGCGGCGTGGCCTTGATCGATACTATTTCTGTATTGGATGCGTTGAAAGTGACGGGTGATGAAAAGATCGGCCTCGAAATTATTAAAAAAGCCCTGATCGCCCCACTTTATCAAATCGCTGAAAATGCCGGCGCCGACGGCGCGGTTGTGGTCGAAAAAGTCCGCAATTTAGGCAAGGGTGAGGGCTACGACGCGGCAAACGATAAATATGGCGATATGATCAAATTTGGCATTATCGATCCGGCCAAAGTCACCCGCACCGCGCTACAAAATGCCGCTTCAATTTCGGCTCTGATTTTGACTACCGAAGCGCTTGTGGCTGACAAACCGGAGGAGAAAAATTCTGCCATGCCTGCGATGGGTGGCAATCCTTACGGTGGAATGGGAATGTAGCGCTTACGCAGAATCAAGAATATAGAATAAAGAATAAAGAAAAATGCTCCGGAACTGATCGGAGCATTTTTTATTCAGCCACAGTTACCGGTTCCGAGGAAGATTTGCTTTTTATTGCCGTTTTGTCATTTTTGATAATAAATTTCCGGCCGGTGAATTCAATAATTTTGGTGACGGGAATTATTCTTTCATTAAATATATTTTTGACATAGATTTTGGCAAGATGGCCGCTCAAACTATCAATTAAATAATCGAAAACCCTGCCTATATTTTTACCGGACTCGGTTTCGACCGTCTGATTTAGACCATAACATTTTTCTGAAATTAAACGCCCGATTTTTGGCAGATCGGTCAAATCGTTGGCCGAATTTTCGTCTGTAACGACGACTGCTTCTTTCAAAACGTGAACAATGTCCGGCCAGCAGACATAGGTCTTTTTGGGCCAAAAAAAATTGCCGGCGTTAACTATAAGCGCGGCGACTTTGAGAGAATTTTTATCGATTATAATATCAGAAACGGTGCCCACCTTTATGCGGTTTTGCAGGTCAACGACCGGCAAGGAGATGATTTTTGAGTAAGAAAGCAACATATCAACAACGGATGGCTAATTTTCTAATATCTAATGGCTAATATTCGCTATCCGTTTTTGATGTTAGGCGCGTTCGACGTAGCTTCCGTCTCTGGTATCAACTACGATCTTATCGCCCTCTTTGACAAAGACGGGAGCGTCGACGATGGCGCCGGTTTCAAGTGTCACTTTGTTGGTAACGGCGGAGGCGGTGTTGCCTTTGATGCTGGGAGGGGCGGAGATGACCCTAAAGGTCATTTTGATCGGTAGCTCAATATCCATCGGTTCATCGCCGAAATAGAGGATATCAACCGGAGAGTTTTCGATTAGAAATTGCTTTTGCGTTCCAATTTTGGCGATAGGAAGTGTGAACTGTTCATACGAATCGGTGTCCATAAAATTGGCCGATTCGGCATCGGAGTAGAGGTAAGTGGCTGACTTTTTGGAGAGATCGGCTTCGTCAACTTTATCCGAGCCCTGAAAGGTTTTGTCAAAAGTAGCGCCTGAACGCAGATTTTTGATTTTAGTTTTGACTACGGCTCCGCCACGACCCATTTTTGAATGATAATAAGAAAGAACGACGAACGGATCGCCGTCCAGCGAAAATTTAGTTCCGACTTTTAGATCAGTAATTCCTAGCATGTTTCACAATAAACAACGGATGGCTAATTCTCCTAATATCCAATGCTAAATATTTGTTATTCGCCATTAGGACATTCGCTATCCATTGTTGTTATCATTTATTTAGGTATGGCAAAAGAGCCAAAAAACGGGCTTTTTTGATCGCATTTTCGGTTAAACGCTGGTGTTTGGCGCAATTACCATTGCGATTGGCCGGACTGATTCGGCTCCAGCGATCGAGATAATGCGAAAGCATATTGACGTCTTTGTAGTCAACGGTTTCGGCTTTGGCTCTGCAAATTAAACATTTTCCTCTGGCTGGCATAAAATTTCCTTAATTAAATTATACAAATTACAAATTGGACACGAATATACAAATAATTGGCGCAGATTTGTATGTTTGTAAGAGATTAGCAATTTGTAGATATTGTTTTAAAATGGTATATCTTCAATATCGATCTCTTCTTCACTCTTCGCTGGCGCTGATGCGACAGCACCCTCCGTAGCCTTGGCGGAGGAGGGCTCTTCCGTATTTTCCGGTTTGACGTAAGGAGTATAGGCCCCGCCACCTTTGCTACTCAGTATAATAATATTATCGGCGATAATCTCGGTTTTGTAACGTTTGACGCCGTCCTGGCCTTCCCAGTTGCGGGTTTCAATCCGTCCTTCGACATAGACCGGTCCGCCCTTTTTCATCATCGGGACGACCGCTTCGGCCTGCTTGCCCCAAACGACGCAATCATGATACTGGGTGTTTTCGCCATCTGGCGCGCCATCGCGGCCTTTCCATTTGCGGTTTGTCGCAACGGAAAAGTTGGCGACAGCTTGACCGTTCGGCGTAAATCTCATCTCCGGATCACGGGTCAGATTTCCAATAAGTTGGGCACGATTTAGATTTAACATCACATTCCTTTCGTTAACTAGTTAATTGGTGATTCGTTAATTTGTATTATTAGTTAGTAGCGAAACACAACATTTAAAACTTTTAACACAGGCCTTTTAAAAACCATTTTATTGCGTCGCATTAATTTTACTTGCTTTTTAGCAAGTTAGGGTCAAAAT
>Ga0118677_10005725_pt1 | contig 21563 bp, 13 predicted proteins | sample AliMusrvi5mmetaG_FD_86154 | JGI IMG/M metagenome (GOLD analysis project Ga0118677, IMG submission 86154)
CCCTTACTCCCCGCCCTCCTCTTGACCACTAGGCGCTGATTGTGCCGGAAACCGGCATCATCCTGGCCCACGGGGTCGGAATGGACTGCGAAGGGAAAGTGACTGAAGACGGGGAACAGAGAACCATTCGAGCAAAACCACAGCACTCAAACTTTGATTAACCTCCATAATGATATGAACCACTCAAACGATGGGATCGAAAGAAGGCGTTTTTTGCAAATGTTTGCTGCGGCGGGGGTGGCTCCCCTGCTCGGCTCCGTGGCCAAAGGCGCGTTGCCTCCTCTCCAGCCAGCGCCAGCAGCCAAAGGGATGGTGCCGCGGCGCATCCTAGGCAAGACAGGGGTTTCCGTCCCCTGCATGGCCTTGGGCTGCACCCAGAAAAAGCCTGCGGAAATGCAGCGGTGCTTGGAGTTTGGCATCAACCATTTTGATACTGCCGCCAGCTATGCCGGTGCGGAAGCCGGAATCGGCGATTTTCTCAAAAAGAACAATGTTCCCCGCGACAAGGTCTTCATTTCGACCAAGCCATCAGACATCAACACCCCGGTGCCGATCATTGCCGAGATCGAAAAAAGCCTGGATAAATCCCTGCTCGATCTGGGGACCGACCACATCGACCTGTTTTGCGGCATCCATGCCTGCCCGAAATCAGACCGGATCACCGATGAGCTGCGGACGTTTGCCGAGGCGCAAAAGAAGAAAGGCAAGATCCGCTTCTTTGGCTTCAGCAACCACGCAAACATGGTGGATAATCTGACCAAGGCCGCCACACTGCCATGGATTGATGCCGTCCTCGTGCAATACAACTACCGGCTGGCAAACAACCCCAAACTGAGCGAAGCCATTGATGTGTGCGTCAAAGCCAACATCGGTTTGATCGCTATCAAAAGCCAGGGTTTCGGGGCAAAGACCATGTCAGATGCCGAATTGGCCATCACGAACGTGTTTACCAAAAAGGGGTATGATCTGCCTCAGGCCAAGATCAAGTTTCTCCTTGAGGACAAGCGGTTTACATCCACCTCGGTCGGCATGAAGGGCGTGGAACAAGTCGATTCCTGCGTCGCTGCGGCGTTGAACAAAACCAGCTTGGGGCCGGAAGGCAAAGTCGCTCTTGAACAGCATGCCCAGGCAACCTGCAGCAGCTATTGCGCGGGCTGCCCGAACATCTGCGGCGCGGCGCTTCCGTCAGACCTGCCCATGATGAGCGACGTGATGCGCTTCCTGATGTATAGCGAAAGCTACGACGAGCATGACCGTGCCTGGCGCCTCTTCAACAAACTGCCGCAAACGGCGAGGGAGGGGATGCTGACCGCGGACTACCGCCTTGCCGAAACCCTCTGTCCGCAGCGTATTCCCATCGCCGGCATGGTGGCCGAAGCGTTACAGCGCTTCTCATAAACCCCTCTTGCGAAGAGACCCCATTCCTTCTCTAGCCATTATCTCCATTCTATGAAATTGATTCTCTCATTATTCAGCCCACTCCTTGCGGTGGCGCTGCTGGTATCAACGACTGTCATGGCCGCGGATACGCCAGCGTACCCACGCAAGAAGATTTTGTTTTTCTCGAAGTCCTCCGGTTTCGAGCATGGCGTCGTCAAGCAAACCAATGGCCAACCCAGCTTTGCCGACAAGATGCTGCAGGAGTTTGGTAAGAAATATAACATTGAATTCGTTTGCACCAAGGATGGCAGCCTTATTACCAAGGAATACCTCGCCCAGTTCGATGCCTTCTGTTTCTTCGCGACCGGCGACCTGACCACGGAGGGAGACGACCACAATCCCCCCATGACTCCCGCAGGCAAGCAGGCAATCCTTGACGCAGTCTCTGCCGGCAAAGGGTGCATTGGCATTCACAGCGGCGCGGATTGTTTCCACGGCCACGCCACCACCGACATGGGGCCAAAACGCTGGGCGCAGGATTACGCCAAGGCCGACCCCTTCATCAAGATGATCGGAGGGGAGTTCATCGCGCACGACAAGGAAGCTGATGCACCGCTAATCATTGCGGACCCAAAATTTCCGGGAATTAGCGCCATCCCAAAGGATTGGATCCTTCACGAGGAATGGTACACCTACAAGCACTATGCCCCCGACCTTCATGTGATTCTTGCGCAGGATACCGCCGCCATTCCGCAACCCTCGTATGCCCGCCCGAACTACCCGGAAACCTGGGCGCATATGTATGGCAGGGGGCGCTCCTTTTACACGAGCCTGGGGCACCGTAACGATGTGTGGAAAAACCCGATTTTCGAGTCAATCTTGATGGGTGGGATCAACTGGGCGCTGGGTCGCGTGAATGCGGACGTGACGCCGAATATCCAGACCGTCACCCCTGGAGCCAACGAGTTGCCAGAGATCTACAGGAAAAGGGCCAGGCAGTAATGCACCTGCTGAATGCGTCACGGTTTGCCCCTGCTGCATTATTTCGAGCGCATTTACTCCGCAGTGAAGACCCACGTCTTTACGGCAGGGAACCGCGTGCAGAATGTTTGCCGGAAGTTTTTCTCCGGCAAAATGGTGCCGATGGTGGAGAGCGGGTCCGAAACAAGGCCGGAGGGCGCGATCACGATGCACATGGCATGGTTGGTCAGCGGTTGCCCATTGGTGGCATCGATGACGTGACTGTATCTTTTGCCGTTGATCTCCACAAACTGCACCGTATCGCCAGAAACGCTGAACCCGCAATTACTCAGGTGCATCTGCGGCAGATCCGTCTTGGCCGGCTGCACCGGCCAGCCTTTGGAGCCGGGAGGGGGGGCGCCAAAAACCATATCGCCGCCCGCAATAAACGCCGCAGCGGGGTAACCGAGGGAGCGGAACGTGGCGATGGCCTGATCGCCCACATACCCCTTGGCGATGCTACCCAAGTCTATCCGCATTCCCGCCCGCTTGAGTTCGGCCGTTTGGCGTTGAGGATCAAGCACGAGATTTTCATGGCTCACCAGCGCCATGGCCCGTGCCAGAGGCTCGGCCTCGGGCAACTTCCTGTCACGGCGAGCTTGACGCCACAGCCGGATGACGGGAGCGGCCGTAATGTCGTAATGCCCCCCGGCGAGCTTGGACAAATCTTTCGCCATTTCCAGCACCGTAAACAGCGCGGAGCTGACTTTTACCGGACCGCGCCCCGCCTCGCGGCAGAGTTTGGAGAGTTCAGACTCCGGTTCGTAGTCCGAGAGGATGAGGTTCAATTCGCGGATGCGGTCGAAGGCCTTGGCACAAGCCTGCTGCCCCTCCTTGGCCGACGGCGCCCATACGATCAAGTCAACCATCATCCCCATGTGGAACTGAGAGACTTTGACTTCGACAAGGGCCTCGCTGGCAACGACCGCCTCAGGCCGGTGGTCGGGCGCGGCAGTTCCTCCCGGATGCCGCTTGCACCCGCCAAGAAACAGAAGGATTGCCAAAAGAAGAACGGCGCTCGCTATTTTACTTCGAAAAATCACCATATATTCGTAGCCCCGAAATTCCCGCGAGCAATATGAAATTCAAACGCCTCCTTTTTGTTGTAACCAGCCTGTTGATCATGGGGCTGTCAGTCTTTTTTCTCATTCCCAAAGGGCAGGACCTCAGCCAAAACGTCGTTCATGTGGGAGTGAACAAAGCCAGGAGCGCGGCAATCATCAGGCCCGCCGCCACGGATAAGGAGTTTCCGCTGGATGCGCAGAACACCACGATCAGCTTCACTGCCGCCAAGTCTATCGCGGGCAAGATCATCAATGTGAGTGGCGGCTGGAGCGGGAAGTTTGGCAGTCGCCTGAAGGGGACTGCCATTGTGGATCCGAAAGCCCGTGTCTTGCGGCAGGTGCGGGTGGAAATCGACATCCCCTCCCTCTGGAGCGAACACGAGGTGCTGACCAAAAACCTCAAGGCTTGCGGGTTTTTCAACATCAAAGAGCATCCCTCCGCCACCTTTATATCGACCAGCGTAAAGGCTGCCCCGTCCGATGCCGGGAATGGTGGCAGGGCAGGCGCAGCCCCTCCCTCGCAATCATATCTCATGGAGGGAAACTTCCAGCTCAACGGCATCGAAAAATCGATTCAAATACCGGTCCAGCTAACAGAGGGGGCGGCTGGCGCGAAGATCGAATGCCGCTTCGCCATAGACCGGCGTGACTTCGAGGTGATCTTCCGTGACAACAGCGCATTTCCGCTGCTCAACGACTCAAACATCCTGCCCAATGTTGCGTTGAAAATAGTCATCGAGTGCCAGGGGTTGCCGCAGGGCGACGCTGTCGGCAATACCGCAAAGACGCGGGCAGTAACAGCATCCACTCAAGAACCAGCGCAGCCGGCCAAGAACTTCACGCAGGTCATTCCGTTCTCACAGGTCGCCTTCGATATGGTGGTGATTCCCGGCGATGAGAGCAAAGGGATCAAGCCATTTTACATGGGGAAGACCGAAGTGACGTGGGATGAGTTTCTGCCGTGGGCGCTTTGCAAGGACATCGCGGATGAATCCACCCAGGCGGAGCAACGCAAATTGGAACAACGTCCAAGCGCCCCTTACATCGCGTTGGATCGTGGCTTCGGCATGGACCGGCGCCCTGCGCTGAGCATGTCGCGCCTGTCGGCGGAATTGTATTGCGCGTGGCTCTCCAAACAAACCGGACGCAAATACCGCCTGCCGACCGAAAAGGAGTGGGTGTATGTTTACGAACTCGGCGGAAACAGTCTCAAAGAGCCCTTGAGCGCTGAGGAAGCCAATCGCATCGCCGTATGGGAGGCCAACTCCTTTAGCCAAAGCGCCAGCAGGAACACGACCCTCCCTGTTGGGTCCAAGGAGCCCAATAAACTGGGGATCTATGACATGGCGGGGAATGCCGCCGAGTGGGTTACAGATACGGGCAAGGACCGCGTCATCCGGGGCGGTCATTTCCTTGCCAAACTCGATCAACTCGGTGGACCAGGGCGGGAGGTGCAAGATGATGAGGTCTGGAACATGAACTACCCCGGGGACCCGCGAAGCATCTGGTGGTTTGTGGACGCTATGTGGGTGGGATTCCGCGTGGTCTGTGAGCAACCCGAGACGCAAACACCGCAAGCGTCCCGTGAACCCTGAGGAAAACTCTCTTTGGAAAACGATCCAAGCAAATCCAAACCAACACGAACCTATGCGACTCAACAACAAAACAATCCATTCTGCATTCGTGTTCATGGCCCTTGCCCTGCCGTGCTTTGCGGCGGACTTGCCGCAGTTTGGCGAGCGCTTCACGCGCAACCAAATTGCAAACGAAACCGGCCTGCCGAGCAAAGTGGACCCTGTCACAGGCGAGGGCATCAAATGGACATCCAAGCTCGGAAGCCAATCCTATGCCACTCCCGTCATCGCTCAGGGGAAGGTGTTCGTAGGCACCAACAACGAAAGCCCGCGTGACCCGCGCCACAAGGGAGATCGCGGCATCATTTATTGTCTCGATGAAAAGACCGGCAAAATGATTTGGCAGTCGGTGGTTCCGAAGATCGGCGATGCTGCGCAGGACTGGCCCGGGGCGGGCATCGCCGCGCCAGTGACCGTCGAGGGGGGGCGCGTTTATGCGCTCAACAACCGGGTCGACCTGATGTGCCTGGACATCAACGGCATGGCTAATGGAAATGACGGCCCTTTCAAGGACGAGGCAAAACATCAGTCGCCCGCAACAGGCGAACAGGTTCCCGTGGGGCCGACCGATGCTGACATCATCTGGGTGGCCGATCTTCAAGCGCTGGTCAATATCCAACGTCATGACACAGGGTATGGCAATCCGCTGATTGTGGGCGACTTCCTCTACATCAACTCCAACAATGGCGTGGATGGGCAGCACACTCGGGTGCCGCAGCCGAATGCCCCCAGTCTTCTGGTGTTCGACAAAAAAACCGGTCGCCTGGCAGGCAAGGACGCCGAAAATATAGGGCAACGCCTTTTTCACAACACCTATTCCTCCCCCTCTTATGGAGTCGTCAAGGGCCGGCCCCAGATATGCTTCGGCGGCGGCGACGGCGTGGTGTATGCCTTCGAGCCGCTGACCAAAATGCCGCCAGAGGGAACCGTCGTGGACCTCAAGAGGATTTGGAAATACGACCCGGACCCGACCTCTCCGAAAGTGAATGTCAACAAATACAAGTCCAACCGCAAAGTCAGCCCTTCGAACTTCCTGACCCCGGTGGTATTTGTCGGCGACCGACTCTATTTAACCGTTGGCGGGGATATCTGGTGGGGCAAGTTTGAAGCGTGGCTCAAGTGCGTGGACGCCGAAAAGGGAACAGAGATTTGGTCTTACTCGATGAAGCATAGTTGCTCGACCCCCGCCGTGGTTGGTCCTTTGATCTTCGTGGCCGACACCGGCAACAAGACCATCAACTGTGTCGATACCGCCACCGGCAAGGCACTCTGGACCCATCCGCTGGAAGGGGACATCTGGTCGAGCCCGTTCGTCGCGGACGGCAAGCTCTACATCGGCACCCGGAAGAACAAGTTCTACATCTTTGCCGCCGCCAAGGAGAAAAATCTCCTCTGCGAAACCACCTTGGACGCCCCCATCACCGCGACCCTTTCCGCCGCCAACGGTGTTCTCTACGTGGCCACCCATAAAACCCTCTATGCTCTGAGTGCCGGGGCGCGCAGTATGCCGACTGGGGTCCGCTGAGAAGAGCCGCGCCCGGAAATAGGCGGGGGGAGAGACGGGGAGACGTCAAGCGTCCCCGGAGATTGCTGCAATTTTATGCACTTTTCCTTGTTTTTCTTCCCGGAATGGACAAGAGTGAACGGCGAAAGATGAAGAACAACTATTGGATTGCCTGTTTCCTCTTTACCGGGGAAACGCTTGGCGGGAGCCAGCGGCCCTTGCGCCGGTCCAATCAAGGCTTTACGATCATCTTTGCATTTTAACCCCCTGTTTCCATCCCCCCTATGCCTACTCAAAACGAAGTTTACGCCGTTGAAGGAGAGACCGCCATCCAAACCGGGCGGATCGAAGGAGCTCCCCCGGACGATCTCCAGACGATTGAGTATTTTCAGGGGATTTATCAAAGCCTGAAGTGTGAACTTGCCAAGGTGATCGTGGGGCAGGAAGACGTGATCGACGAGATTCTCATCGCGATTTTCACCCGCAATCATGCCCTTTTGATGGGCGTGCCGGGGTTGGCCAAAACCCTCTTGATTTCCACCCTGGCCAAAACCCTGCAGCTCTCCTTCCGGCGGATTCAGTTTACGCCCGACTTGATGCCCAGCGACATCACCGGCACGGAGGTGATATACACCGATCCGCAGACGGGCGCAAAGGAGTTCAAATTTTTGCCGGGCCCGTTGTTTTCCAACATTGTTCTGGCGGACGAAATCAACCGAACCCCGCCGAAAACGCAGGCGGCGATGCTCGAGGCGATGCAGGAGCGGAGTGTGACGGTGGGGGGCAAGACGCACAAGTTGCCGGAGCCTTTCTTCGTGCTTGCAACGCAAAACCCGCTGGAGCAGGAGGGCACGTATCCCCTGCCTGAAGCCCAACTCGACCGTTTCCTCTTTCTCATTAACGTCGATTACCCGTCCTATGAGGAGGAGTTGCAGGTGATGAAGCGGGGCACCTCCGGCGAGCGTGAGGAGCCTCAGGCGGTGATGGGAACAGAGCACATCCTTTATCTCCAGGAGGCGGTGCGGCGGATTCCCGTGGCGGATCACGTTTACCACTATGCGGAGAAGATCGTGCGAGCCACCCGCCCCCGGCAGTCGGAGGCGCTGGACTACTGCCGCCAGTTTCTTTCCTTCGGGGCGGGCCCCCGTGCCAGTCTCGGGTTGGTGATGGCCGCCAAAGCGCACGCGCTGCTCCGGGGGCAGGTCTATGTTGGCTGCGAAAATGTCGCCGCCGTTGCCAAAGGGGTGATGCGCCACCGTATTGCCGTCAATTTCACGGCGCAAAGTGAAGGGATTACCAGCGATCTCGTCGTCCAAAAAGTGTTGGAATCCATCCCCGCACAATAGCGCCCGGAATTTTCGCAGTTCGCGCCCTCTCCTCGAATCATGAAAGCGAGCAGTCAGAACCTGCTGGACCCTGCGGCTATCGCAAAGGGCGAGGCTCTCGGTTTTATCGCGAGAAAAATCGTGGAGGGTTACCGTGTCGGCGAACACCGTTCCCCGTTTACGGGATTCGCGATCGAGTTCGCACAGCACCGTGAATACACCACCGGCGACGATCTCCGGCATCTGGACTGGAAGGTGCTGGGCCGCACGGACCGCTACTACATCAAACAGTATGAGCAGGACACGAACTTTGTCGCACATCTGATCATTGACGGCAGCGAGTCGATGAACTACGGCTCGGGAAAGCTTTCCAAGCTCCAGTATGCAAAGGTCCTCGCCGCCTGCCTGTCCCATTTGATCCTGCAACAGCGTGATGCAGTGGCGCTGAACGTTTTTGATACGCAAATCCGCGAGCGGATCAGCCGGTCAGACAATCCCGGCAAAATCCATGAGATCATGGACCGCCTCGCTGAATTCAAGGCGACGCAGCCGACGCAGCTTGGCAAAACCTTGCAGGATATGGCGGCCACCATCAAGGCGCGGAGCATCATCATCGTCATCAGTGATCTCTTTGACGATGAGGAGGGTTTCCAGAAGGGAATCGAGCGCCTGCGGTTTCAAGGCAGCGAAGTGATCGTGTTTCACGTCCTGGACCCGTATGAAATCGAGTTTCCGTTCACCGGCACCGTCAAGTTTGTCGGCTTGGAGGGGGCGCCCGAGGTGCGGACCTCCCCGGCGTCGATCCGGAAGAGCTACCTCAAGGTTTTCCAGGAGTTTTGCAAGCGGACGCAGCTCGCCTGCGAACGCACCGAGGCACACTATATCCGGGCAAATACCGGGACGCCCATCGCTGAGACTTTGAGCGAGTACCTGGCGTTCCGGCAAAACAAGAGGACCCGCTAACCCATGACATTCCTTGCACCGGAAATCTTGTGGGGGTTGGGTGCGGTCGCGGCGCCCATCGCGATCCATTTGCTCAACAAATTTCGAGTCAAAGTGGTGCAGTGGGGCGCGACTCGGTTTCTGATCGACATCCTCCAGAAGAACAAGCGCCGGTTGGAGATGGAGGATATCCTTTTGCTGCTTCTGCGGTGCCTGTTTATCGCGCTGCTGGCGCTGGCTTTTGCGCGGCCGGTGGTAAATCCCGATGGTGCGGGAGCCGTGGGAGGGGGGTTGGCGCAAGTCGTCATCCTGCTGGATCAAAGCGCCAGCATGGGACAGAGCAACGGAGTCGAAACCCGCCTCGACCAAGCCAAGGTCGCGGCAAACAAACTGCTCGACGAACTGGCTCCTGGCTCCCTTGCGGCGCTTTTCCTCGTCACAGACCATGTCAACGAGGTGATCGCCCGGCCGACGGCCAACCTGGCTCTTGTGCGGCGGGCGCTCTCGGTCACCGAGCCTAGTTACCGGACCAGCGATTTTCTTCCGGCTATCCGTTCGGCTCTTGATACGTTGCGGCCCTTCTCGGGGGGACGGAAGGAGATTGTGATTTTGACTGACAGCCAGGCTGGAGCGTGGGGGCAACTGGACGCCATGAAACCGCTCCTGGCGCAAGCGGGCGATGTCCGCCTGCGGTTTGTTCCGCTGGGCGCCCAGGGCGAGGACAACCTTGCGATCACCTCGCTCAAAGGAGAAAACGGGATTCCCGCCGCCGGACAACTTTTCGGGTGCCTGGTGGAAGTTCATAATTATGGAGCCGCGCCCGCTACCGGGGTGCGGGTCACCCTTTCGCTCAACGACGATCCTCCCGCTGATGAATCCGTCATCGAGCGCATCGAACCGGGGCAATCGCGCGTCGTGTCGCTGAACATCCGTTTTTCCCAGGCCGGGTTTCAAACGCTTTGCGCGACAATTCCTCCCGATCGATTCCCCGCCGACAACCAACGCGCTTTGGCGGTGCAGGTGATTGACCAGATGCGGGCGACGATTGTCGAGGGGACTCCGTCCGCCTCCAAGTTCGACCGGGACGGATTTTTTCTCGCCAACGCTCTTGCGCCTGTTCCGGTGGCCCGGCGCGCGGATTATTACCTGAAGGTGGATGCCGTGCCGGTCTCATGGCTCGAGACCTCAGACCTGAGCCGACAGGATATGATCTTTTTGAGCAACGTCGGCCAACTGGGAGCAGGCGCTTCGAAAAAGCTCCAGAAATATGTCAGTGAGGGCGGGGCGCTGTTTGTTTTCCCGGGATCGAACGTCAAGCCCGCAGATTACAATAACAATCCCGTGATCAAAGAGTTGCTTCCCGCCACGCTGGAGCCGTTGTGCGACCTCAGCAAGAAAGACGAGTGGGCCACATGGCAGGCGCGCGCTCACACCCATCCCGTCACCGCCCTTTGGAATGATCCAAAGAACACGGGACTCGGCACCGTGCGGGTCAACCGGTTTTTCCCGTTGAAACCGCTCGCTTCGAAAAATGAAGCGGAGGTGCTGCATGCAGTGGTGAACTATTCCGACGGCACCCCCGCTGTCATGGAGCGGACCTATGGAAAAGGGCGAGTCGTTCTTTTCAGCAGTGGCGCCACCACCAAATGGACGAATCTGCCCATCCATCCAAGCTTCGTTCCTCTCATCAAGCGGCTCACAGCCTATGCTTTGAAGCACGAAGGGGATGAGACGCTCGCCCTCGCGCCCGGAGCGGTGTTTCAGCACAAAGTGGCGGGCGATCTGGTCGGCCGCGAATTCTCCGTAATGCGCCCGGAAAGCAAAGGCAAACTGCGTCCAGCCGGCAAGGTGGAGCCGCTTAACCGCGAGGCGGTGGTGCGCTACTTCGACACGGAAACTGCGGGGCCTTACCGGCTTTACATCAGCGGCGAAGAACGCCCCGTAGCTGCGTTCGCGGTGCAAATGGACCCCCGGGAATCGGATCTGCGGGCCATTCCCCCGGAGCGTCTTGCCGCAGTCACCGCACCGGGCAGGGAAACCGATGCGAATGCTCAGGCGAAGCAACCCGGGGGCATCCGCCGTGAATTCTGGACAATGCTTCTCTGGTGCGCCGCCATTGGCGGCTGCCTGGAAATGCTGCTTGCCCACAAGTTTAGCCGAGCGAGGTAACCGATGATCCAATTTCTCATCAGCCGTTTAGTAAAAACACCGCCGGATGGAAGCGCGGAGGCTGCGTTGTCCTTTGAGGGGATGAGGGTTGACTGGGCGTTATTGATCTTTGCCGTTCTGGCTGTCCTCGCGTTCATTGCTTATCGTTGGGGGGCGCCGGAGATGTCCAAAGGGAGGCGAACCGTGCTTGCGGCGTTGCGGATACTGCTTGTCGGGCTTTTTCTTCTTCTCCTGGTCAAACCGGTTTTGCTCGTCACCCTGAACGAGCCGGTGAGGGAACGGTTGCTGGTGGTTGTGGATACGACGCAGAGCATGGAAATCAAGGATCGCCGTCGGGCGGAGGATGACCAAAAACGCGCGGCGCTTGCCGCCGGTCTGCTATTGCCCAAGCCGAGGCTTGACCAACCGATGCCGGCAGGCGCAGGCAAGTGGCAAGACGTTTCCCGAGGGGAGCTCCTGCGAGCCCTCGCGGCCAATGACAAGCTGAAGCTGTGGCCTCGTTTGCAGGAAAAAGCGGATCTGGCGTTTTTTAGCATGGGTCGCGAGGCGCATCCGCTGGGGCCGGTTTCGGGTTCTTCGGAGTCCGACACGACCCTGTCTCTGGATCAAGCCAAGGCGATTTTCGACCGCATCACTTATCCCGAGCCGGTGACCGCCATTGGGGATTCACTGCGCCAATTGCTGAACGAGAATCGCGGGCAACCCATCGCCGGGATACTGCTGATCACCGATGGCGCCAACAATACGGGGGCGCCTCCCGAGGAGATCGCGCAGATGGCCAAAGAGGACGGCATCCCGCTTTATCTCTACGGCGTGGGAATCACCACGCCCAAAGACATTACCGTCCGCAATCTTGCCGGACCGCGCGCCGGTTTCGTAAAGGAGCGCGTCGACTTCACAGTCAAAGTAAGCGCCCCCGGATTCAGTGACAGGACGGTCAAGATAAAGCTCAAGGCCAATGGAAAAACGGTCGATGAAAAGGAGCTAAAACTCAGTGGCGCGGGAGAGATGGAAGTCCCGCTGGGTTATGAGCCACAGGAGAAAGGCGAGGCGCAGATCGAAGCGGCAATCGATCCGCTGGAGGAAGAATCCGCCCGTGACAACAACTCCGCCACGACAAAACTGCGCATTCTCGATAGCAAGGTGAAGGTGCTTTACATTGAAGGGGAGCCGCGGTGGGATTTCCGTTACCTTCTCTCCACGCTCCAAAACGATCGCAGGCTTTCCGTAAAGTGTTTTCTGGTTCATGGCGACCCGGAAACAGGGGAAGACCCGAAATCCCCCTTTCTGCCGGAGTTCCCCGCGGAGCGCGCGGATCTGTTGAGCAACGAAATCATCGTCCTGGGCGATGTTGATCCCGAGGTGTTGGGGCCAACGCGGATGAAGCTTCTCAATGAATGGGTGAGTGAAACCGGAGGGGGGCTGATCTTCCTTGCCGGACCGAAGAACAACCCGTTCCGTTACGGCGGCACCCCCTTGGAGGCGTTGCTGCCGGTGGAGTTGGCGGCGGGCCTTACGGAACAGCAATGGAGTACGCGCAGCCGCAGCCTCATCCGCCTGAAACTGATGCCCACGGGGGAGCAATCGTCCTTGCTGAAGCTTTCCGACAAACCGCTTGAGAACCGCCAGCTCTGGAATGCCTTCACCGGGGTTCATTGGACAGCGCGGGTCTCAAGGGCGCGTCCAACGGCTCAGGTTTTCCTGACGGATACCACCCCGGACAAGGCGAACCGCGACGGCTTGATGCCCGTCATCGCCCAGCAACAGTATGGTCATGGCATGGTGATGTACTTCGGCTTTGATGAGACTTACCGTTGGCGCAGCGAGATCGGCGGAAAGTTTTACGAGCGGATATGGAACCAGGTGATCCAGAGCTTCTCCCTCGAACGGCAGTTGGGGGCGTCGGCGCGCACGCAGTTGCAGGTGGAAAAGCCGGAATACCTCGCGGGCGACAAAGTCGTCATCTCCGGCAAGATTTACACGGAAAAATTCACTCCGCTCATCGAACCCTCGGTGCCGGGAATCCTCTCTGTTACAGGCGAGGACGGGAAGGCGGACACTGCCGAACTCCGCTTGCTTGCCGTTCATGACCAGCCGGGAGAATATCAAGTCGAGTTCACCCCGCGCTTCGCGGGGGTTTACCGATTTTCGCCAAACTCGGACAAGGCAGCCGTGGTGAAGTTTGAGGTTTTTGCGCCAAAGATCGAGCAAAGCGAAACAGCCATGAATGGGGCGCTGCTTCAAACGATGGCGCGGATTTCCGGCGGAAAATTTCTCAGGGAAGAGGAACTCGACAGTCTCCCCGAGCTCCTTGCCAGCCGGAGCGCGACCTTGCCAAGCCAGAAAACGATCGAGTTATATTACTCCGCATGGTGGATGGGCGCCATGATGGCTCTTGCCGTCCTGGAGTGGCTGTTGCGGAGGCTGTGGCAACTCAAATGAGGAATAACGCGCGATGAAATCCCTCAAAAAAACAACCCGCCCTGCCGCTCAAGCGCGCAAGAGGGAACCCGTGCGCCTCCCGAACGCCTTGCCGCCTTTGGACTTGCCTCCCGGGATCCGGCGGCCATTGAGGGCCGTGGCTGGAAAACAACTCTGCGTCGCCTGGACCCAGTGTCTCCTCTGGATCATCTGCACCGTCTGTGTCCTCTTGCTGGCACAGACTGGCGCGGATTTCCTGTTGGACCTGCCGTGGCGGACGCGGCTCGGATTGTTGGTTGGCGACGGACTGTTGCTTTGCGGGTTGATCTTCCGCTACGGGTTCATGCCGTGGCGCAAGCGGCTCACGTTGGAGCAGGCGGCTCTCCGGGCAGAGCGCCATTTCCCGCTCTTCCGCTCCTCGCTGATTTCCGCCGTGCAACTCGCCCGGCGTCCCGAGGGTTCTTCCAGCCTCGTGGCTGCGCTCTTGGGGCAAGTCACCAAGCGCGTAAGCGAAGTTAATCTGAGGCGGGTCATCCCGGCAGCGCATCTCCTCCGTTTGGCATTTTGGGCCATGGTATTGATGGCTGTGACGGGTGGGTCGATCCGCGGGTTTGCACCCAAGAGCTATCTTCTGTTGCAGCGCTTATGCCTGTTCAATGTCCCTCTGCCCACGGATACGATCGTGGTTCCCGTCAGCGGCGACCTTGCAATCCCAGCAGGGGAAACCATTGAGCTTGCGGCGAAGGCCACAGGAGTCATCCCTCGCACGGGACGCATCGAGATATTCTTTGAGGGCAAACCGATGCAGGTTATCTCGATCAATCCCAAGCCGACCACCCCGGAGCTTTTCTCCGTGAGGCTCCAAAACGTCCAGCAACCGTTACGGTACCGGTTTTGCCTCAACGACGGGCACAGTCCGGATTTCCAAGTAAAGCTGCTTCACGGCCCGGTCTTGGAAACGGTGGCATTCAAGCAAACCTATCCCGCCTACACCGGGCTCAAGCCAACGGAACATTCCGCGGGAAATTTAACCCTCATGGCCGGCAGCAAGCTCCATATTGAAGGGCGCGCCAGCCAACCGCTTCAGACGGCCCAGATTCAACTCCAGAAGGAGGGGAAATCCGTTGAAATGAAGATCGGATCTGATCCCAAGCTCGCGGCCTGTGAGATTGCGATTCCTGCCAAAGGGCTGGAAGGGTTCTCGATTCTGCTGGAGAACACGGATGGCATGAAGTCGCAAGGCAACGCATTTTACCGGGTGGAGGTAATACCAGACAAGCCGCCGGAGGTCGTTTTTTCGCCTGGCCAGCCGGAGAGCGCATCATTGGTGGCCAGCGCGCAGCCGCGTCTGCGTTTCGAAGTGCGCGACGACTTCAAAGTGAAGCAGGTTTTTTTCTGCTGCCAACTCGCTGTCAATACGCCCGACGGCGCCGCTGCGCCTGATGTTCCCGCCGTAAAAAAGATCCCGCTCAGCGTTCCCAAACCGGCGGGCATCCTCGCGTTTGACTACCAGTGGAAGTCGCCCTCTGAATTTCAAGGATGGAAAGAGGGGGCGATTGTAAACCACTGGATTGAAGCGGTGGATGACAACGATGTCACGGGGCCGGGTGTGGGACGCAGCCCCACGCGCCAATGGAACGTCGTGTCCGTCGAAGCCAAGCGCGAGGAGTTGAACGCCAAGCTGCGCAAGCAGGCGGAATCCCTTGACGATCTTTCCCGAACCCAGGAGATGCTGCGCAAGAACGTGGGAGATTTTCTCAAATACAAGGGCGCGCGGTAGCGTTGCCCACGCGAATTCCAGATACAAACCACAATCCATCCCCTTTATGCATTCACACTTCAACCGCCAGACTTGTCTGTTCCTGTGCATTGCCGTTTGCTTTCAAAGCGTGGCCGCCCTGGCACAGGAACCGAATGAGGCCCAAAGCGAGGCGTACCGCACCAGCGTCGCACAGGAAAACTTGAAACAGGATACGGCGGCGGTCCAGGCACAGCTCGCCTTGTTGCGCGAGGAGATGCGGCAAGTGCTGCCGGGCGAGATTGCCACCATCGACAAAGCGATTAAAAATCTCGAATCCCTTTCCCGCGAACAGATGGGCAGCGCCATCAAGGACTTGCGCGCCGCCAGCCAGACGGGCGACCTTGCTGAGCAGGTTAAGAACCTTGCCGGAGCGCTCAAAAACCAGACTTCGATCTCATCAAACTTGAAGAAAATGTCCGTGGATCTGGTGGCCCGCCAATCGATCGAGCGGATGAACCCCAAACTCCTGGAGCTTCTTCGCCGTCAAATCACGGCGAACAACGAAGTCTTGCGGCTTGCAAAAAAGAATCCTGATCCCACCAAACTGGAGACGTCCTTCAAGCGCCGTTACGAACTGGTGTGTGGCGATCAGGACACCTTGATCGAGGATGTGAAAACGACCTTCACGCAGATCGACGATCTTGCGCGCAACCTCCCGGAGCAGAGCCGCCCTCCCATGCAGAAGGCAAGCGAAACGGCCAGCGGCCAGAAGCTCATTGAAAACGCAGCCGGGGCCGCCCAGCTCGTGCATCGAGGCCCGCTCGACCAGGCTGCCGGAACCCAGAAGTCGGTGGTGAAGACGCTTTGGACGGCCTTCGATGCGCTGAGAATTTCGAATTCGGTGATGGACCGGCTCCGCGCTCTTTCCAATCAAATCGGTTCCGCCATCGCCGACCAAAAGGGTATCGTGGAAAACATCGGCGCAATCAGGCGAAGCGATGCCTATGCGATGTTGCAGCGGCAGCGGGAAGTGAGTGATCAATCCTCCCTGATGTATGAAGACGTTGTGGCGCTTAACAGCCGTGCGGCGGCCGGTTTGCGGCAAGCCCAGACGGAGATGGAAAACACCATCAGCTCTACTGAAGGGAGACAAGAGGAGAGACAAAATGCGGCGCGGAGCGCGAGTGCCGCATTGGTCGGATTAGAGACGGCCAAGAAGGAAATTGATAAGCAAATTCAGGAAATACCGCCCACCTTGACGCCCCAACAGGCGCTTGCGGCGCTTGATCAATTGCAGCGTGAGACAGCCCTGGCGGCTGCGGAGCAGGCGCGCGCCGCATCAGCGGCCAAGACGCCGAATTCGCCATTCGCCCCCACCCAGGCGCAGAAAGATGCCTTGCAAGCCAAGGTTGCTGATCTCCAACAGAAAGCGCTCAATCTCGCGCCGGAAGCAGCTCCCGACCTCGGGCAGGCTTCACAAGACATGGCAAAGCCGGATGCCGCTTCCCAGCAGGCGGCTGCCGACGATCTGGCCCGTGCTGCACAGAACCTGGCCCGGCAGGAGGCCACGGCCAAGGCCGAGACCAACGTGGAGAAAGCGGCGCAGGCTACAACAAAGGCGGAGCAAATGCTGGATGCCAACCAAACACAGGATGCGGTGAATCAATTGGCCGCCGCCAAACAAGCGCTCGCTGCCGCGCAACAAGCCGCGGCTGCAAGCACGGCGAATGCTGAAGCCAAACAAGCGATGGCGCAGGCGGCGCAAGCTCTCACCCAGGCGCAAATGGCGGCGGCTCAAACCAAAGCCCAAGAGGGCCAGGCCGCCGCGGAAGCCGCTAAAAATGCGATGGGGGCTGCGATGAAAGCCATGGGCGCTGGCCCACCCGACCCCACGGCAAAAAACACGCCGGAAAACGACAAGGAAAACGCGGAAGAGGGGCCTTCGGGCGGAAAAGGAGGGAACGGCCTTCTCGCCGGTTCCGGTGCGCAGGGGGCGCCCCCGGAAGTCATTACGGGGCTGAGCCCCCGCGAGCGCGACGCGGTCGATCAATTGCAGACTGAAAAGCCGCCGCGGGAATTTGTTCCCGAGGTTCAGCAATATTACAAAAACCTCGCCGACGGAGCCGGACTCTAGATTTGGTGAAGTGAAATGCTGAAGGTCCGTTTTCACCTCCTGCTTCTGATCTTCCTTGGTTCCGGCTTCGCAGCCCCGGCCAAAGATAAAATCGAGACATTCGGTTCGACAGAACGGAGCGAAAGCGCCCTCATCGGCATCTTGTATGACCTCAAGCAGAACCAAAAGCGCGAGCCTGTCCCGATGGAACAGAAATCGTTTTTGGAAATTCTTGCCCGGTTCATCGACGACGGGTGGGACGAGGGGATTCTCAATAAATATTACCGCGTATCCCACCCGCTTTATGCCACGGAATTGGTGATCGACAAGATCGACGCCGATCTTGCGCCCAAGGCGTTCGGCGTTGAAAAGACAGTGAAACCGCGCCTCTGGGTTGTCTATTACAAGGGGCAGGTCTCGCCTCCGCAGGATGGCACTTACCGGTTTGTCGGATTTGCAGACAATTATCTGGCCGTCGCGATCAATGCGAAAACGGTGTTGGTCACCTGCCTGCCCAGTTCCGTCATCCCAACCAAATGGTATCCCAAGGAAAAAAAGACCGGCCTTTGGGGACGCAGGGAAGAGTGCCTGGGGGGTGATTGGATCGACTTAAAGGCAGGCCAGATTGTCGATATCGACATTATCTTCGGCGAAGTGCCCGGCGGGGATTGCAGTTGCTTCCTGGGCATCCAGAAAAAAGGCGAGGAACTCCCGCTTTCCAAGCACCGGGGGTTGCGTGACCCGCATCCCTTCCAGCTCACCCGCAGCAGCCATTCCCTGCCCAACACCATCCCGTGGAAGGGGGTTCAGTAAGAAGGGGACTGCTCACAAGGGGACAGGTAATACCACTTCTTAAAAATAAAGAGACTCTCTCTGCGAATGCGTTTCTCAGCGCCGCATGCTGGAGGGCGGTTTTCTCAGCGCCAAGGGCGCGGCCTCATAACAGCCCAGGTCGGAGCGAAGCGAAGGCCTAGGTCTTCCGGTCAAGGAGGGCTCAGCGCCAAAGGCCCGCACCATCCTTTGACACACGGCAATAGTGCGGGCCTCAGCCCTGCCGCAATCCGCGCCAAAACCCAGCCCTGACGGGCTGGGCTGTTATGGGCCTCGCCGTTGGCGCTCAGGAGTCCGTTTATTTATGAAAGTTGGTATAATTTCGGTAAAAAAATCAGGAAACCAGGAAACCAGGAAACAGAAGTGCCGGATTTTTTCCTGGTTTCCTGGCTTCCTGATTCATTTCTACTGTCTTGATGCCCGAAATGGCTCGGTCGCGGCGATACTTGCCGATGGCGGGATTTCCCTCTTGGAATCGCCGCCGCCAGCCATTTTCAGTGCAGGCGAAAAGCCAGGCTCACGCCTCGGCTCATACCAAATTGCAAAATTAACGTGACGGATAGAGGAGTCTTTAACTCGAAGAGTTTACAGCAAATAGCCGGGGGTTGAGGCGCGTTGTGACGCGCCGACACCCCCGGAATGCGATCCTCTATCTACACCCCGAACAGGGGTGGCAGAGCGCTGGAAGCCCAATACGCCCATCCTCTGCGACCCCTCCGGGGTCAATCGCTCTCCATCCCCACCGGGGGTGTCGCTGCGCTCAACCCCCGGCTATTCTCTTGCATCCCTACAGGATGCTGTTGCCCGACGCCCTCATGGATTGGTGTGTCACTTTATTTCTTGGAAAATGGTATCAGATGCGTCTCCGTGCCCTGAACTCATCCCAGTTCCAGAACGCGGTGATCCTTTCCAGTGCGTTCTCGTTACGGAGTTGAACTCCGTAACGCCCCTCTCTGCGAAGCTGAGCTTCGCACCCGTCGCTGCAACAAAAGGCTCATTCCGAACTGGAAAGGGTATCCATCGTGGAGAGCGGCGTGCCCGGGTTACCCACCCAAGAGGGAGGGCGTTTTTGCAGGCGCAAACCCGCATCCGGAGCTCGGAAAGCCGGGTGGCATCACAAGAAAATAGCGACAAATCTGCAAAGCATTATGGACAAGGAGATAGCATGCGTTCTTACGCAAAAATAATCACGCGATAAACGCAGGTTCTCACCGGCGCTATCGCGGCTTTCTTTGATGGCTTTATTAGACTTGGAATCAAACTCTTGCGCGTGTTTATATTCGAAAAACGTAAAAAGATTTCCGGGACGAATTCGGAGGCGTCCGGCGGTGCGCATCTCTCGGGAAGGGGGACACACGAGACAGGACGCGAGGCCGGATTCGTCCCTGGGCGATTCCGGGGGGCTTCCTAAATCGCAGGGCGTGATGAAAAGTGGGGAAAATGAGGGGAAGAGGAAATCTGCTGAACATAGCCCCGTGCTTTACGCGCTGGGTTAAGGGGGTGCGACGCGATAGTCCCGCCAGGGACGGCAGAAGGGCTCTTTCGTCCCTCCGGGACTTGGGCGTGGTACTCATCAGTGTCCCAGCCATAAATGGCTGGGCTATTTCCAGCAGACTCCCAGGAGAGCAGACTCCCGGGAGGTTTGTGGGCCGGGGTTGATCGATATCCATGTGCATTTCTCCTTTGCGCCCCACTGAATCCCGCCCGGGATCGCATCCCCCCGCAGATTCAAATTTGCATCCCGCCTCATTCCTGATAGCACTTTTGTTCCGCTCGGCGAAACCGCTGGCGGGATTCAACCAAAAGACACACACGCAAATACAGTATGAGCAAACGCATCGCATTTCTCTTTTCCGGTCAGGGAGCGCAAACCGTCGGCATGGGCCGGGATATTTCCGAACAGTATCCTGTCGCTGCCGATTTGATTCGCCGGGCCGACGCCGTTCTCAACCGCCCGCTGAGCCAGTTGATGTTTGAGGGGCCGGCGGAGGATCTCACCCAGACGGCCAACTGCCAACCCGCGCTTTACGTGCACGGCTCGGCCTGTCTTGCGGCGTTTCTTCAGGAAATGGGCGGGGAAATCCCCGGGGTAATCGCCACGGCGGGGCTCTCGCTCGGCGAATTCACCGCGCACGCGGCGGCGGGGACCTTCGATTTTGAAACCGGCCTCTCGCTGGTGGATCAACGTGCGCGTTTCATGCAGGAGGCGTGCGAGAACACCGAGGGGACCATGGCCGCCATGATCGGAGCCGAGGAAAACGATGTGCGCAACCTGGCTGCCGAGACGGATGTGGACATCGCCAACCTGAACGCCCCCGGCCAGATCGTCATTTCCGGCGAGCGCGCCAAGGTGGAGATGGCCGTGGGCCTGGCCAAGGAGCACAACATCCGCCGCGCCCAGCTCCTCAACGTGGCGGGCGCCTACCATTCGCGCTTGATGAACTCGGCTTACGTGAAACTGGGCGAAGTGCTGGAGCGCACGGATTTTGCCACCCCGAAATATCAGGTCATCTGCAACGTGGACGCCAAGCCGGTGAGCGAAGCTGCCGCCATTCGCGACGCCCTGCGCGAGCAGGTCACCAGCAGCGTGCGCTGGGCGGAGTCCATGGAATACCTCCTCGATGTCGAAAAGATCGACCTTTTCCTCGAATTCGGCCCCGGCGGGGTGATTGCCGGTCTCTTTGGCCGCATCCGCAAGGGAACGCCCGTGCTTTCCATCTCCGACGTGCCGAGCCTGCAAGCCGCCGTCGCAGCGATGAAAGGCTAGGGGGGATTGACGATTTCGTCTTGGGAGTGATGCTGGGATTGCGAAGCTCAGCTTCGCGGGATGGGCGCGTGACGGAGTGCAACTCCGTCACGAGAACGCATCCCAAAAATCCTGTTAATCCTGTTAATCCTGTTAATCCGGTTAATCCTGTCTAAATTCCCAGATGGCCACGCCCTTTGTTGAACTCACCGAACGCCTCCTCATGGATGCCGGGGGATGGAAGGAGGCGAAACTCGCCCGGGCTCTGGTGGAGGCGGGTCGGGTGGTGAGCGCCAATTACACCCCGCCCGTCCTCAAGGGCGTGGTGCGGGAAGGGGACCTCGAATTGCGCGCCGGGCTCAAGATCGTCTCCAAGAGCGACATCGAAAACCTCTGCCCGTGCCGCCAGTCCCGCCAATACGGGGCCATCTGCGCGCACTCGCTCGCCATCGGGTTCTCCCTGCTGATGCACAAAACCGGTCCCGGGTCGGACATGGCAGGCCGCTCCCGCTCAGCGCAAGCGACGTCCGCGCCCACAGCCCCACCGCCGCCTCAAGGCCCGCAATTTGTGCTGGTGGAGGGCGGGGGCGGGAGCGCGCCGGATTTCGTGGCGTTGCATGTGGTGCTTCCGCCGCAGTTCCTGGGGGCATGGGAGCGGGGGCACCTCACCGTG
>Ga0118677_10005727_pt1 | contig 21562 bp, 18 predicted proteins | sample AliMusrvi5mmetaG_FD_86154 | JGI IMG/M metagenome (GOLD analysis project Ga0118677, IMG submission 86154)
GAACAGGTGAACAAGGCCATCCAGCAGATGAGCCAGGTGGTGCAGATGAACGCGGCCGCGGCCGAGGAGTTGGCCTCCACTTCCGAGGAGCTCTCGGCCCAGGCCGAGGAGCTGCAAAAGGCCCTGAACTACTTCCAGACCGATGACTCCTTCCTGGCCAAGGCCCAGCGCTCGGCCAAGGTCCTGCGGCCCCCCCGGCCCACGGCCAAGGCCAAGAGGCCCCTGCCCGCGGGCGAGGCCCTGGTCGTGCCCGCGCCCGTCAATTATGTGGGCAAGGGCGCAAATCTCTACAGCCTCGGGTACCGCTATCACGGCTCGGTGCAGGTGATTGCAAATCTCCTGCGCACCTCCTATCTCTGGGAGCGCGTACGCGTGCGGGGCGGGGCTTACGGCGCGTTTTGCAGCTTTGACCGGCTTTCGGGCGCCTTTGTTTTTGTTTCCTACCGCGATCCCAATCTGCTGGCGACCCTTGATGTGTATGACCGGACCGCCGAGTTTTTGCGCAGCTCAGCCATCACGCAGAACGAGCTCGTGAAAAGCATCATCGGCGCCATCGGCGATCTTGACACCTATCTCTTGCCCGATGCCCGGGGCATGGTGTCCCTGCAGCGCTATTTAAACGGCGTAACCGATGCCGCGCGCCAGCAGATGCGCGAAGAAATTCTTGCCACCACGACCAGCCATGTTGCGGCTTTTGCCGACGCCCTTGACGCCGTAGCCGAGCAGGGCGTGGCTGCGGTGCTGGGCTCGGCACAAGCGGTCAAAGCGGCCAATGACGAGCGCGGCCTTTTCCCCATAGTGCTGCCCCTTATGTAAGGATACATATGCAGAAAATCACACAGGAGAGAACCGTAGCTGTCAGGCACTGCACGTCCTATGATCCCGGCCTGGTGCAGGAGGCTGTCGCCCGGCTCGGCCGGGATATTGCCGGCGGCTGGGCAAACATCATACCCCGCGGCAGCCGCGTGCTTATAAAGCCGAATCTGCTGACCGCGGCCACTGCCGAGCAGTCTGTCTCGCCCCATCCCGAGGTGGTGCGCAGCCTTATCTCCGAGTGCCGCTCGGCGGGCGCGGCATCTGTTACTATCGGCGATTCTCCCGGTTTCGGGACCGCGCAGAAAGTGGCGGGCAAATGCGGTATTCTTGCCGTTGCCAACGAGCTTGGCGTTGAGGTGATCAATTTCGAGGATAGCGTTACGATTGCCACACCCGAGGAATTTAACAACCGCTCGTTTACCATTGCCCGGGCTGTTGCCGAGGCTGATCTGATCATCAATCTCGCCAAATTTAAAACCCATGCCATGATGGTTATGACCCTGGCGGTGAAAAATATGTTCGGCGCGTTTGCCGGCAAGCAAAAAGCGCAGTGGCATCTCCAGAGCGGCCGCAAGCAGGAGCATTTCGCCCGCATGCTGGTGGAGCTTGCCTATGCGATCAAGCCCGCCGTATCGGTGCTTGACGCCGTTATCGGCATGGAAGGTAATGGCCCGGGTAGCGGCAATCCCCGCAAACTGGGCTTCCTTGCCGCGTCGCGCGACATGCTGAGCCTTGACCGCACGGCCTGCGCCATTACCGGTGTTGCCCCTGACAGCGTGTACATATTTAAAGCCGCCGAAGGCCTCGGCCTTGCCTCTGATATGGCGGGCATACAGCTTCTCGGTGACTCCATCGAGCCGTTAAAGATTACCGATCTCAAACCTGCGTCGCTCATGCATGTGGAAGGGCCCGCCTATTTCCGGCCTGTAGCAGGGCTTTTGCGCAGCTTGCTCACAACCCGGCCCGTGGTGGATCCCGCACGCTGCAAAGGCTGCGGCATTTGTTTGAAAGCCTGTCCGGCAGAGGCCATTGCGCAGCCCTCACCCAAGTCCTGCGTCCGCATTAATGAGGGGTCCTGCATACGCTGCTACTGCTGTCAGGAGCTGTGCCCCGAAGGGGCCATCAGCCCGCAAGACGCCTGGGGCCTGCGGATGATAAAAAAATTGAAGTCAAAGTAAGGTAATAATTCAACCTGCCGCAAATGTTTCTGCTTTCTACCTTCGCAAAGCCTATAATGGCTTGCGCCCTTTTTCCGCATTGTTTATGTCTGGTTTTTAATTGACTTAAAATTATAAAAATTATACTACCATGCCATATTGAGAATTTGGGCTTCTGCGTAAAATTCGCACACTGGAAAGGCCAATGGCAACCTTAGCAGACCTTATTGGCTCATACCCGCTTGATTGGGATATACAGTATCGCATTCATGTTACCCAGAGAATGTTTCAACGAGACATTTCCGATGATGAGGTTCTGACAATAGTTGCCAGCGGGCGCATAATAGAACGATATGAAGAAGATTTCCCGTTTCCCAGTATGCTTCTGAATGGTTTGACGAAAACCGGCAGGCCTTTGCATGTTGTCGCCGGCATTGATACGGCCGAACGACGAATTTTTATCATTACGGTATATCAGCCAGATCCTTTGAGGTGGTCTGATGATTTTACAAGGAGGATTGTATGAAATGCGCTATTTGCAAAAACGGCACAACAAGAAATGAGCATATTACCGTTACGCTTGATAAGGATCAAACGATTCTGGTTTTCAAAGGTGTTCCGGCGCAGGTGTGCGACAATTGCGGCGAGGAATATGTATCTTCGGAAATCAACAAAAGGCTCTTGGAGCTGGCCGGCGAAGCGGCTCGCCGGGGCGTCACGCTTGAGCTGATGCAGTATGCCGCATAATCGGATTCGCTGCGGCGCAAGACATGCAGTATGGCATAGAGCTTGAAAAATAGATGCCAACTCACCGTAATTAAACAGAATGCAGGCTGGGCACGCCACTCGTTGCCCGGCCTTAAACTTGTTACGTAATTATGAAAGCTGTTTTGAGTTATATAAACTATTGAGAAATGGTTATGTTTGAAAAGATCAAGAAAAAGAATTTTCAGGTTCTTGCGTTACACCATGCAGAGGCCATTTTAAAGCATGATATGAAAACCGCTGCTGATGAACTGGAATCTGTGCTTCTGAAGGTATCCATTCCAGTTAAGGAACTTGTTTACGGTGGGGGCGGCGAAGGTGAACTAACACAACGGATACGCCGGGAGCTTGCCGAAACTCATGGCTGGAAAAAGCATAATTTTGAAATAAAAAAAATTGTTGATGGAGTAGAAAAGGAATCCATCTCTCATGAAATAGACCATGTTAAAAAATTTCCCAAAGGCACGTTCGCTCTTGAACTTGAGTGGAATAATAAAGACCCGTTTTATGATCGGGATTTAGAAAATTTTAAACGCTTGCATGCTGATGGCGTGATATCTATTGGCGCTATTATAACGCGCGGGATCTCCTTGCATGAAGGCATGAGGGATCTCATAGAAGCTTTTGCCCGTAAAGAGGGCATAGATAGTATTACCAAGCTTTCGTCTTTTTATGACCCCACAAATCGCCAGAAAGATATTATTGCGAAGGCTGCAGATTCAAAAGGTTCTTTTGAAAAGGGGTGGGCGCATGCGTTTGTCTCGGATAAATTCGGTGAAGCAACAACACATTGGCGGAAATTAGAGGACCGTGTCCGACGTGGGGTTGGGAATCCATGTCCTTTGCTGCTTATCGGAATTCCGAAAGATGTTGTTATCATCTAAAGACAAAAGTGGTTGTCGGAGCTTAAAAACATGACTAAAATTATTAATATCGCAGACATAAATCCATCAGAAGACTTGCAGGCAAAGGTGATGGGTCCGTATTCTACGATTCTTGCCGACCCACCCTGGCAGTTTCAGAATCGAACAGGGAAAATGGCGCCCGAGCACAAGCGGCTTCTTCGATATCCGACTATGGAGCTGAAAGAAATCCTTGAACTTCCGGTTCCCAAGCTTGCCGCCGCCAAATCGCATTTGTATCTGTGGGTTCCTAATGCTTTGTTGCAGGAGGGGCTCAGAGTAATGGAAGCGTGGGGTTTTACCTACAAATCAAATTTGGTATGGTATAAAATCCGCAAGGATGGCGGGCCAGATGGCCGGGGTGTGGGATTTTATTTTAGAAATGTGACTGAATTGGTTCTTTTCGGAGTTCGGGGCAGCATGCGCACACTTAACCCAGGCAGGACGCAAGTAAATTTATTTTCAACCAGAAAACGAGAACACTCCCGAAAGCCCGATGAGTTTTATAATCTGATCGAAGCATGCTCGCCTGGACCTTATCTTGAACTTTTTGCCCGCTTTGTACAACCCGGATGGGACCAGTGGGGAAATGAGGATGTGGAAAAGAATTCCTTCCATGGGGTTGCCATGCGAAAAGCCCACAGTGATCCGCAGATGAGACTTTTTGAAAGTCCAAAGGGCTACGGTAATAAAACAAAATAAACGCTAAAAGGCCCAACCCGCCCGTTATTTAATTTGAAATGAAAATAGTTCCTCTTTCTGCAAATTGCAAAAACTCAAACAAATGCAAGATTTCTCCCTTCGGTCAAAATGGCACTGGCATAAAAACAAAATTTCAATCACTTCTAAAGCAGGGAGACATGCCATGTACACACTTGTATTACTGCGCCATGGCGAGAGCATCTGGAATAAAGAAAATCGTTTCACGGGCTGGACCGATGTGGGCCTGTCCGCGCGCGGCGCCGGGGAGGCGCTTGAGGCGGGCCGCCTCTTGAAGCAGGAAGGTTTTGTCTTTGATATCGCCTATACCTCCGTATTGCGGCGCGCCATAAAAACGCTCTGGATCGTGCTTGAGGAAATGGACCTTATGTGGCTGCCGGTTGTGCATTCCTGGCGACTCAATGAGCGGCACTACGGCGCGCTTCAGGGGCTCAACAAAGCAGAAACCACGGCGCAGCACGGCGAGCAGATGGTCAAACTATGGCGGCGCAGCTATGACACGCCGCCGCCTGCGCTTGACCGCGCTGATCCGCGCTGGCCGGGCCGCGATCCGCGCTACGGTGATATTCCGCCCGGGGACGTGCCGCTGACCGAAAGCCTGAAGGACACGGTTGCGCGGTTCCTGCCGTACTGGCATGAGGTGATCGCGCCCGGCCTGAAGGCCGGCAGGAAGCCCATCATCGCCGCGCATGGCAATTCCTTGCGCGCGCTGGTGAAGTATCTTGATGGTATTTCAGACAAGGAGATATCTGAGCTGAACATCCCGACCGGCGTGCCCCTGGTCTATGAGCTTGATGAAAATTTTAAGCCGCTGTCCCATCGCTATCTCGGGGATCCGGCAAAAATTGAAGCCGCAGTGGCTGCGGTTGCCGGCCAGGCAAAAAAAGTAAGCGGTTAAGTAATGTAACAATGACAACCCGGTGATTGCTGAAGGGCACACCGGGCAATTTTTTTATTGAGAAAACAACAGGCGTAACGCCAGCCTTTTGGGAAACTGTGAACAACCGGCCGCAAAGACAGCACCCCCCACCTTGAATGATTCATTTTTTTCTGTTATAATTTCAGATATTAGATATACTGATGGTTAAGCGACAAAATTCAGTGTCTTTTTACTTTGTTATTAAAATTTTACCGGGGACTTTGCATGGAAGAAAAAGTGAAATGGTATAATAACCGGACTAAAGTTATCTTTTCCCTCCAGGCCTTTCCTCCCCTCGGGATTTATGCCCTGCTGCGCAGCACAGCTTTCACCGCTGGTCAGAAATGCTGGGTTGCTGTTGGCGTTTCAGCTCTTATTGGCCTTATCATGTGGAGCGGCATTATGAAGCCGGTCAACAAGTGGGTGTTTGATATTTTCGCGTAATAATTTTCATGGTTCCTGATTGCAGGGGCGAGGTCTTCTCGCCCCTGCAATCCCCTCAACAGTGCCCCAATCCCCAGACAATTAATTCACTACCCCCGCTTGGCCAGTAAAGGTCGTCGCATATCATTTACATAGCAGCAAAAAACAGGCAAATGTCTCCTATGCACTTCGAGCGCTTGACTTGACAATATTTTTATATTTTGGAATAAGTGATTTTGGCTGAGGCCAGAAATTGCAGAGTTCTATATATATATGTTGGTCAACCGTAACGGACAAAAGAGCCTGTGATGAAGTACCCTCTTATAATTTTTGATTTTGATGGAACGCTGGCAGACTCGTTTCAATGGTTTGCAGGCGCGATTAACCAGCTTGCGGACCGGTATAAATTTAAGCGGGTGGCGCCAGGCGAGCATGAGCTGCTTCGGGGGTGTGATGCACAAACAATCTTGAAGTATCTGCAGGTCCCGTTCTGGAAAACGCCCCGGATAGCTGCGCATATGCGTACTTTAATGAATCGGGACATTCAGCAAATCTCTCCGGTCGCGGGCGTGGGGCAAGCTCTGCAGCGTCTTGCGCAACAGCGTGCACAGCTCGGGATGATAAGTTCAAATTCGGACAAAAACATCCAGCAAATTCTGGGGGCGGAGAACACCCGGTTGTTTACCTATCGTGAATATGGCGTATCGATTTTCGGCAAAGCCGCTCAGCTGCGAAAGATTCTTCGCAAGAGTCGTATCCCACCGGCGACAGCTATTTATATTGGAGATGAGATTCGTGATTTGGAAGCGGCGCGAGCTGTCGGAATGAGATTTGGTGCCGTGGCATGGGGGTATACTCATCTTGAGGCATTGAAGGCCCGAGCGCCGGATGAAATATTTTTGCGCGCAGAGGAGCTTGCGGAGCGGCTGATATAACCAGGCGCAGGATGCTACTTAACTCTCGCCATACCGCCCCGTTTATATTACTATCAAGCAAGCCTTCGTTGCCTGCGGCGTACATGCTTTATGGCTGCCGGGAGAAATCCCGCATGGCCGCACAGCAGCGCTAGAGCATTTAACAAAATGCTGTAGCCATATGTGCATCGGGGAATTTTTGGTGAAGCAGCCCGTGCGGTTCGAGCCACGAGAGTATTTCCCCTAGTGGCCTATCTTGCGAGAATATAGCACGGGCGAATGAACCAAAAATTCCCCGGTGTAAACGGCTACAGAATAAAGTTACATGCTCTAAACTATAAATCGGCCTTTTTTACCGCTTATGACTCAACTGAAACTGCCATTTCCTGTCACGCATGATCAAAGCCATGTGGCCTCGTATCTGCAGAAGAAAACCGGCAAAGCGATTTCGCTGGTTCTGACCGATAATGCGACCTCCATAATCTCTTTTCGCAAAAGGGGCGAAGCCGTGACGCTGCGGCTGCATCAGCTGTTTCTCGGGGCTGCAGAGCCGATTCTTGATGAGATTGCAGGCTTTATAAAAAACCGGCGCTGTCCCATGCTGCATACCCGGGCATTCATCAACAGCAACCGCCACAAGCTGAAAAGCGCACCCCCCCGCAAAATCGTCCTTAATGCCAAAGGCAGGCAGTATGATCTCACTTTGATCTTTGATAAGGTGAATGCTCAGTATTTCAGCGGGTCGGTTACTGCCGCCATCACCTGGGGCCGCAAGGGCGCGCGCCGTTTTCCGGCGCGCCGAACGCTCGGGACGTTTCTGGAAGACAGCAATATCATCCGCATTCATCCCGTGCTTGACAGCCGCCGCGTGCCGGCCTTTTATATTGAATTCATCGTGTATCATGAAATGCTGCATGCGGTTATGGAAAGCGCGGTAAAAAACGGCCGGCGCCTCATTCACGCCCGGGAGTTCCGCAAGCGGGAGATGCTTTTCGAGCACTACGACCGTGCGGTGCAGTGGGAGCGCGAGCAGGGATAAGGTTTAGAGCAGGTAACAAAATGCTGTAGCCATATGTTCACCGGGCGGCCGGGCCGGCGATCAGGTTTCCGCTGCATTTTCAGCAATCAGGCTGTCAATAACCGAGATGATTTCCTTCTGGACCTGATGAAACCGCTCATCGGTAATGCTGGTCGTGACAATCGGCACGTCCTCGAGATATATCGTGCCGGTATTGGCGTCAAGGGTGATGTGGTCTCCTTCGCGCAGCAGCATTCCCGCCAGAATAATTTCCCCTTCCCCTGCCCCCCGCTCCCAGGCGACATCCGTAACGCACGGTTTTTTTTCACCGATGGCGATGAGCGCGGCATGCGAGGTAACGCCGCCCTCCTTGGAAATATATCCGGCAAAGCGGTCTTCTTCCATAATGACCCGCGGGGGCACATTGCTTTCCGTTAGGAAAATGAGGGGGCCGTCGAACCGGATGATCGTATTCTGGTCGATAATGACGCGGCCGCGCACCGCGCCGCCGAAAACCGGCTTGCCGATGGCGATGACCGGCGCTGATTCCGCGGCTTTCCGGTCAAGATAGGTTTGCGTAATGTTTTTATTGAGGCTGAATGCGGTCCGCTTGATAAGTTTGTAGGGATCGTAAATTCCTTCGCGGTAAAAATCATAGCTGTTGATGATCTGCGCGGCCGGCGATTGCCGCAGTACGCGAGACTGCACGATATGAATTCTGCCGCTGCGGACCGCAAACTCGATATCGGTGGGATAGCGCTGCGCCCGCTCATCAAAATATTTGAAGTCGCGCAGGCACTCATACTGCAACGGGTATTTGGCGGCAAAATGCTCAATGGCTTCAGGTGATACCATGCCGTCGGCGATAACATTGCCGAAAAAGCCCCGGCCGAACTCTATCTGTTCCTGAAAAGAATTGCCGGAATAACCGGTTGCCGGATTGCGGGTAAAAAAAACGCCCGAGCAGTCCTCCGCCGACAGTATGGGCAGGCATTCCTGGATAAGGCAGGCGGTCTGAAACTGCCCAGGTATGCCGTAATTGCGCGCCTGCCGCAGCACACCCGCATTTTCATAGGAGGTAAAAACAGCAATCGCGGCGGCAAAAACCTGTTCAAATGGATCATCGGGAATGGCAGGCTCAGACCTTCCGCTGAGTTGCTGAATGATAGCGGTAAGTGACAGGCATTCTTTTTCAAGCAGTTTTGCAGCACGGCTGAACAGGCTGTCATAGCGATCAATGCCCGCGGCGCGAAACAGTACGCCTGTTTCTATACCGAGAACGCTTTTTGCATAGCTGAGCATAAAGCTCAGACGCGCCTGCCAGGCCCGCACCGGCTCATAGAGTTGCATGGCCCAGCTGGCGGCAATCGCATTGGTTATACCGATATGGCTGATCGTGTCAAGAATGCCGGGCAGGGAGATAACCCCGCCCGAGCGCGCCATGAGCAGCAGGGGGTTATCCGGATCGCCGAGTTTTTTGCCGGCCCGGGTTTCAATGTCCGCGATAATATTTTTCAGCACCAGCCTGAACTCGGCAATGCGTTCGGGTCTGTTTTTTATGGCATGCCAGGTAAGCGTGCTGAACCCGGCGCCCGGCGGCACATCAAGACCGCGCAGGCTGTTTTTAATAATGATCAGCGAGTTGCGCACCTGCGAAAATCCCTTGCCGCCCATGAATTCAGGGCAGGCCCGGTCATCAGAGGCATCGGTGAAATCCGTTCCGAAGCGGAAGACAAAATCCCGCACGGGCCGCAGGCCTGAGCCCGCATACCGCTTCAGCAGCCTGCCGTAGATTTCCTGATTCCGGTGGCTGAAGAACGTCTTGAGGCTGTTAATGAGATTGCCGAGCAGGTGGGTGGTTTTTTCCCGAATGATGCTGTTCAAAATTCTGGTGACGAGAGCTGCGCGGTCATCGGCAGGGGCGTTTGCTATAAAGGAATCCTGCAGAAATGAAAAATTATTTTCAAGCTCGGCATGCATGGCCTCGATCAAGCTCGGCATGTAGGCATCAAGCCGGGGCGGGTTGCTGGAGAGCCTGCTGATAAGAAAGGCGAACCGGCCGAGATGTTTTGTGCCGTGGCCGACGGCGCGGGCGCACAGCGCAAGATTATAAAGCGCAGTAATGGCGCGTGGAAAATCAGCTTCGCCCATGGCGCTGAGCTCGGCATTTACAATATTGGCATAATAGATAAATGATATGCGCTCCAGCAGGCCGTCGGCCGTGATGAGGCGCAGGGCGGTTTCGCCTTTTTTGTCTGAACTCCCGGCGATCACTGAAAATATCAGATGTTTCAGCCCGTGGCGGATCTCGCCGATGTGCATATCGCCGATAGCAAAGGCTTTCAGGCGTTCGAGTGCCGCGGGCAGCACGGCAAGGGATTCTGCATAGCCGGACTGCGCATGCAGGGCCTGGCTGTCGGCGTCGATCATGATCTGTTCAAGCAGGGCGGTAAAATCGCCCTTCTGAGCACGCACCTGTTTGCCTGACCAGGCAATCGAAAGCTTATCCTTTAACAGGAGCAGCTGCCCGAAAAGTTCCGAGTGCAGCATGCGGTTTTTGTCTTCCCGGCTGGCGCCGGTAATAATGCTGTCCTCGATAAAGCCGCTTGGCTGCTCTGACTGGAGAAACTGCCGGAGAGCTTCGATCTTGGAGATAACCTTTTCCGAAAGGTGCTGATGCACGAGCTTGCGGATATCCGAAGCAATTGAGGCGAATGCGGGATGGTCACGCCACGCGGCGTCAAAATCATGGGTGATCTCCCGCAGCTCGGTAATGTCGATGCCGAAAATCTGAAATTTCGGCATTTGGGTTATGATTTCGCGCAGGAACCCGTAAATTTCCTCGATGCCGGTTCCGGTATAGGCTTCAAGGAAACCGATCAGAGCGGTTTCGATTTCAGCTATAGATTCCGTATTGCGGCCGGAAAAAAAGGTCCGGCTGCGCATGTGCAAAACAATACGCACCAGCCCGCGCCTGAGCCGGCCGCTATCGCCTTCACCGGCCAGCCCCCGCAGAAGCGCGCAGATATCATCGGCTGTTGTTAATGCCTGATTGTTTTCCATGCTATTGCAAATGCGGGTGTTATGTCCAAAAAATGAATGGTTTTGTGCTCAGTCGACTTTAGGCTCGATTGCCTAAAGCCACCCGCAGTGCGCGAAGGCGCAGATGGTCTTGGCATCAATTATCTTTCCGGCCTTGAAAAGCTCCCGCACTGTTTTCCGGGTCACCACGAGCGGCTCGATTACTTCATCGGCCTCGCAGGCGACACCCCGCATGATTAATCCTTCTGCTGTATACATCGTTATTTTTTCGGTTGAATAGCCCGGCACGGGGTAGATGATGCCAAGCTTTGTAAACTTCCGAGCGCTATACCCGGTCTCTTCGATAATTTCACGGCGGGCGCAGGCCAGGGGCTGCTCGCCTTTTTCCAGCGTGCCGGCGGGAAGCTCGAAAATATAGGAATTGATGACCGCCCGAAACTGCCGCAGCAGTATCACTTTGTTCCGGGTGAGAAACGGCACAATGAGCACCGCGCCAGGATGATCCACAAGCTCAAGGGCTATGGTATTGCCGTTGGGAAGCTTTGTTGTTCGCTTTTTTACATTGAGAAATTTCGCCATAAGAGCTCCCTGGTTGAAAACGGTGATAGGTCCCGCAACAATATGAATAAATTCGAAAACGAAACAAATTTGTCATGCCGGTCCCCCGTTCGGCGGATAAACTCCAGCCGGCATTCAGCATTTTTCTGCAGGGGCACGATGCATCGTGCTCCTACTCCTTACGGAAACCTGCCTGTGCTTATTCCCCGTGATGAGCGAAGATGGTCTTATCCAGATTTTTCACCAGCCCCGGAATCAGGCTGAACGGAAAACAGATGACCAGCTCTTCAGGCTTCAGGCGCATGAATTCGCGGCCGCCGTGGTCGGCGGCGGTAAACACGGGCCGGTTGTTGACAAGGGTTGCCGGTATGGTCATGAGGCAGGTAGCTTTGCCGGCAAAGCCGGTTATCACCTCGCCGGTTTCGAAGGCGAAGGCCGTTGAAATGGCCGTGAGCTGCTCGGGCGTTGCCGGGAACATCACCAGGTCGGGCCTGCTGATTTTATCAAATGCCCCTATTATCATGCCGCCGTACACATGGCGGAACTGGGGAAATACATCCCTGTTTTTTGTCATGGGCTCGCGGGTTGCATACAGATTGCCCTCGCCGACCACCGATGCTTCAAGCGCCGCATCAAACTCCTCCCGTGTCACGCGCTTGCCCCCGAGGCCCATATTGGCGCATCCGCCGCACATGCTTGCCGCGGAAGTAAAGACGAGGGGTGAGCCCTGGCCCTCGAAAATATCGCCGCAGATGGCGCACCAGAACTGGGGGCCTTCTTCGACCGGGATATCCTTGGGCTTTTTGTCGGCAAACTTCATTGCGGCGATTTCCCGCGTTATACCGAATTTTTCCTTAAGGAGTGCGGAAAGTTTTTTGTTGTCAAGCTCCGCTTTTACGGGCCCCATGCTGATTGCCCCGACCGGGCAGTAGCGCACGCACACGCCGCAGTCATAGCACATATCAGTAATCACGACTTTGTCTTCCCGGCGCATGATGGCGCGGTTGGGGCAGTTGCCAATGCAGGAGCCGCAGCGGGCGCAGATTTCAGGGTTGATGGTAAATGGCATGGTGATTCTCCTTCCAGGTGCTTTTTTGATGATGACAACAAATTTATGGCTTAGGATTTTCGTTTAACCCGTTAGTATATAATGCCACACTCTGGCGCACTGTGCCAGACGGTTTTAATAAATTCTACAAATTTTCAGCTTGAATAATCGAGCTGAGCTGCGCAATGACCTGGTCGGGAACTGCGCCCGGACCGATGATGATGTCGGCATGTTCTTTGGTCGGTTCAACAAAAAGGGCGTGCATGGGCCGTACCTGCTCTAGGTATTGCCGGGCAACGGACTCAACGGTGCGGCCGCGCTCGGCCATATCGCGCCTGATGCGGCGCAAAAGCCGCACATCGGCATCTTCATCCAAAAACACCTTCAGGTCAAACAGAGTGCGAAGCGTATCGGGCACAAAAACGAGCACGCCGTCAACAATGATGACCGCTGCGGGCTCGATCACAACCGTTTGGTTTGACCGGGTATGGGTGGTAAAGTCATAGACGTTTTTAATGACCGGTTTGCCCTGTTTGAGAAGCCCGAGATGTTCTGCGAGCAGCGCAAGATCAAGAGAGTCTGGGTGATCAAAATTAATATGATGCCGCTCATGCAGCGGCAAATGCGACAGGTCTCGGTAGTAGGAGTCGGCATCGATGAGTGTGCAACGGTCCGGCCCCAGCGCCGCGGCAAGACCCGCCGCAATGGTAGTTTTCCCCGACCCGGTCCCGCCCGCAATGCCTATAATGAATGGTGCAGAATTCATGGCCTTGTTTGAAATGTGTAGACCCATTATTGATCAATATTGAAATGCCCTGTCTGGCTTTCCGTTCCTCGCAGGTTACGGTTAAGCGCAGCGAAACCCAACACAGTACATCAAGCAAAATAACCACCACCTCTAATTGAAGATGTCGGGTTTCGTTCCCCCACCCGACCTACGGGCTAACAGCCAGCCTCAATGCATTGCTGCAGCAGTGTACGGCATCACAGCCTTGTTGATCTTTTCCGAGATTTTTATCTGCGCTGTTTCCAGGTCATAATACGCCTGCAGGTTCATCCAGCTTTGCGCATCGGTTCCAAAAAAACGAGCCAAACGCAAAGCCGTATCGGCGGTTATGGCTCTTTTTCCAGCAACTATCTGTCCGATGCGGCGCTGCGATACACCTATTGATTTCGCAAGCCTGTACTGTGTGATTCCCAGGGGCTTCAAAAAATCTTCCATAAGTATTTCACCCGGAGGCACCGGCGCCATATTTCTTTTTATCATAACTCTATCTCCCTCTAATGATAGTCGACTATTTCAACAGCATGAGCATTCCCGTCCTTCCAGTGAAAACAAATCCTCCACTGGTCTTTAATCCGAATGCTCCACTCCCCGGCTCTGTCGCCACTGAGCTTTTCGAGCTTATTGCCCGGCGGCACCCGCAAAAAATCAAGCGTAGCCGAGCCGTTAAACTGCGTGAGTTTGTGCAGCGCCACCCGCTGCATATCTCGCGGCAGATGTTTGGAATATACACCCCTGAAAATTTTTTCCGTTTCGGAGCATTTAAAATTCTTGATCATGTTTTAGTAGTAGCACGCAGCGCTAGTAGCGTCAAGCGTTATTAACAAATCTTTTGTAAGCGCGCTGCAGCTTCCATTACGAAAAGCCGTCGCCTCGGAAAATACAACCGTTCCCTTAGCCTTATTATCAATCTATATTGAAACGCCCTGTTTGGCTTTCCGCTCCCCGTAGGTTGCGGTTAAGCGCAGCGAAACCCAACACAGTACATCAAGCAAAATAACCGCCAGCACTAATTGAAGATGTCGGGTTTCGTTCCTCAACCCGGCCTGCGGGCTAGCAGCAAAAACATGATATTGATCTTGTAAATTGTGTAGACCTGACCCTTGATCTGCTTTTAAATTGCTGTTGAATAATCCGGGTTAGCCTTGAAATGGATCAATTCCCATGCTTTAGGCTGAACTGCGACACGGTTTTTTACCGGAGCGACTGGATTTTTTGCGCATTTCAGGATACTAATAGTAAAACGTGTCAGCCATCGGATAGTTGCATTTCAATTATCCGGATTTTAATTACGGAGGGTCTGGTATGGCGCAGTCAGGCAAATCGCCAGGGAAAAGTTTTCGAGATTTCATCAGGTATGCTGGAATCTTTTCGGCGCTTCTGTGCATGTTTTTCCTCTGCGCTGCAAGCGCGTTCGCCCAGTCAAAACTCGCCTTCAAGGCCACGGACACGATCGAGGAACTCCGGGATAAAATAAAAAACAACGGGTACAACTTCACTGTCGGGCATACCAGGATCTATGACCTGCCGGCCGATCAAAAATTAAAAATGTTCAAATCCCGCATAGCCCCCCCACCGGAGAAGAGAATCATGGCGCCGCATTCTGATGTCCTCCTGGGCTCGAAAATGCGGAGGATGGCCAATCCGGCAAAATTCGACTGGAGGAATTATAATGGGCATTCATACGTGGGCCCAGTCCGCGACCAGGGAAATCTTGGATCCTGTTATTCCTTCGGAGCTGCCGCAGCCGCTGAAACGGCCTATAATGTCAGCAAAGGTCTTTACGACGCCAATGCAGCCGATTTTGCTGAAATGTATATAATCTGGACCCTCAGCTCCGTCGCGCCCTACAGCGGTCATTTCGGCGGCGACGACGGGGCCGACTATGAGTACTATGAGCTCTACGGGCTCACCAGCAAAGGCCCGCCGGAAGGGGCTGCCGGCTTCGAGGGGATAATCGCCGAAACCGATTTTGCGTATTCCGACAGCAAAAATTCTCCCGGCGCGGCAACTATCAATAATTCAAAGTCCTATCCTCGCGTACGGTTCAAGGAATGGAAGAGAGTGTATCCCGCCAATTACGCCGACACCACGGAGCAGATGAAAGCCGCTATCGCGACCTATGGCGCAATTGATGTTGCGGTCCAGACGGACAGCGCTTTCGATGCCTATACCGGCGGAATATATGAAAATACCAATACGGCCCCTGACAAAACCCCCTATTACTATACGACAACAGATCATGCAGTATCGCTGGTAGGCTGGGATGATGATCCCAATGGAGATAACGATACCAGCGACGGCTGCTGGATACTCAGAAACAGCTGGGGTGCTACGGACTGGGGCGAAAACGGCTATATGAGAATCAAATATTTCTCCGCCGCGGTGAACACGTCCGCAGCATATCTGGTCCCCGAGACTGCCTCGGGGCCCTACGCCATCAGCGGCGCAGTGAGCGGAGCTGTGCAGGCAGAGGTTACCGTTTCCCTGACCGGCGCATTCACTGCCGCGACTATAACGGCGGCGGATGGCGCATACTCTTTTACCGGCCTTGCCGACGGCGCCTATACCATAACTCCGGCAAAGAGCGGATACTTTTTCAATCCCGCAAGCAGTACCGTGACTCTTGCCGGTGGAAGCCAGGCAGGCTTCAACTTCACGGCAACCACCGGCAGTTCAACTACGACAACAGCAGCTACGACCACTACGACTACGGAAGCAACGACGACCGTACCGTCAACGACGACGACCGACGACCGCCGCTGTCTGGCAAAGCAGGTGCTGGGAGCGGACAATCCAAAGCTTGAAAACCTGCGTGCGTTCCGCGATAGCAAACTCGCGCAAAGCTCAGTCGGCCGAAGGATAATACACATCTATTACAACAATGCCGGCAGCATCAATGACGCCCTTGAGCGCAGCCCGGAACTGCGGACAGCAGCGCGCACGTTCCTTGAAGCGATTGCGCAGATCGTGGTCAGGTAAGGTTTATTAAGCTAAGCAGGATCGCCCAGCGCGCGACTTCGTTCGAATTATCCGGGCTGACGGGAAGCTGAAAGGAAGTATTGCTGAGACAGGGTTGCTTGCCCCCATCTTTATTTTTTTCATATCCTGCACACGAAAAGCCCCGAGCATCCCGCCGCCTCCACATGGCTTTCCCGGAAGCGCTCTGCCAATGCTTTTTTAAGCCCCTCCAGCGTGTCACCGCGGTTGGAGAAGATTCCCAGGGTGTTGTAAGCGGCCAGGAAAATGCGGGCAAGCAGGTTTTTTTGTATGCCTTCGTAAAGAGTTGTGGAGCCGAAGAGCACGGCCCCGGGGTTCATAACTTTTTTTAGTTGGTCTAAGACCACGGCCTTTGTTTCCATGCCGCCGGGCAGGCAGTGCAGCACATAGTTCATGCCGACGGAATCGAACCCGGGCCCGGGTATGTCCAGCGGCTCCAGCAGATTGCGCTGCAGCGCCAGGGGTTTGTAGCGCGCAACCCGTCTCGCGCTTACTTCAAGGGAGTTTCTGTTGATGTCAAGCAGCACGAGGCGCGAGGGCGGGGATGCAAAGCGGCAGTTATCGATGAAGTAGCCTGTTCCGACGCCGACATCAAGGTGGTTCACGCTTGCGTATTTCGTGTAAAGTTCCAGCTGGCGGGAGGTGGGGCACTTCCAGGCAAAGCGGTTGGAGAATCCGAGAACACAGGAGTCGTAAAGCGGAAGCAGCACCCTGTTGTAGGCCGCCTTCTCTGCATGCATCTGTTCGGGGGTGAACTTCATTGGCGCCTCACATGATGATATGATTTTGCAAAGAAGCCGGATAATTCATGAGCATTTAATTAATTATAGGCCCGGGCTCTCCCGCATGCCCTGGCTTTAATTGTATCTCATGAATAATCAGGGCTAGAGCATTTAACAAAATGCTGTAGCCTTATGGCCACCGGGGAGTTTTTGGTGAAGCAGCCCGTGCGGTTCGAGCCATTGGCCTATTTCCAAAATTGGCGTATCTTGCGAGAATATAGCACGGGCGAATGAGCCAATAACTCCCCGATGCAAACGGTTACAGAATAAAGTTACATGCTCTAAAAAAACCTTTACGGTGACATAACGCCACAATAGCAGACGGTGCAGGGCGCCGCAATTTGTTAATCGTTGCAGTGATTTTTTTGCCCGGACGCCCCTTCTCGTATCTTGTGACGTATTTTCAAATTTAATTTGAGCTTGCTTTGCTTTTTGTGGATAGTATATTCTTTGCGGTCGTATATAAAAAAATCATCCCACTGCGATAACTTTCTTTGAAACGGATTATGAAAAACTACAATTTAATTGCTGCTGCGCCATGGCACACCAAAACCGCTGAGGAGGCAGTGCGCGAGCTCGCCTCATCCGAAAAAGGCCTCAGCGCAGATGATGCCCGGCAGCGGCTTGAGCGGTCCGGCCCGAACATGCTGAAGGAGGGCGCCCGGCGCTCGCCGCTCATGATGATAGCAGATCAATTCAAGGATCTGCTGATTATAATACTGCTGATCTCGGCTGCCATCGCCGGCGTGGTCGGCGATCCGGTCGAGGCCTATGCCATTCTTGCCATTGTGGCGCTCAATGCCGTCATTGGTTTTTTTCAGGAGTTTCGGGCGGAAAAGGCAATGGCTGCGCTGCGCAGCATGGCAGCTCCATCGGCCGCCGTCTTGCGGGACGGCGGCCCTCAAAATATCGCGGCCTGCGATATCGTGCCCGGCGATGTTGTGCTGCTTGAGGCCGGCAGAATCGTGCCTGCGGATATGCGCCTTTTTGAAAGCGCGCAGCTGCGTTCGGCAGAGTCGGCCCTGACCGGCGAATCAGTGCCCGTGGAAAAGCAGGTACGGCCCCTTGACGATGCCGGACTGCCCGTGGGGGACCGCACCAACATGGTCTACAGCGGCACCGCTATAGCATACGGCAGGGGCAAGGGTGTCGTGGTCGCCACCGGCATGGCTACCGAGCTTGGCCGCATCGCCCACATGCTGGAGGAGGAAAAAGTTGCGCGCACGCCGCTGCAGAACCGGCTGGATGTGTTCAGCCGGCGCCTTGCTTTCGTCATACTGGCGGTTGTTGCCGTTATTTTCGCCACAGGCCTGGCGCAGGGCCAGCCGCTGGTGCTTATGTTTCTCACCGCCGTAAGTCTTGCCGTTGCGGCAATCCCCGAGGCTTTGCCAGCCGTTATCACGATATCGCTTGCCTTTGGGGCAAAAAAAATGGCGAAGCAGAATGCCCTTATCCGGCATTTGCCCGCCGTTGAGACGCTCGGGTCGGTGACCTGCATCTGCTCGGATAAGACCGGTACACTCACGATGAACACAATGAAGGTCGAGGCCGTGCATGATGGGGCTGCGCTGTATGATAAAGAGCGGCTGCCCGGCTTTACCGCAGGCGATCCGCGGCATGGCATGCTCCTGCGGGCCATGGCCCTCTCCAATGATGCCTATGTTGACGGCTCAGGCGCGGTCTACGGCGACCCGACGGAAACCGCCCTCTGGCAGTGCGCCCGTGACAAAGGTTTCGACAAAACAGAGCTCGAAATCAGCTGGCCGCGCATTGCCGAGCTGCCGTTCGACTCGGAGCGCAAAATGATGACCACGCTGCACCGTACTGCTGATGGCAGCATACTGTCATTTACCAAGGGCGCGATAGAGTCAATTCTGCCGCACTGCGCCAGTGATGACGGCATGGCTGAGGAGCCTGCTGCTCTTGTGCGGGCTGCTGAAGACCTGGCGGCCCAGGGCCTGCGGGTTCTCGGCTTTGCCCTGCGGCGCTGGGAGCATGAGCCGGCGGAACTGCTGGCCTCACATGTGGAAACAGGCCTCGAGTTTATCGGACTTGTGGGCCTCATCGATCCTCCCCGCGAGGAAGCCCGGGAGGCGGTCGAGTTGTGCCGCAGCGCGGGCATACGGCCGATCATGATAACCGGCGATCACCCCGTCACCGCCAGGGCCATAGCCCGGCGGCTGGACATCATTGCCGAGGCAGACGAGGTGCTGTCGGGCAGGGAGCTCGAGCAGCTGAGCCTGGAGCAATTCGAGCGCAAGGTAGACCATATCGGCGTTTATGCCCGGGTTGCCCCCGAGCAGAAACTCAAAATCGTCAAGGCCCTGCAGGACAAGCAGCAGTTCGCCGCCATGACCGGCGACGGCGTCAATGACGCGCCGGCCCTGAAACGGGCTAGTATCGGCATTGCCATGGGCATCACGGGCACCGATGTGGCCAAGGAGGCTTCGGACATGATCCTTCTTGACGATAATTTCGCAACCATTGTGAAATCGGTGCGGGAAGGCCGCCGGATTTATGACAATATCATCAAGTTCATTATGTATTCCCTCACGTCCAATGCCGCCACCATCTGGCTCATTTTTCTGGCGCCGTTTCTCGGCCTGCCCCTGCCCCTGGTGCCGATACAGATACTGTGGATGAACCTGCTGTGCGACAGCTTTCCCGGCCTGGCGCTCACCGCGGAACCCGCGGACCCGCAGGTCATGCAGCGGCCGCCGCGGCCCTATGGCGAAGGAGTGTTCGCCCATGGGAGAGCTGTGTTTATGCTGGTTGTTGGCCTGCTGGCGGGCCTTGCCGCACTGGCATTTCAGGCCTATGCCGTGCCCCGTGAGATGCCGTGGCAGACCATGCTGTTTACAAGTCTTGTCTTCGGCAGAATGACGGTGGCACTGGGCGTTCGCTCGGGCACGGCCTCTTTTTTCCGTACGGGTGTGAGCGGCAATATGGCGCTCGTGGGGGCCATAGTATTCACCTGCTCAGCGCAGCTGGCTGTTGTGTATATACCGGTGCTGCAGCCGATTTTTAAAACGCAGCTCCTCTCGGGGCCGAACCTTGGGCTAACGGTGCTTCTGTCCTTTGCGCCGCTTTTGATTATTGAAGTGGTGAAGCTGGTGAAATGGCTGCTGGGCCGGGGAAGATAAAGATTGGATAGTCACATTTGAAATTATCAGTTGAACCCTCCCCTTAATCCCCTCCCATCAAGGGAGGGGAGACAATATGAGCCTCCCTCTCCCCTTGTGGGAGAGGGTTGGGGAGAGGGGGCCTACATAATAAAATGTGAAAGCCCAGCAGTTTATCGACAAAATACGCATGCCGAGTCGACTGCCCCAGCATCAACGGGTCGTCACACCGCTCACGGTTGTCACGGGGATTCGCAGGGAGTTGCTTTCGGCGTTGCCCGCCACATGCTCAACAACACCGTCAAATGCCCGCTCGTTTAAGCCCCGCTGCCGGGCGATGCAGCGAACCGATGCCAGTATGTCGGCGCGGCCGGTGAGCCGTTCGGCTTTTGCTTCCACGATAACGGCGGTATAGCGGGAGTACGAGCGGTCTGATTCGCAAATTTTAAATGCCGCCTGCTGATTATTTTTTATGCAGCGGGCCATCCTGCCGCCGGGCCGCGAGCCGCAGTAAATATAGGTCCCGTCAAAGCCGTAGGAGAGTTCAACGGCATAGGGCTTTCCGTCGGGCTCAATGCCGATAAGCGTTCCCCAGGTGTAATGCTTGATAAATTCGATGATTTCCTCAAGGCTCATGTGTCGCATAGGTCAAATGCCTCCTTCTCAGAATTATTGTTCTGTAGTATAGCTGTAGTCTGACTGTTATTTCAAACTGTGGGCAACCATGAAAGCAATCGTTCTTGCGGCCGGATACGGCACGCGGATGCACCCGCTGTCGCAGCACCTGCCAAAACCGCTTCTGCCCATTGTGGGCCGGCCACTGCTGTGGCATACTATCACGAAGCTTATCGGCAGTAAAGCCGAGGCCGTCGGCGTTAACTGCCATCATAAGGCTGCGATGGTGCAGGCCTATGTGCAAACAGCCGGTTTTTCCGTGCCGGTTACCCTTTCTCATGAGCCGGTGATTCTCGGCAGCGGTGGCGGTATCGGGGGCTTCCGGGAGTTTCTGGCGGGCGAAGAGTATTTTATCGTGCACAACGGCGATATGCTCAGCAGCATTGATATCGACGCTTGCCATGAGGCCTACCGCCGCGACATGCCCCTGGCTGCCCTGGTGCTCCATGACGCGCCGGGTTTCAATAATGTCTGTGTTGATGCCGGCGGCGCCATTATCGACATGCGCGACATTCTCAAACCCGCAGACATCGCCCGCAGGCTTGCCTACACGGGCATCTGCTTTCTGCGGCGTGACATATTCAACTACCTCCCGCCGGGAGAGTCCGACCTGATACTTATTCTTACAGGGATCATGAAAAAAGGCTTGGAGAAAATACAGGCACTCATGGCCGGGCCCTGCGCCTGGCGTGATGTGGGAACGCCGGCAAGCTATCTGGCCGCCTACCGCGATATACTGATAAACCGGGATCCGCTGGTGAGCCCGGCATGCATGCCCCAGGCGAACGTCTATATTGGCGGCGCAACGGAGATCGGCAGCCCGGCGGATTTTAGCGGGTTTGTATCCATAGGGCAACACTGCAAGCTCGGCAGATCCTGTCGTCTTGAAAACTGTGTTGTCTGGGAGGGAACAGAAC
>Ga0118677_10005728_pt1 | contig 21559 bp, 16 predicted proteins | sample AliMusrvi5mmetaG_FD_86154 | JGI IMG/M metagenome (GOLD analysis project Ga0118677, IMG submission 86154)
ATAAAATCGAACAGCAGTCGGTTGGTTTTGCAATGCGCCATAAAATGCGGCCTGCTCATAACCTACCAACATTTTGGTTTTACTGACAACGGACTTAACCCTTTGGGTGATTTCAGGAATATTATTTTCGTCTAGCAGTTTTTGACCTCGGCCTTCCCCAAGCTGCTCAATAAACAGTTCGTGTGCAGCCCACTTGTCGTCTCGTTCACCTCGTTTGAGAAGGTAAGCTGGATCAGTGAATCCGAGAGGGCATTTTGTAAGAAACTCCTCCATCGCCTGTGGCAAAGTCCATCGTTTCCGGTTGTCGGTAGTCATGTGCCCCCTAAGTTGATCAAAATAGTGACAAGTTATCAATGTTGGTTCTGGTTACGCTTCCTAAGTTACGTGTTTGGTTTGAGGAAGTGCGACTAGATATGATAATGAGAAGTAAATACATTCTATTGCAATTAATTGCAATAACTGTAAGGGTGGGCGGTATAATTTTGTGGGTACGTATTCGGGATAGGAAGCACTCTACACGCAATTTCATTGATGACATCATGCGGAGATTGTGTTACAAGAATCTTCTACGAATTTACCCCTCCAAAAGAACACCTGTGATATTTAAGGGTAACTTTAAGGGTAACAACGTTTTTACGAATTGAGGATTTATTTTAAGTTACATGTAGTTACGGTGGGAGTTCGATGGTCTCTCTCGCCATTTTATTTTGAGCACGATGGTTTGCTTTGATAGTCTAGTTTTTGTTTCACTGTTTGCAGGCGGAGATGATAGCCGGGCCTCGCGCAACGGCACGCCGTGAACTCCGCCAGGTCCGGAAGGAAGCAACGGCAGCGGCTTCTGCTGTGTGCCGCGGGTAAACCCGGCTATCATCTGCGTCTGCAAACAACTTTTCCCTTTCACATTCCCCTGAATACCTGCTGCTCCCGGTTCTGTTGGCGGAGAGCAAACCACCTGTGAGGTCAGTCTCTTGTCCAACGGCACGCACTATGAAGTCCTGGCAAGGAAATACCGCCCGCAAAACTTTTCTGAACTGGCTGGGCAGGAGCATGTCAGCCGCACGCTGCAGAATGCCATTGATTCAGGACGGGTAGCCCATGCCTTTCTGTTTACCGGTGCGCGCGGGGTCGGCAAGACCAGTACCGCCCGCATCATGGCCAAGACCCTCAACTGTGAAAGAGGGGTTACGCACGAACCGTGCAACGTCTGTCAGCAATGTATCGAGATAACCAAGGGCACTTCCACTGACGTTTTCGAGATCGACGGCGCCTCCAATAACGGTGTGGACGATGTTCGCGACCTGCGCGACAACATCAAGTATCTTCCTTCCCATAGCCGCTACCGCATAATTATCATTGACGAAGTCCATATGCTCTCCACCAACGCGTTCAACGCGCTGCTGAAGACGCTCGAAGAGCCGCCTGAGCATGTCAAATTCATCTTTGCGACAACCGAACCGCACAAGCTGCCGGTAACGATTCTGTCCCGCTGTCAGCGTTTTGACTTCAAACGGGTCTCGCTGCCGAAGATAATTGCCCGGCTGCGCGAGATCGCTGAAAAAGAAGCGGTGACGATAAGTGATGCTTCCCTTGCCCTGGTTGCGCGTAAAGGGGATGGCAGCATGCGTGATTCCTTGACCGCATTTGACCAGGTACTGGCGTTTTGCGGCAACACGGTCAGTGATGAGGATGTGGGCACGCTGCTGGGAACCATTGATCGGCGGCTGCTTGGAGATATTTCAGCTGCGGTATTTGGTGGTGATACACAAGCGGTGCTTGCCGGGATTAAACAGGTTGATCTGGTTGGCTACAATATGCGACAGTTCTGTCAGGAGTTGATCGAGCATTTTCGTAACCTGCTGGTAATCCGTTCGGTGAAAAAGCCGGAAGAAATCCTTGATCTGACTCAGGCGGAGCTTGATGACCTGCGCAAGCAGTCACTCAACGTCTCTGCTCCGGATGTTCAGCGCCGCTTGACACTACTGATAAAGGCGGAATCAGAAATGGCGTATGCCAGTTTTCCGCGATTAATCGTCGAGATGGCGCTTCTGAAAGCGACGCTGCTGGCGCCAATGGTGCCTATTCAGGAGCTGATTGAAAAAATAAAAACTCTCGAAACGTCGGCGGTTCATACTCCATCACTGCCGTGGGAAACCGCGCGGTCTGGCCCTGCGCCAGCGTCGCGTCCTGCCGAGGCGCAGAGCGCTTCTTCGACGATTACGACACATTCTGCGCCGGTTGCTGCCGGTGCGGCGCCGGTGGTGCCCTCCGGGCATGTCGGTGGACATGCCGAATGGGGCCGTTTCGTGGCCTTTGTCAATGAAAAGGAACGGCTGCTCGGTTCGGTGCTTGAACATGGCAGCCCACTCAAGCAGGAAGCAGGCTTGATGGAAATTGGCTTTCCGGCAGGCAGCTACTTTCTTACGGCCGCTCAGGATACGGAGTTTATCGACGACGTACAAAAGATGGCCAGCGCATTTACCGGGATGAATACGGCAATTCGGGTAAAATCTATAGAGACCGGTTTTTCGGATGCGCCGCTGTCATTGGCAGAAAAAAAAAAGAGTGACGCCGAGCAGCGTCTGGAAGAACTAAAACAGGAAGTTGCCGATCATCCGGTGATCAAAGAAGCGCAACGGGTATTTGGCGGCATCATTACGGAAGTACGGGAATTGTAACAAATCCCGGCAGATTTATCTAAATCAATATCACGAACTGTGGGAGGAGAAGAGATGTCAAAGGGATTAGCGAATATCATGAAGCAGGCTCAGATGATTCAGCAGAAAATGGCCAAGCTGCAGGAAGAGGCTGGCCAGAAAACGGCCGTTGCCACATCCGGAGGTGGAGCGGTAACGATTACCGTGAATGGTAAAAATGAAATAATTTCACTGGAAATAAAAAAAGAAGCGGTTGATCCGAATGACGTCGAAATGCTGCAGGACCTTGTAATAACTGCTGCTAACGAGGCTTTGAAGAAGGTTCATGCCGAAATGGGTGGTGAAATGTCCAAGATCACTGGCGGAATGAATATTCCCGGGCTTTTTTAGAAATAATAGACGGTTAGCCTATTTTATAGCAAATCTTTGATGGCTGTAATTTTTAATTTGACTAAATGTTTTAGTTCGACTAATAGTAGCCTGTCTGCGCAGTACCGTCTCAAGGCATATTTATGCAGGCAATAAATCCTGATTTCAATGCTCCTCCATGGTTTTTGGTCATCATCTGACCCGTCCAGAGCGGGGGAGCATCTTTTTTAACCTCGCTATAATACTAAAAAAATGTTTTATTTGTGCCGGATTTTATGTTAACAAAATCATTATCATTGATGCGTTTGGTGGGAGAGTTGAAGAAGTTGCCGGGAGTTGGAGAGCGAACTGCGCTCCGTTTAGCCTTTCACCTTCTGAAGTCGCCCCGGAATATGACAGCGTTGTCGGAATCGCTCTGCGAGGTCCGGGATCGCGTTCATCCCTGTTCGGTCTGCTTTGCCATCACCGAATCAGATCCGTGTTCCATTTGCTCCGGCAACCGTGATTCCGGCACAATCTGTGTCGTTGAAAATTCACAGGATTTGATGGCTTTGGAGCGGAGCAATGCCTATCAGGGTGTTTATCACGTTCTGGAAGGGGCCATTTCGCCATTGTCAGGAATTGGTCCGTCGGATCTGAGAATCGCCGAACTGTTGAGCCGGGTCGCGGCGGATACGGTCCGCGAAGTGGTAATTGCCACCAATTTTACCGTAGAGGGTGAAGCAACAGCTCTTTACCTGACCAGGGTACTAAAGCCGACCGGTGTTAAAATCAGCCGTCTGGCGCATGGTATTCCACTAGGAAGTGATATCGAATTTGTTGACGCGGCCACCGTACAGTGGGCGCTGCAGGGAAGAAACGAATTGTAGCTAATATATCGAGGCAGCCATTTCGGCTTCCGATTTATCGTTTAGCAGCTGTTTCAGCAAACATCCCACAGAGGAGGCAGTACATGAGTAAAAAGATGGTAACCATTGACGGCAATACCGCCGCCGCCCACGTGGCTCACGCCACTAACGAAGTAATCGCCATTTACCCGATCACCCCGTCGTCGGTAATGGGTGAAATTTCCGACGTCAAGAGTTCACTTGGCGAAAGAAACATCTGGGGCAATGTACCTACCGTTGCCGAGATGCAGTCCGAAGGCGGCGCTGCGGGTGCGGTTCATGGCGCGCTGCAGGCTGGCGCTCTTACAACGACTTTTACCGCCAGTCAGGGCCTCCTGCTGATGATTCCGAACATGTTCAAGATTGCCGGCGAGTTAACCTCCACGGTATTCCACGTATCTGCTCGTGCTATCGCCGCCCAGGCACTGTCGATCTTTGGAGATCACTCGGACGTCATGTCCTGCCGTTCTACCGGCTGGGCCTTCCTCTGCTCCAACAACGTTCAGGAAGTTATGGACTTTGCGCTGATTTCGCAGACATCCACCCTGCGCAGCCGCATCCCGTTCCTGCACTACTTTGACGGTTTCCGCACCTCCCACGAAGTTCAAAAAGTAACGGAACTTTCTTTTGATGAAATGCGCGCGATGATGGATGACAAATTGGTCGCCGAGCATAAGGCCCGCGGCCTCAATCCTGACAAACCGGTTATGCGCGGAACTGCCCAGAACCCGGATGTGTACTTCCAGGGCCGAGAGACTGTTAACCCGTATTACCCGATCTGCGAAAAGATCGTTCAGGAAGAGATGGACAAATTCGGCAAAATGACCGGCCGCAAGTACAAGCTGGTTGATTATGTCGGCGCCAAGGATGCGGAGCGCGTTGTCGTTGTCATGGGCTCCGGTGCTGACGTTGTTCAGGATACCGTCGAAAACCTCGTTAAAAAAGGCGAAAAAGTCGGTGTCGTCAAGATTCGCCTTTATCGTCCGTTCCCGCTGGACGCCTTCATCAAGGCCCTGCCGAAAACAGTAAAGAAAATTGCCGTTCTAGACCGCACCAAGGAGCCAGGTTCTCTCGGTGAGCCGATCTATCTGGATGTCCGCACCGCAATCGGCGAAGCGATGGCCGATGGCAAATTCAAATTCAACGGCTACCCTGTTATCGTCGGCGGTCGCTACGGTCTTGGTTCGAAAGAATTCAATCCGGCCATGGCAAAAGCAGTCCTCGATAACCTGAAAGCTGCCAAGCCGAAGAACAAGTTTGTTGTCGGCATAGAAGAAGACGTCACCAATTGCAGCCTCAAGGTTGATTACTCCTACAAGAATCCGATGGACGGCGTCTACGAGGCGATGTTCTTCGGTCTCGGTTCCGACGGTACCGTTGGCGCCAATAAAAACTCGATCAAGATTATCGGCGAAGAAACCAGCAACAATGCTCAGGCCTACTTTGTGTATGACTCCAAGAAGGCCGGCTCCATGACCACCTCGCACCTCCGGTTCGGCAAAAAGTACATTCGTGCTCCGTATCTGGTGCAGGAAGCCAATTTTGTTGCCTGCCACAACTTCTCGTTCCTTGAGAAATACGACATGCTTGCCCGTGCCAAAGACGGTGCCACGTTCCTCCTCAACGCTCCGTTCGGGCCGGAAGAGGTATGGGATACCATTCCGAAAGAAGTGCAGCAGCAGATTATCGCCAAAAAACTTAAATTCTACGTCATTGATGGTGTTAAGCTCGGTAACGAGATTGGCCTTGGACCTCGCATCAACGTCATCATGCAAACAGCGTTCTTCAAGATTTCCAACATCATTCCGCTGAAGGATGCGGTGTCATCCATCAAAGGTGCCATCAAGAAGTCCTACGGCAAGGCCGGTGAAGCGGTTCTTGAGATGAACTACAAAGCGGTAGATGCCGGACTGAACAACTTCTATGAAGTTGCCGTTCCTGCCAAGGCAACCAGCAAGCTGAAGATGGCCGCTGCCGTTTCCAGCAAGGCACCAAAATTTGTTAAAGAAGTTACCGGTGTTATCGTTGCCGGTCTGGGCGACAATCTGCCGGTCTCAAAAATGCCGGCCGACGGTACGTTCCCAACCGCCACGTCCCAGTAAGAAAAACGCAACATCGCCATTGAAATCCCGGTATGGGATGAGGCAATCTGCATCCAGTGCGGTATCTGTTCGTTTGTCTGCCCGCATGCTGCAGTTCGTACCAAAGCCTTTGACGGCAAGCTGCTGAAAGGTGCTCCGGCAACCTTCAAATCCACCGATTGCAAGATTCCTGAAATGGCCGGCAAGAAATATACTGTCCAGGTTGCTCCGGAAGACTGCACCGGTTGCGGCGCCTGCGCTCACAACTGCCCCGGCAAGGATAAGAAAGTCGAAGGGCATAAAGCGCTTGATATGCATTTCCAGCCACCACTGCGCGCTTCAGAAGCCGAAAACTTCTATTTCTTCCTCGGTCTTCCCGATGTTGATGCAACACAGGTCAAGCTGGATACGCTGCGCAGCAACCAGTTGATCCGTCCGCTGTTCGAGTTCTCTGGCGCCTGCGCCGGTTGCGGTGAAACGCCGTATCTGAAGCTGTTGACCCAGCTGTTCGGCGACCGGATGCTTGTTGCCAACGCCACCGGCTGTTCGTCAATCTATGGCGGTAACCTCCCGACAACTCCGTACGCACAGCGTGCTGATGGTCGCGGGCCAGCCTGGTCTAACTCGTTGTTCGAAGACAATGCCGAGTTCGGTTTCGGTATGCGTCTGACCGTTGACCAGTTCAGCAAAGCTGCTCTTGAATATGTGGCTGAACTCGCCGGCAACAAGGCGTTTGCTGCCAGCGCCAAGCTGTTCAAGGAAATCACCACTGCCGATCAATCAGGTCAGGCCGGCATTGAAGCACAGCGCGCCCGCGTTGAAAAACTGAAAGCAGCACTGAAGGGAAGTAAAAACGCAACCGCAAAACTGCTCATTCCGATAGCCGACTATCTGGTTAAAAAATCGGTCTGGTGTATCGGTGGCGACGGCTGGGCATATGATATCGGCTTCGGTGGTCTTGACCACGTCATCGCATCCGGGAAAAATATCAATCTGTTCGTTCTGGATACGGAAGTATACTCCAATACCGGTGGTCAGGCTTCCAAATCGACTCCTATGGGTGCTGTTGCCCAATTTGCTGCCGGCGGCAAGCAGGTCTCCAAGAAAGATCTGGGTATGATCGCCATGTCTTACGGGTCCGTGTATGTGGCCACCGTGGCGCTTTCCAATCCCGCACAATGCGTTAAGGCAATGCTGGAAGCCGAAGCCTTTGACGGTCCATCACTGATAATTGCTTATTCGCACTGCATTGCCCACGGCATCGATATGACTTCAGGCGTTGATGCCCAGAAACGTGCCGTACAGTCCGGTTACTGGCCGCTGTACCGCTACAACCCGGCCCTGGCTGCCGAGTGCAAGAACCCGCTGCAGCTTGACAGCAAGCCGGCTACGATCAGCTTTGAAGAATATACCAACTCGGAAAACCGCTACCGGATGCTGAAGAAGGCTAATCCGGAGCAGGCCGCAGCCCTGATGAAAAAAGCCGGTGAGTGGACGAAGGCTCATTTTGCCTACTATCAGAAACTGGCGGCACTGAACTTCGAAGATACCTGCGAGAAAAAGTAGTCAGCAGTATGTCGAAATGGTAGTATCCAGCCCCGCAGAGCAATCTGCGGGGCTTTTTTAAATTTATTTTTCCGGAGATTTCACATGTTTGACAATAACAATGATCTGGGTGCCGCATTATTTAAAACCTGGACAGATAAGCAGCGAAGCGACGAAATCGAAAAGCTGGTCCAGGGATACCGCAATGGAGTGCCGATCGGCATTCTGTGCAAGATGTCTGAAACGGTTGCGGGGAGCAAAAAGAAGGCTAAAAAATATCTCAAGCAGTTTATGAGTGAGGCCGAGCGGACAGCTGCCATTGAATCTGCAAGCGCCGCCTTGAGCCCCATTGTGAAATCACTGCTGTCTTAGTCACGCCGGAGAATATATGGACAAGTTGTTTATTGCCGGTTGCGGCTATATCGGCGAGCGGATAGCACGATTATATCGACAGGCAGGGGCGTCGGTCACCGCGATGGTCAGGTCGCCTGAACGCGCTGCTCACCTCCAGTTGGCTGGGTTGACCACATTGGTTGCTGCTCTGGATGATCCTAGCACTGTTCTGGAGCCGGATCTGGCCGGTTGCATCCTGATTTATCTAGTCCCTCCGCCCGGTGGCGGCATCGTGGACAGTCGGGCCCGAAACTTTATTGCGGGGATTCCGGCACTGAAAAAACCGGCGAAGATCGTTTATATGAGTGCGACTTCCGTCTATGGTGCCGAAAGCGGAGACGTGGTAACGGAGGAATCGGCAACGGCTCCTGATTCTGCCATGGGCAAGCGGCGCCTTGACGCCGAGGCAGCTTTCCTCCAATACGGTGCAGAGCATGATGTGCCTGTCGTCATTTTGCGGGTAAGCGGCATTTACGGCCCTGGCCGCCTGCCCTTGATGCAGATCAGTCAGGGGCAGCCATTACTGAACGAGCACGAATCCGGCCCGAGTAACCGCATTCATGCCGACGATCTGGCGGTAATCTGCTGTGCTGCTGTGGAGCGTGGTACTGCTGGTGAAATATTCAATGTCAGTGACGGCCATCCACTGAGCATGACAACCTATTTCAATGCCTGTGCTGATGCCCTTGGAATGCCGCGCCAACCGCAGATTTCATTCGATGAAGCACGCCAGACCATGTCTCCGCTGATGCTTTCCTACGTAAGCCAGTCGAAAATTGTCGATAATCGTCGGATGCTTGAGCGACTTACGGTGACACTGCGCTATGAAACGCTGGCTGAGGGGCTAAAGGCCTCCGTTGCTCCGGAAAAAAAATAGTTAGGTTATTGCCGGAACCGGAGGCTACAGCAATAATTGTTGATAAAACTTGTAAGGATAACTTGCCAACATACCGATGTGCTGGTATAGTTGAAATAGAAAATATTGCGAGGATTCCAACGGATCCTCATTTGCCCTGGTAACGTTCCCTCCTGGTTGCCAGGGTGTTTTTTATTGTAAACAGCGGGGTTACGGTTGACGCACAGAAGCCGTTATGTTTTAATCAAAAAGTGGATACGGAAGCCTACATAGCACTTGGATCAAATCTTGGGGATCGCGAACTTAATCTGCTCCGTGCCGTTGCGGAAGTCGGCAAGCTGCCGGACAGCAAGGTGACGGCACTTTCGTCTTTTTATGAAACGTCACCGGTAGGCATGGTGCCCCAGGATTCTTTTTATAATGCCGTCCTCAGACTCTCAACACGCCTCGATGCCCGCACTTTGCTGGCGCACCTGCTTCGAATCGAGACAATGACATTCAAGCGAACCCGGACCATTGACAAGGGACCGCGCAGGATGGATCTTGACCTCCTGCTGTATGGCAACGAAACCATTGCCGGGAAAGATCTTGTTGTCCCGCATCCGCGCCTCACGGAGCGCCGCTTCGTCCTGCAGCCGCTGAGCGATATTGCGCCGGATCTGGTGCATCCGCGCGTTGGTAAGACGATTCGGGAGTTGCTTGCTGTATTGCACTCAGATGAAACGGTAGTAAAACTGTAACCGGAGGAACGAGATTGATCAGGATTCTGTTTATCGGCCTGTTGTTTTACATCGGCTATCGCATTATCGTTTCATTGACTTCCGATAAAAAAGCGCCGACAAAAACTGCCGGAAACCGGGATCTTGGCGAAGAAACTTATCGTGACCCGGTCTGTGGAGTATATGTCTCCAAAGATGATGCCGTTATCGGGCGGCATGACGGCCAGCGCCACTATTTTTGCTCTATGGCTTGTCTTGAAAAATACCGTGAACAACTGGATCATAGTTCATCACCATAAAAAAGCCGGAGGATTAGATGAAATTTTTTATCGACACAGCAGATGTTAAGGAAATTCGTGAAGCGCACGCACTCGGCCTTGTTGACGGCGTAACCACCAACCCGTCGCTGATTGCCAAGTCGGGGCGTAAATTCAAGGATGTCATCAAGGAAATCGTTTCGATCGTTGACGGTCCGATTTCTGCCGAAGTTATCTCACTGGATGCGCCCGGTATGATCAAAGAAGGGAAAGATCTTGCCAAGATCCACAAAAACATTGTCGTCAAACTGCCGATGACTCCTGAAGGACTCAAAGCCTGTAATGCTCTGACGGAAAAAGGGATCAAAACCAATGTGACGCTGATTTTTACGCCGATGCAGGCGCTGCTGGCAGCCAAGGCGGGCGCCACCTACGTGTCACCGTTCGTTGGCCGGTTGGACGACATTTCCCAGGACGGCATGGGGATCATTGAAGAAATCCGCACCATTTTTGATAACTACGGCTACATGGCTGAAATCATCGTCGCCAGTATCCGCAACCCGATCCACGTTCTCGATTCAGCCCTGATTGGCGCTGATATTTGTACAATCCCGTATTCGGTTATGATTCAGCTGGCCAAACACCCGTTGACCGATGCCGGTATCGAAAAATTTCTGAAAGACTGGGAAAGCGTACCCAAATAATATGTCAGCCTCTCACGTGAAAAAACCTTTCAAGCCGCTTTCCATACTGTTCTCCGCCTCCGAGGCTGCACCATTTGCCAAGGAAGGCGGGCTTGGCGACGTTGTCGGTGCGCTGCCCAAATACCTTGCCCGCATGGGGCATGATGTGCGGGTTGTGCTGCCACGCTATTACAGCGTTAACCCGGAAAAATACGGATTGAAACTGCTTCCCGGCACACTTGTTGTGCCGATGGGCATCATTGGCTACCAGTATTGCGGCGTCTGGGAAGGGCGATTGCCGGGGAGTGATGTTCCGGTTTATCTTCTTGAACATGAGGCCTACTATGGTCGCAGTGGACTGTACCAGCAGGATGGCGAGGGGTATCTGGACAATGATAACCGCTTCGTGTTTCTCTCCAAGGCGTCGCTGGAGCTCTGCAAGATGCTCAACTGGTCGCCGGATGTCATTCATGCCCACGACTGGCACACCGGCGTTATACCGGTACTGTTGAACACCAGTTACCTGCATGACCGGTTTGTCGGCAATGCCGCGTCGCTGCTGACGCTGCACAACATGCAGCATCAGGGAAATTTCTACCCTGGCCTGATGGATGTGCTCGGCATCGGCTGGAAGCATTTCACCTACCTTGAGATGGAGAAGGATGACCAGGTCAACCTGCTGAAGGGGGGAATCTACCATGCCACCCTGCTCAATACGGTCAGTGAAGAGTATTCACGCGAGATTCAGACCGCAGCGTTCGGGTGGGGACTGGAAGGGGTCGTACAGGATCGGGCCACTGATTTGAGCGGTATCCTGAATGGTGTGGATTATGAGGAGTGGAATCCGGCTACCGACCCGTTCATTGTCACAAATTATATGCCCCGCACCGTGAAAAAGGGAAAAGCGGCGTGCAAACGTGATCTGCAGGAAGCGATGGGACTTCCGGTTCGTGACGATGTGCCGTTGTTTGGTGTCGTGTCCCGCATGGTTAAGCAGAAAGGCACCGATCTGCTGGCAGAGGCGATTCACCGCATCATGGCAATGGACTGCCAGTTTGTTATCGTCGGTAATGGGGAACCGTGGGCACATTTCTATTTTGGGGATATTGCCGCCCTGTATCCGGAAAAATTCGCTTGTTATATAGGCTACAACGAAGGCCTTGCCCATAAAGTAGAAGCGGGCTCGGACTTTTTTGTAATGCCGTCAGCCTTTGAACCGTGCGGTTTGAACCAGATGTATTCCCTTGCTTACGGTACTCCTCCGATTGTCCGGGCTACCGGCGGTCTTGACGACAGCGTTGAAAATTTCAATGAAGCGGTCATGACCGGTGATGGTTTCAAATTCTGGAACCACAGCGCCACAGCGCTGTTTGATACGATTGGCTGGGCAGCCTGGACCTTCTTCAATAACCCGAAGGGGTTGGCTGCGCTGCGCAAAAACGGCATGAGCAAGCGCTTTACCTGGGAGGCTGCTGCCCATAAATACGATGAACTCTACCATCTGGCCATCCTGCGCCGGAGGGGTGGCGAGTATTATCGTAACCGATTCGGCGCGTAGGGGGAACCATGGTTTCTTTTGCAGAGGCCCGTCGCATCATACTTGGTTCAGTGCAGCCGCTTGGAACGGAGCGGGTGCATCTTCTTGAATCGACAGGCAGAGTGCTGGCTGAGGATATGGTTGCAGCTTGGGACCTGCCTCTGTGGGATAATTCTGCTATGGACGGCTATGCGGTGCGCTGGCAGGATTGCCAGACAACTCCGTGCCGTTTGCGGGTGACCGGTTTTCTTCCCGCCGGAGCCAAAGCCGATGGTATTACGGTTGAAGCCGGGTGCGCCGTACGAATCATGACCGGTGCACCAACTCCCGTTGGCTGCGATGCCGTCGTTCCGGTTGAGGACACCGATAATGGCCAGCAGGAAGTTACACTGCAGGAGCCGGTAACAAAAGGGCAGCATTTCCGCTTTCGCGCCGAGGATGTGGCGGCAGGGGTCACTTTTGCCGGTTCCGGTACAGTCATCCGTCCTCCGGTTGTCAATATGCTGGCCGGATTCGGTATGGCACTGGTGCCGGTGTATCGTCGTCCGACGGTGGCGATTCTCTCAACCGGTGATGAGCTGGTTGAACTGGGACACACGCCTGGAGCAGGAGAGATCATAAACAGCAATACGCTTTCGCTGGCGGCAGCTGTCATTGAATGCGGCGGCATTCCCCGCATTATTGGTATTGCCCGTGACAACCGGGAGAGCCATCTCGAAAAATTGCGTGAAGGATTGAAAGCGGATGTCCTGATAACCTCTGCCGGAGTCTCAGCCGGTGATTGCGACCTCGTGCGTGATATTCTTGAAGAGCTCGGCGCAAAGCAGCTGTTCTGGAAAGTGGGCATCAAGCCGGGTGGGCCGACCGCCTATGCGATATACGGCTCAACACCGGTATTCTCTTTGCCCGGCAACCCGGTTTCGACAATGATAACTTTCGAGGAATTCGTCCGGCCTGCTCTGCTCAGAATGCAGGGACATCAGAAGGTGCTGCGGCCGCTTTTCAAGGTTGTCATGCGTGACGCGGTGCGGAAAAAAGCTGGCAAGATTCAGATCGTCCGTATCTGCCTGGAAAAAGAAGGCACCTGCTGGTACGGAACCTCTTCCGGAAGTCAGCAGACCGCCATACTCAATACCATGGTAAAAGCTCAGGCGCTCGCCGTATTGCCCGCCGAAAGCAGCGGCGCTGCCGCCGGTGATGAAGTGGATGCACACTATTACGGGAACTACATCGAACTGGAGTAGCGATATGAACGACTATCTCGGCGCCCATATGTCAATCTCCGGCGGCCTGCATCTGGCCATTGACCGTGCTGTAGCTGCCGGCTGCGGCGTTGTGCAGATATTTACCCGCAACTCCAATCAGTGGAAAGGCAAACCGGTCAGTGACGCTGACACGGCGCTTTTTCGCAGTAAATTAGCCGCCTCCGGACTGCATGAAGTTATTTCCCACGACATCTATCTAATTAATCTGGCCGCCCCTCCCGGCGAAACGCGCGACAAAAGTGTGGCTGCCTTCCGTGACGAATTGGAAACCTGTGCCCGCCTCGGCATCAACAAAGTCGTCATGCACCCCGGCTCACATCTGGCCGATTCTCCCCAGAACGGTCTGGGACGGGTTATTGAGGCGTTTGACCAGCTGTTTGCTGACGTGCCGCAGTTCGAAGGCAAGGTGCTGATTGAGACAACCGCCGGGCAGGGGAGCAATCTGGGAAGGACGTTTGAAGAGCTGGGGACGATTATTTCCGGTTCCCGCTTTCCGGAGAAATTCGGCGTCTGCTTTGATACCTGCCACACCTTTGCTGCCGGTTACGATACCGCCACCGAGGAAGGATATCGCGATACGATGGCCCAGTTTGACCGGTTGATCGGGATTGGGCGGCTGGAATGTTTCCACTTCAATGACTCAAAGAAGGGGCTTGGTTCACGGGTTGACCGGCATGAGCACATCGGTCAGGGGACGCTCGGACTGAACCCGTTCCGTTTTATTTTGAATGATCCCCGCTTTACCAGCGTACCGAAAATTCTGGAAACGCCCAAAGGGGACAACGACGAGATGGATGCGGTCAATCTTGGCGTATTGCGGGGACTAATCGGTTAACTCGTTGTAAGTCCTATTTTCTTTGAATTGACCTACAGCATCTTCCGTAAATATTGCCCCGTATATGATCTGGTTACTTTTGCCACCTGCTCCGGTGTCCCGACAGCAACAATCTCGCCGCCGCGATCCCCTCCCTCAGGGCCGAGGTCAATAATCCAGTCGGCTGTCTTTATCACATCAAGATTGTGCTCAATTATGACGATGGTGTTGCCGGAATCAACGAGGCGCTGGATGACCTCCAGTAGTTTGGCGATGTCGTGGAAATGCAGGCCGGTGGTCGGTTCGTCAAGGATGTAGATGGTCCGGCCGGTGGCGCGTTTGGAAAGCTCTTTGGCCAGCTTGACCCGCTGGGCTTCTCCGCCCGACAGCGTTGTAGCCGCCTGGCCGAGCTTGATGTAGCCGAGTCCCACCTCTTCAAGTGTCGCCAGCTTGTTCTTGATGCGCGGGATCGCCCCCATGAACTCCAGCGCCTGGGACACGGTCATGTCGAGAACATCGGCGATTGATTTGCCTTTGAAATGCACCTCCAGCGTCTCGCGGTTGTAGCGCGCTCCCTTGCAGACTTCACATTCCACGTAGACATCGGGCAGAAAGTGCATTTCGATCTTGATGATGCCGTCGCCGGAGCAGGCCTCGCAGCGCCCCCCCTTCACATTGAACGAGTAGCGTCCCGGTTTGTAGCCGCGTAGCTTGGACTCAGGGAGGTTGGAAAACAGATCGCGAATATCGCTGAAGACGGCGGTGTAGGTAGCCGGGTTGGAACGCGGCGTGCGCCCGATCGGCGACTGGTCAATATTGATGACTTTGTCAAGATGCTCCAGGCCGAGTACGTCCCGTACCGCTCCGGCTTTCTCGCGGCTCCGGTAGAGGCGTTGCCCCAACACCTTGTGCAGTGTGTCGATAATCAGCGTTGATTTACCCGAACCGGAAACGCCGGTGATACAGGTCATGATGCCGAGCGGCACATCGACGGAAACATCTTTCAAGTTGTTTTCAGTGGCGCCGACAATCCGGATGGCTTTGTCGCTTTTCCGCCGTTTCTTCGGTATTGCGATGGTCAGTTCTCCCGACAGGTAGCGCCCGGTCAGCGACGCCGGATTCTTCATCACCATTGCCGGTGTTCCCTGGGCCACAACTTCGCCGCCATGGATACCGGCACCCGGCCCCATGTCGATCAGGTGATCTGCCTCCATAATGGTTTCTTCGTCATGTTCCACAACCAGTACCGTGTTGCCGATGTCGCGTAGACGCTTGAGCGTCCCGAGCAGTCTGGCATTGTCCCGCTGGTGCAGGCCGATGGACGGCTCGTCCAGGATATACAGTACGCCGACCAGGCTGGAGCCGATCTGGGTTGCCAGGCGGATGCGCTGCCCTTCTCCACCCGAGAGGGTGCCGGAAGTGCGGTCAAGGGACAGGTAGTCAAGGCCGACGTTGACCAGAAACGAGAGCCGTTCGCGGATCTCTTTCAGGATACGGCGGGCGATTTCCTGCTCTTTGGCCGTTAGCGTCAAATCTTCAAAAAAGCTGAGGCAGTCACGAATCGAAAATGCCGTGACATCGCGAATGGTCAGTCCACCAACCAGAACATGCAGCGCTTCGGGGCGCAGGCGCGCTCCCTCGCAGGTCGGGCAGGGCATCACGTTCATGTATTTTTCCAGCTCTTCGCGGGCGGCATCCGATTCGGTCTCGCGCCAGCGGCGCTGGAGGTTGTTGAGAACTCCTTCGAATTCCTTCTGGTAGGTATGGCGTCGCTCCCTGTCCTCCTCCCACCAGAACTCGATTTTCTCGCCTTTTGAGCCATTCAGGATGACGTCGCGGACATGGTCGGACAGATCCTTGAACGGGGTGCGGATATCGAACGAATAGGCTTTGGCCAGGGCATCCAGAATCAGGTGGAACCAGCCGGAGAGGCGCTTTTCCCACGGTGCGATAGCGCCTTCACGCAGTGAAAGTTCCTGGTTGGGGATGACCAGATCGGCATCAAAATACATGCGGGTGCCGAGTCCGGTGCAATCGGGACAGGCGCCATGCGGGTTGTTGAACGAAAACAGCCGAGGTGTCACTTCCTGATATGAAATTCCGCAATCAACACAGGCAAGCTTCTCGGAAAAGAGTAGGGGCGATCCTTGTGATCGCCCATTATTTTGAACCTGGGCGAATACAAGATTCGCCCCTACGCCTGCCGGTTGCATCACCTCAACCTTTACGACTCCGTCAGCATGGTGCAGGGCGGTTTCCAGGGAATCGGCAAGGCGCCGCTGGACTCCTTCCTTAACGACGATTCGGTCAACGACGATATCGATGTCATGTTTTTTCTTCTTGTCCATCTCGATATCATCGGCAAGTTCCCGAATTGTCCCGTCAACTACAACGCGGGTAAACCCCTCCTTGCGCAGCTGGTTCAACTCTTTTTTGTATTCCCCTTTGCGGCCGCGAATCATCGGGGCGAGCAGGGTCAGCTTTGTCCCGGCGGGGAGGACCATGATCTGGTCGACCATCTGGGATACGGTCTGGGAGGTGATTTCCTTGTTGCAGGAGATGCAGTGCGGATGCCCAATGCGGGCAAACAACAGGCGGAGATAATCATAAATTTCGGTAACGGTGCCGACGGTGGAACGGGGGTTTTTGCTGGTGGTCTTTTGCTCGATGGAGATCGCCGGTGACAGCCCCTCAATCGACTCAACATCCGGTTTTTCCATCTGCTCCAGAAACTGCCGGGCATATGATGACAGCGACTCGACGTAACGGCGCTGCCCTTCAGCATAGATGGTGTCAAATGCCAGGGTTGATTTGCCGGAACCGGAAAGTCCGGTGATGACGACCAGTTGGTCGCGGGGAATTTCAACGTCGATGCACTTGAGGTTATGTTCGCAAGCGCCTTTTATAATGATTTTGTCGTGGGCCATCGGGAGATAATGCCATGAAGGGGCGCGTAATGCAACAGCGGCCTGAATTACGGGGTAGCGATAGACACGGCTGTATCAGAAACTTCATCTACGGTACGGTGGTGGGATGTACCCCAGCGGACTGAATCAAACAGCAAATATTCTATTTGATTAGCCGGCAGCGGTTTGCTGAAAAAATAGCCCTGCATATCTTCGCAGCCCATCTCTTGCAACGCTTTCATCTGGTAATAACTTTCCACTCCTTCGGCGAGAAGATGCAAGCCGAAGCCGCGCGCTATGCCGATGATTGCGTGAATTATCGGAGAAGGGTTGTGATGCTCCACCAGGTCACGAACAAAAGTTTTGTCAATTTTTATCGTATTGACCGGGAACTTGCGCAGATAGTTGAGTGAAGAGAAGCGGGTCCCGAAGTCATCAATTGAAATTCGTACGCCCCGATCACGCAAATGGCGCACTTTTTCAATAACTCCCACGTCGTCGTGCATCAGGAGGTTTTCCGTGATCTCAACATCCAGAACCTGTGCCGGAAGATTGTACTTTGCCAGACAGGCAATGATGCGGTCTACCACATCGTTGTTGTTGAACTCCTGCGGTGAAAAGTTGACCGCAATACGAAGATCACCCAGCCCTCTGGCGCGCCAGATTACCTGCTGTCTGCATACCTCGTTCAATACCCAGCCGGTTATGTCGGTGATCAGGCCGATTTCCTCCGCCAGGTCGATGAAGCCGCTTGGATTGAGAAGGCCGTGCACGGGGTGCTGCCAGCGTATCAATGCTTCCAGCCCGATAATCCGGTCGCTGGTGATATTTATCTGAGGCTGGTAATGCAGCTCGAATTCAGAGTTTGTGATGGCCTGGCGCAACTCGTTTTCAAGGCTGATGCGTTCGTGGTAGCATGAATTCATTTCATTGTTGAAATACATGTAACCGTTTTTACCGCTGGCTTTGACTTTGTACATTGCGATGTCGGCATTCTTTAACAGGAGTTCGGCATTCTCTCCGTCACGGGGATAAATGGAGATGCCGATACTCGCCGTAGCGCGGAAATCCTGGCCACCAACGGTAAATGGCGGTTTAAGTTCCTCCAGAATCTTCTCGGCAATCAAGGAGGCATCCTCAGGGGTGACGAGATCGGGCAGCAGTATCGTAAACTCGTCCCCTCCCTGACGTGCCAGAGTGTCTCCGGCCCGAACACATTTCACGACTCGTTGGGCAACACTTTTGAGCAATTCATCGCCTTCAGCATGGCCATGGGTATCGTTCACCAGTTTAAAACGGTCGAGATCGATAAACATGGCACCAACATATCGTCCATAGCGTTTCGCCTGTGTCAAGGACAGTTCCAGGCGGTCTTTGAAGAGTCTCCGGTTGGGCAAATGGGTAAGATGGTCGTGAAGCGCCTGGAAATTGATGGTGTCCTCTGCCGCCTTACGTTCGGTGATGTCGGTGGCAACGCCGTACGTCCCCATAAAACGTCTCGACTGCTCTTCCTGCCCCTCAGGCAGATTGTCGTAAATTCCTGTGGCACTGAGCATTGCCACAATATGTCGGCTGCCAAAACTGCGATACATGTTGTTCTTGCATTTAAGGCGCACTTCAATGTTTGAAATGGCGCGATCACCATTGCGGCGCTCGGTAAAGGCATAGACCGCCTGCTCAAGATCCTCTTCATGGACAATGACCGTATAGTTGCAGCCGATCAATTCTTCCCGCGTATAGCCGAGCAATGATTCAACCCGGCCGTTGATGAAAATAAAGCGCCCTTCCTGATCAAGTGTGTAGATCAGGTCGGGAGAGTTTTCTACCAGAAAACGGTGGAGCCGTTCCGACTGTTCCAGTCGCGCCGTCATCAAGGCGTGGCTGCGCTCAAGCCGGCGACGGTGGAGGGCGTTGCTGACTTTGTGCTGGATTTCATCAAGCCCATGGGGTTTGCGTACGAATTCAACTACACCACCGCGCAATGCTCTGATTGCAGAGTCAATATTTGCGTCGGCGCTGACCATGATCATGCTGGTGGGTAGATTGTTCTGGGCCACCCACTCCATGACCTCAAGTCCGGAAATATCCGGCAGATTGATGTCAAGCAGTGCAAGGTCAATGTCCTGGGTTTTGAGAACAGCCAGTGCCTTGCTGCCGGTGTCACATTCCTGTATTTCCCGCCCTTCGCCTTCCAGCAACAAGCGCAGACTGGTGCGAATCCGCGATTCATCGTCAACAATGAGGATGCGTTGCGGGTGCTCCAGCCATTCATACGTCGGATTGGAAAATGTTTTACCCAGATTATTCATTAGTTGTTTCCGTTACGGTGCGGTAGCAGGATAGTGAACGTGGTTCCGAGTCCGGGGACGCTCTGGCACGTTATGTGCCCCTTGAGGTTCTTTACCAAAGTTGCCACAATTGACAGGCCGAGCCCGGAATGACCGGGACGACGATACTGTTCGAGCGGTTTGAAAAGGTTATCCTGGACATCCTGGGGTAAGCCGGGGCCGGAATCGCTCAAGACGATCTCGACGAAATTCCGGCCGTTTTTTGTTATAGCTGGTGCTGTGGTGATGCCAACGTGACCGCCGGCCTGCATAACTTCTGCGGCATTCTTCCAGATATTGAGCAGGATCTGCTTGACGCTGTCCCGGTCTCCTGAAACCGGAGGAAGGGTCGGGTCAAGCGTCTTAATGATGGAAACACCGCATGATGAAAAGAGCGAGGTGCCGTATAACGACAGCATGCCTTCGATTATACCGTTTATATCAACTGTGGCTGCTGCCGGTTCCGAGGGGTTTAATGAAGTCAGGCTCTGCAAAATGTCGGAAACACGGTCGATTTCTTCGCTGATGATGCCGAATTCCTGATGGACATTTGTTTCGCTCGGAATCTTTTGCGTCACAATTTTAAGATAGTTCTTGATAATCGCCAGCGGATTTCCCGCTTCATGGACAACTCTGCGAGCCCGCATTTCGAATTGGTCTGCAACATCATCCCCGATCTTTTCTTCATTACTCAGGAGTTCCTGTCGTGCATCAATGCTGATTGCTGCCAGATGGGCAAATTGAGCCATCCAGGCAATGTGACGCTGCAATTTGGCATGCTGCATGATGCTGATCCCGTACGTCATGAGGCCGATGTGCCGGTCGCGGATACGCATCGGGACGTACAACACGCCTTCCGCATCGAGTATGTGGGAAATCTGGACATCGACCAGCGACACCGCCACCGGGCGGTCCTTGTCGAGCGTTGAATACGGGCGTTCGCTTGAAACCGCGGCGGCAGCCAGGCTGCCCACCGGATTAAGCTTGATCGAGAGCCGCTGCAGTAACGTTGATTGGCCAAGGAAATTTGCCCCGGTAAGGACAGATTTGTCGGGGTCAACAACCAAAAAGGCGAGCCGGCCAAGGCCGAACAAGATCTTGGCGGATTCTTTGATTGCAATGAAAATATCTTCTTCGCTGCTCATGGAAGACAGGTCCTGCTGCAGTGAATGGAGCAGCGCCATGTCACGCACCATTTCATCCATGCGGGAATAGACCGGGTCAATGTTTGATTGCGCTCTACGGTTGTCCAGAGGCACCAGCGGCAGGGGAAGCGTGCCGGCTGCTGATTCTGTAATGCCGAGTGCATCGGCAATCACCGCAACATGCTCGAAGGACTGGTCACGAATGGAGGCGATATCTTTCACATCAACCGCAAGCATTGAGGTGACGGCAGCAATATCGGGAATGTTCTCCACGCAGGTAAGGTCAAGATTGTCGCTGAACGAGCTGATAATGTGGGAGGACCAGACGATCTGGCTTAATGTGTCGGCTTCGGTAATCTCAATGTGCGCTTTATGGTGGAATAGTACCGCATCCGACATGAAAGAAGATAGTTTCCACTGATCTATCAGCCATGCCCCGACGGTGGAGTGGTCAGTGCCGATCATCGATTTCTCAATATCGAACAAAACCGATTCATCGACGCTTTTCTGGAGCAGGTCCCCATACCGCTCACCGGTCCCCCCCAGCAGAATAAGAAGGCCGACATCATGTAGCAGGCCGGCCAGAAAAGCCTCCTCAATATCGATGTACTCCTTATGCGCTGCGATAGCCCGGGAAATTTCCGCCACTCTCAGGGAGTGCTTCCAAAAGCCTTTGAAATCATATTGCGCTTCGCCAGCGGTCCGTGCAAACACGCTCTGGATTGCCAGACACGCAGCAAGAGTCCGCGCAAGGCGGGGTCCCAGCGTTATCATGCATTGTTCGAGGTTGATGATTTCACGTTCACGGCGCAGTGCCGGTGAATTGGCTACGGTAAGAAAGCGGGCACTCAGGGCGGGGTCGAGGCCAACCAGGTTCGCCAGTTCGGTTATTGAGGCACGGTCGTTTTCGACTACCTTCAGAAATCGTAATAATACATGCGGAGCCGGTGGAAAATTAATTGACTCGATTTCATCACGTATATTTATTGGAATCTGCTGCATGGGACTCCCGCATGCTTTGTCGAACAATGAGTCATGTGACTGCTGAAAACGGATAAAAGCTATTGTTTCAAGAAGGTTACAAAAAAATTAATATATAAACATATCACCCCGTTTTACTA
>Ga0118677_10005729_pt1 | contig 21557 bp, 22 predicted proteins | sample AliMusrvi5mmetaG_FD_86154 | JGI IMG/M metagenome (GOLD analysis project Ga0118677, IMG submission 86154)
GCCTCTGAAATAGAGCTTGTTACACGACTAACACTTGAATTTAGGGGGTATCAAGGTAGCCAATGGGTAGGGTTCGAGGCCCCGGCGGGCTTTTATGGAAGAATGTGGGGGTTTGGTGGGGTTGGGGTGATTGTTACTTTAGCGCTTCCTTGCTTGAGGTGGGTGCTGGGCTTTGATAGCCTGTCGCTCCGCAACAATGAAACAAACCCTTCACGACATTCTCGAGAAATACCGCGCCGCTTCCAAGACCGAAAGAGAGAAAGGCACTTACTTCGAGGAGTTGATTCGGACTTATTTTCGTTACGAAGCCAGTTACGCTGATCTTTATTCTGATGTCTGGCTCTACGGTGACTGGGCTAGAGAAATCGGCACGAAGCAATTCGGCTTATCTGCCAAGGATGTTGGAATTGATCTAGTCGCACGGACTCGCGGCACATCGGAATATCACGCCATCCAATGCAAAAACTACGGCACCGATGAGCGCGTTGATCGGAAAGATATCGACAGCTTTTTTACCGCCTCAGGTCAAAAGCCATTCACTCAGCGGATCATCGTTACTACCACCAATGACTGGACCGAAAACGCCGATAATGCCCTCAACAACCAGCAGCCGCCCGTTCTTAAGATCGACCTCCACGACCTCGAAAACAGCCAGATTGATTGGTCAAAATATCAACCCAGTGCAGTCCCAGTTCTCAAGCCCAAATACTCACTCAAACCCCACCAAGAGCGTGCTCACTCTCAAGTCTTGAGTGGGTTCAAATCCGCCGATCGCGGCAAGCTAATTATGGCTTGCGGCACAGGGAAGACCTTTACCAGTCTTAAAGTTGCTGAAAGTGCGGCCGGTAAAAACAAGCTCGTCCTTTTTCTCGTCCCCAGCTTAAATTTGCTTTCCCAAACCCTTACCGAATGGACACAGCAGAGCAGCATTCCACTTCACAGCTTTGCAGTTTGCTCGGATGCCGAGGTCGGGAAGAAGCGTAAGAAAGACGAAGATATTGTCGAAACCTTTGCTCACGAACTTCGCTACCCTGCAACCACTGATGCTAAACGGCTAGCCGAAGAAGTGAAGAAACGCCATGACGCCCAACACATGAGCGTTATCTTCTCCACCTATCATTCCCTTGAGGTCATTAGCCGCGCTCAGCAAGAATATGGCCTGCCAGAGATTCAACTTGTCGTCTGTGATGAGGCTCACCGCACCACGGGAGCCACTTTTGAGAGCGAAGAAGAAAGCAACTTCGTTAAAATCCACGATAACAAATATATTCGGGCTGCGAAGCGGCTTTACATGACCGCCACTCCGCGGATCTATGCAGATTCCGCTAAAGCCATCGCAGAGAAAGACAACGTTGCAATTTGCTCCATGGATGACGAAACCCTGTATGGGAAACAATTCCATGTCATCACGTTCTCTGAAGCGGTCGAGCTAAATTTACTCACTGACTACAAAGTACTCGCCAGTGACGCCGGGACTCTAACTGCATTGGTGTTTTGCCACCTGCACACCGGCCGCACCCACCAGATCCGTGTCCACCTCGCCCACGCCGGCCACCCGGTCGTCGGGGACAAAATCTACGGCCCGTCGCCGGAGTGCTACCTGGAGTTCATCCGCACCGGCTGGACCCCCTCCCTCGCGGAACGCCTCCTCCTCCCGCGCCACGCCCTGCATTCTGCGGAGCTGCTTCTGGAATGGAGCGGCCTGCCCCTTAATTGGTCGTGCGGGTTGCCGGCGGATATGCGGGACTTTCTCGCGGCAGGAACGATTAATCCAACCTGAGGCCGCGATTGCCAAACTTGCCTTTGCGCCATTGGCTGGTAAGGTTTCGCTCGTGAGCGATCTCATCTTTGAAGTCACCCAGGAAGCCGACGGCGGATTTTGCGCGCAATGTTTGAATGACAGCATTGTGACCGAAGGCGACACGTGGGAAGAACTGCGCCGCAACGTGCGCGAGGTGGTGAAAGCATTTTATTTCGATCAGCCCGACAAGCTCCCCTCCGAAATCCGTCTGCATTTGGTCCGCGACGAAGTGTTGGCCTGGGCATGAAGCTGCCGCGAGATCTTGACGGACGGAAGTTGGTCAAGGCACTTTGCCGGGATTGGGACTACCGGTTAGTGAACCAAGCGGGCTCCCACATCATTCTTCAAACCGAGATCCCTTCCCATCAGCGCATTCCGGTGCCGGACCACAGCCCGATCCGCATCGGCACGCTCAACAACATCCTGCGTCTTGTGGCCGATCACAAAGGAGTGGATAGGGAAAACATCTTGCGCTCGCTTTAAAGTTGATCTTTCGGCTCTGTCCGACAATTGGAAATCCCGCCCGTCTAATTCCAGCGCACGAGCTCGACGCGGCGGTTTTTCGCGCGGCCTTCGTCCGTTGTGTTCGGGGCGGCGGGGCTGGCGAAGCTGCACCCGAACGGGAACAGGCGGGATTTTTCGACGCCGTAACCGGAGACGAGCGCCGCGACGATCGCGTTGGCGCGGCGCGTCGAGAGGTCCCGGTTGATCTCGAATTCCCCCACGTTGTCGGTGTGGCCGACGACGAGCAACTTCAGCGATGGTTCGTTCTTCAGGAGTGTGGAAATCTGTTCGAGCGTGGGGGCCGACTCCGGTTTGACGGTGTCCTTGTTGAAATCGAAGAGGATCCCGTAGAGGGCGACGCGGCCGGTCGAGGTGATCTGGGTTTCCATCTCGGGGGCTTTGACGAGCACCATGCGGTCGGCCCGCGGCTTCTCTTCAAGCACATCGACGCGGGCGAGGACTGTTCCTGTTTCGATGCCTTTTTCCGGCGCCCTCCATGATCCGGTGATCGCCCCGCAGAAGACCGTGACATAGACATCCCCCGCCCCGTCCGTGCCGGTTTTTTTCAAAGCGGCGTAGCGGAAATCATCGCAGCCCGGCAGCGTGTATTGCTGGATGCCGTAATCTTTTTCCGTTTCGTAAACCTGCGCGAGGAACCGCCCGTAGCCGTTGTCGAGCGTGTTGGATTCGCTTGACGGATTTCCTCCGCTGCCGCCTTCGAAGAGCATCTCGAACCCCTTCTTCGCGAGCGCCGCCTCGTAGGCCCGGAGGCATTCGAGCGTCGAGGCGTCCTTGGGGAGCCGGTAAAATGTCGTGGTGAGCTCGCCCTCGGGTTTCACTTTGTTGAACGGCTTGAACGCCTGCGCGCCGTAGTCGAAGACAACCCGCTCCAACGGGACGGTCAGAGCGGCGAACTTTTTGGAAGTCTGCCGGAGGATGACCGAGCCATCGATGCGCTCTGTGGCCCGGTGGTCCTTTGATCCGTCCGCGTCTTTCTGGTATTGGGGCTCGACCTGGGCGTGGCAATCCACGCACGCACAGGCGGCTATCAGGATAAAAAGGAAGGCGATTTTCATCACTCCGTTCTAGTGGGAGGAACCAGCTGTCACGAGAAAAAACGCGACCCTGATGCGGGGGAATTTTAATCTGTGTTTCGCGGCCGGCTTGTGCTAGTTATCGCGCGAATTCCAACCAAGTGAACGTTTCTGACCTGCGCGAGATCCTTCAATACGTGCCCCGGTTCCGGGAGCGCACGTTCGTGGTGGCCGTGGACGGCGAGGTCGTGGCCTCGGAAAACTTTTCCAACGTGCTGCTGGATCTGGCGGTGCTGAAATCGCTGAGCATCCGGGTGGTTCTTGTCCACGGGGCAAGCCACCAGATCGAGAAGCTCGCGGCGGAGCGCAATCTCGCTATTTCGAATTCCAACGGCATCGGCCTCACCGACCCGCCCACCCTGCAGCTCAGCATCGATGCGGCCATCCGGCTGACGAACGAGATCATGGAGGGCCTCTCGTCGGTCGATCTGCGCGCCGCGTATATCAATGCGCTCATCGCCCACCCGGCGGGAATCCTGGGCGGGATCGACCAGCAATACACAGGCAAAGTCGAACGGGTCGATGTGAAGGCCCTCAAGCTCCTGCTGGACGAGGGGATCATCCCCGTCGTCCCCCCGCTCGGGTTCGACGGCGAGGGCAGGACTTACCGGGTCAACTCCGACACCATCGCCATCGAAATCGCGGAGGAACTTTCCGCCGCCAAAATCCTTTACCTGACACCGAGCAGAGCTTTTGGCTCCCCGACGGCTCTCCCGCGCCAACTGTCGGTCGCCGACACCCAGGATCTTCTGAAAAAGCGGCGCTCCGAGCTCGACCCCGGCCTCGTCTCGAAACTCGAAAACGCTTCCAGGGCCTGCGTGCAGGGCGTGCCGCGGGTGCATATCCTCGATGGCGGGGTCAACGAGGCGCTGCTCAACGAGGTCTTCAGCCACGACGGCATCGGGACGATGATCTACTCGAACGAATACCAGCAGATCCGGCGGATCTTCAAAAAAGACGTGCGTGCGGTGATGGCGCTGATCCGGCAATCGGTGCACAACGAGGAACTCGTGCGGCGGACGCGGGGCGAGATTCTCGATCACCTCGAGGACTACTGGCTTCTCGAGATCGACCGCTCGCCGGTCGCCTGCGTGGCCCTGCACCTTTACCCGGCGGATTCCGCGGGCGAGCTCGCCTGCCTCCATGTGAGCAACGCGCTCGAAAACCAGGGACATGGCCGGAAGCTCATGGCGTTCGTGGAAAACCTCGCGCGGGAAAAAGGCGTGAAAAACCTCTTCGCCCTCTCGACCCAAGCCTACACTTACCTCCAGCAGAAAGGCGGCTACGAACCCGCGGAGCCCTCCCTGCTGCCCGCAGATCGCCGGGCGAAATACGAGGCCAGCGGGAGGAACTCGAAGGTTCTCCTGAAAGTTCTCCACACCTGAGATGCACCCCGCGCAGACCTGGTGGAACCTGGGCGTGGACGGGGGCGTCATCCTCGTCTATTTCGTCGGCATCGTCGGCATCGGGCTCTACGCGGCGCGGAAAAACTCGACGCTGCAGGATTTCGCGCTCGGCGGCCATTCGATCCCCTGGTGGGCGGTGCTGGCCTCGATCATCGCGGCCGAGACGAGTGCGGTCACGTTTCTCGGGGCGCCGGCCGAGGGTTTCAAAACCCGCAGCTACGCCTACGCGCAGCTCGCGGTCGGCACGATCCTCGCGCGCATCATCATCGCCTGGATCTTCATCGCCCCCTACTACCGCTACAAAGTCGAGAGCATCTACGAGTTCCTGACCCTCCGGTTCGGAGAGCGCACGAAAAACATGGCCAGCGGGATTTTCCTCGCAACGCGCGTCCTGGGCATCGGCGTGCGCCTTTACCTCGGCGGCGTGATCCTGGTCGTCGTTTACCGCTACCTTTTTCCCGGCTCGGAAATCACGCTCTGGACGTATTTCTGGGGGATCGTGTTTGTCACGCTCATCACCACGCTCTACACCGCGGCCGGCGGGATCAAGGCGGTGGTGTGGACCGACCTCATCCAGGCCTGCCTGATGCTCGGGGCGATCCTGTTTTCGATCGCCGCAGTTTTCCACGACATCCCGGGCGGGATGCGGACCGTGCACGAGCACCTCGCCGGGCAGAACCTCTCGATGTTCCAGACCGGCTGGGATGCCGCGAAACCATTCGGGGAGGCGCTCGCCGGGATGCTGGGCACCGAATACACGGTTTTCGCCGCGATTATCGGCATCACATTTTTCACCATGGCCACTCACGGGACCGACCAGGACATGGTGCAGCGCATGCTCACCGCCGAGAACACCGCCAAATCCCGGCTTTCGCTCGTGTTGAGCGGGTTCGCAGACATCCCGATCGTCCTGTCCTTCCTGACCGTGGGACTGCTCCTCTGGGTGCGCTACCAGGTGCATCCCGACCCCTCGCTGCCGCCCGAGGACAACGAAATTTTCGCGCACTACATCGTCAACGAGATGCCGGTCGGGATCCGGGGGCTGATCATCGCGGGGGTTTTTGCCACGATGATGGGTTCGACCTCCGCGGCGCTCAATGCGCTCGCCACGTCGTTCATCAAGGATTTTTACCAGCCCTACATCCGGCGCTCGGCCACCGACCGGCAATGCGTCAGCGCGGCGAGGTGGGCGACATCGGTTTTCGGGATCCTGATGATCGCCGTGGCGACGCTGGCGGCCTACACGGTGATGCACACGAACATCACGATCATCCCGCTGGCGCTGGGCGTCCTCGGCTATACCTACGGGTCGCTGCTCGGAGTCTTTCTCCTCGGCGTCCTGACAACCACGCGCGGAAACGACCGCTCGAATGTTTTCGCCATGATCGCCGGAATCCTCGCCGTTCTCGTCCTCTGCAAGATTTCCGTGCCGCTTTGGGAGACCGCGGACAGCGCCGGGGCAGCAGTGAAGCAGGAATTCCAGTTCGGGATCCTCCTGCCCGCGTGGTGGCCGGCCATCGCGTGGCCGTATTTCGTCTTCATCGGAAGTTCGGTGACATTTTTGCTGGGAGTTCTCTTCCCCACCGGAGTTTCTGCGATCTCGCGACTCCGGAAATTGTGACGGTTTGCCGATGCGGAGAGGACCGGGAGCGCGGGCATCCTTGCCTGCTCCAGTCGGCATCTTGCCGACTGGTTCTTTGGTTGGGCTCTATCTCCCCGGCAGGATGCCGGCGAGTGCAGGCAGGGATGCCTGCGCTCCCGAAGAATTTTTCCGGGAAGCCCACGCCCGTGAAAACCGCTCCCCTGCTTGATCGGAGGTCGGCCCGTTTCACGGTCAAGATAAAATCGCTTTTCCCGAAACATTTATCCCTCGAAATCCAGAGTTTTTTCTTGAGCCGTTGCTCCTGGTGTTTTTATCGTCTTAGCGCCATGCGATAACAAAGGATTGCTGGCCGCGAATTATTTGTGAACACCTCCTCCCGGAACTTGAAAATGCCTGCGCTGCTGTCATGCCACCAATTGCATGCCGTGAAGGCCAGAGCGGGCGGGCAGAATTTTTTTTCCGCTTTCAATCAATTAAAAAGGAGCGACTTAACCGCCACGTGGTTCCGGCGGAAAAAATCCGGCCTTCCCCTGCCACGAAAATTTTGCAATTCTGAACCCCCTCTTGGGATTGCTTTGAGGGGCGCTGTTTGTCGGGGGAAGAACAAAACAAGGTTGAAGTCATGATCACAGAGACGAAGGATATTTGGTCGGAAGTTTCCACCCGGATTCGCCGGCGCGTGAGCGCGGACGGATACGAGAGGTGGTTCTCGGGGGTCACGGCCTCGGCGCTCGACGGCGACTCGATCACGCTTTGCGTGCCGAACCCGATCCACCAGTTTTTCATCGAAAGCAACTATCTCCCCATCTTGGAAGAATCGGTCCGCGAGGTAGTTCCCGCGGTCACCGCCGTCCATTTCTCGACCGTCTCCCCGGAAGCGGAGTTGCCCGTGCGCCCGGCTTCCGCCCTGCGGAACACGAAAGAAAAACCCGCTGCCGCGAATGCGGCCGGGATGAACACGCGCAACACGTTCGACGCTTTCGTGGTCGGCTCGAACAACCAGTTCGCGCACTCGGCCGCGATGGCCGTCGCCAAGGCCCCTTCGAGGACGTATAACCCGCTTTTCATCTACGGCGGCAGCGGGCTCGGAAAAACCCACCTCCTCCAGGCGATCGGCCACCACGTGATCGCCACGGCGAAATCCTCGAAAGTCGTTTACCTCTCGAGCGAGCAGTTCACCAACGAATTCATCGACGCGATCCAGCACGGAACGCTCGTGAAGTTCCGGAAAAAATACCGCAACGCGGACGTCCTCATGATCGACGACATCCAGTTCCTCGCCGGCAAGGAACGCTCGCAGGAGGAATTTTTCCACACGTTCAACGCCCTGCACGACGGGCACAAGCAAGTCGTTCTCTCCAGCGACCGTCCCGCGAGCGAAATCGACAAGCTCGAGCAGCGTCTGGTTTCGAGATTCGAGTGGGGCATGACCGCCGAGATCCAGCCGCCGGACTCGGAGACGCGCATCGCGATCCTCCGCAGCAAGGCGGCCGGGCTGAACATCCAGCTCGACCCGTGGGTGATCGATTTTCTCGCGGACAAGATCCGCAACAACGTCCGCCGCCTCGAGGGCGCCCTGATGCGCGTCGCCTCCTACAAATCGCTCAGCGACCGCCCGATCACGCGCGAAGTCATCGAGAACCTCCTCCGCGACATCTTCCAGGAACAGGCCCGCAAGTCGGTGACCATCGACCAGATCCAGCGCCGGGTCGCCGAGCATTTCGACATTCGCCTGGCCGACATGACGAGCAAACGGCGTCCCGCCAACATCGCGTTTCCCCGCCAGGTCGCGATGTATCTCTCGCGCGAACACACAAATTCCTCGCTCAGCGACATCGGGGAGGCGTTCGGCGGCAAGGACCACGGCACGGTTATCCACGCCTGCAAGCTCGTGAAGAAGCGCATCGAGGAGGATGAAAAGACCCGCAGCACGGTCTGCCTCCTCGACACCCAGTTGCAAAGATAACCGGACTCCGGGGGAGTGATGAGTTTTCCCCACCCCCGTCCGCAGAAGCATGTCAGGCCAGCCTGTCTGCGGGAGATTGTCCACCAAGCATGAAAAGACTGCCCGCCTACTTTGCCGCTCTCGGAAGAAGGCTCCTGGAGCTTCGGGACACCCCGCATGCGGTGGCAGGCGGCGCGGCGATCGGGATATTTATCGGCTTCACCCCGCTCTTCGGGCTGAAAACCCTGCTGTCCCTCGCTCTGGCGTACCTGCTGCGCTGCAACCCGATCGCCGCCGTGATCGCGGTCTCTCTCCACGATGTGTTCATCCCGTTCTGGCCGGTCGTCCTCAAGGTCGAATACGATATCGGAGCATGGATTCTCGGGAATTTCGACAAGCTTCCCCCGAAAATCAACATGCGCCACTTCCGCTTCCAAGACATGCTGAAATGGACGACGTTCTTTTATGTGGGCCTGCCCTTGCTCATCGGCTCGGTGTTCCTCTCGGCACCATCCGCTCTCCTGTCGTTTGTGGGAATGCTGAAGCTCCTCCAATACCGCGAGAGAAAACGGCTCGCCCACGCCAAGGAAAATTCCCCTTGAAATGGATTTTCCTGGTCCTGTTTTTCTCGTTTTTCCGGCCGACACCCGCATGCGCCAAAGCCGCTGGAGCGCCGGACTGGCGGCATGGCTGGGCGCAAATGCCCTTTTCCTCGCCTCGAATTTTGCCATGTTGCTCCCATGACGATCTTCGAATTCCTCCGCAGCCGGCTCCAGGGCGAACCTCCCCTGCATCCGATGGATCGCAGGCTGGCGAAGCGCTGGGTGAAGGAGCGGCTGAAGCGGATCTACCCCGATCTCCGCCTCGACCCCAAGGCCCTGGAACAGGCCTACCAAGATCTCGGGATCGAACCCCACGAAGGAAGCGGCAAGGGCGGGGCCACGGTCTTTGAAATCAACCTTCCGGGAGACTCGCGATGAGCGCGTTCATCGTCCTCCTTCCCATCCTGCTGATCTTCGGCTGGGCAGCATGGGCCTACAACCGCTTGACCCACGCCAGCAACCAGCAGGCCGAGGCATGGAGAGGCGCCGATGTGCAACTCGAAAAACGGTTGTCATTACGGTCTCCGCGTTTTATTTTCACCGCGTCCCGAATATGAAAACCATCTGCGATTCTGGAACCGGCGCTTGATCTCGAATCCGATGGACCTGAAAACAGTGGCCGGGTATTTGGATGAGCTTCTGCGGATCCCGCAGATCGGAGACTACCCGAATGCCTGGAATGGCCTGCAGGTGGAAAACTCCGGCGGGCTGTCGAAGATCGGGGCCGCCGTGGATGCGTGCGAGGCGGTGGTTGTCGAGGCGGCTGAGGCGGGGGTTGACTTTTTGCTGGTCCACCACGGGCTCTTTTGGGGCGGGCTCTCCCCGCTGACCGGGGCGGCCTACCGGAAAACGCGGGCGATCCTCGACGCCGACATGGCGGTTTACAGCGCGCACCTGCCGCTCGATGCCCACCCGCTTTTCGGGAACAACGCGCTGCTTGGGGAGGCGCTCGGCCTCGAAAACGGCAAACCGTTTTTCGAGGATTTCGGTGGGCAGATCGGGTGGAAATTCGACGCGGAGATCAACCGGGAGGTCCTGCGGGATCTCGTCGAGAAGGCCGTGGGGAGCCCGGTGCATTTGGCCCCCGGCGGGCCGGTGGTGTCGCGCGAGATCGGGATTGTGACGGGAGGGGCCGGCGGCGAGGTCGCCAGGGCGGCCAAGGAAGGGGTGGACACGTTCATCACCGGCGAAGGCCCGCACTGGTCGTTCGCGGCCGCGGAGGAACTCGGAGTCAACCTCTTCTACGCGGGCCACTACGCCACCGAGACATTCGGCGTCAAAGCGCTCGCGGCGGAGCTTTCCCAAAAGTTCGCGCTGCCGTGGCAGTTCATCGACCACCCGACCGGGCTGTAAAACTTCACATGAACACCGATCAAATCCGCCTGAAAGAAATCCACCGCAGAGCCGTGGCGGCTTATCAGCAGGGAGGCCGCGACGCGGGCGAACTGGTGCCCCGCGAGGATGTTGATTTCCTTGCGACTCTCGGCATTTCCTCGCAGGTCCTGCTCGATTACGCGGAGGACTTTGCCCGCTACGGGGAGCCGGACTGCGCGACATTTCTGCGCGTGGCCGAGATTCGCGGCGACTATTTCCGCAAAGTCCAGAATGGGGTCCCGGCCACCCGGATCGTTCCTGAGCCCGAACTTCCGCGCAAGACGGACGAACTGGACGGTATCGCCTGGCTGCCGAGGATCACGCACAAGGCCAAGTGCTTTTTGGAAGGGACGCTCAGCAAAGAAGTCATGTTTGGCTGCAGCGGGGACCGGGCATTTCTCCGGAAGTTTCTCCTCACGCTTCCGGGCTTCCTCGAAAAGGTGCGGGATTCCGGGGCGGATCGCGAGAAGATCTTGGACTACGTCCGCGGGGCCTGAAATGCCATACGGGGGGAGTCCTTGCCAAAATGGCTCTTCCGAGCTCAGAGTAAGTCCGGTCTATGAAAGCGAAAATGCTCCCGGGTTTTCGGATGTGGGTAATCGCGTGTTTTCTGTGTGCGCCGGCAGCCCATGCAGATTGGTCCTTCGTCATGCTGGGCGACACCCGCGGCATCGGAGACACGACAGCGACGGGGGTCAGTTTGGATCTGCCCGCCATCGCCCAGGAAATCGCTGCCTTGAAATTGAAACCCGATCTGGTCATGGTGGCTGGCCGCCCTTGTCAACGGCAACGATGTGCCGGCAGGCTCCCCTCTGAACGTGCAGCTCTTGATTAGAGCAACGCTGCCAACCTCGAAATAGGATGTCCGACGTCGGCCTGCGTGTTGCGGAAACGGTGGTTGCCTTTGCCCTGCTGGCCATCGGCGCGTATTTCATGAAGCGCAAGGGCATTCTGAAACAGGAGGACGGCGCGGTGTTCTCCAAGCTGCTCATCCATGCTGTCCTGCCCGCCACAATTTTCTACCAGCTCTGGACCCATCCCCTTTCCGGCGCGACCGTGGTGCCCGTCCTGATCATGTTTCTTACTGGGGTTGTCGCGCTCGCCGCGAGTTGGCTCGCGGGGAGCGCGCTCAAATTCGACCGCCAGAGTATCGGTGCGCTGATGATTGTCTCCTCCTTCGGGTCGTCTGCGCTCATCGGCTATCCCATCGTCCAATACGCCTTCGCGGGCAATGCCCGCGCTCTTGCAGAGGGGATTGTCATCAGCGAACTCGGCGTTGGCTTGCCCATTTTTATCCTGTGTCCTGCGGTGGCGATGTTCTTTGGTGGGACGTTCAATGGCGCGGGAACTTTTCGCACGTTGGCCAAGAGCTATTTCCTGTCGCCGATATTCCTGGCCGTTGTCCTCGGGCTTGCCATGTCCCGCGTTGATATTCCCATGGGAACGCCATTTGTCGCGACCATCAGGGACGCCCTGAAAATGGTGCAGGGCGCGCTGGTCGTCGTTTCGGCCGCGATCCTTGGCCTCCAACTCTCGTTCCAGCCGCTGAAAGGGTTTGGCAAGCTGATCATCGTGTCCATTGTCATCCAGATGGTGTTCCAGCCGTGGTTCTCCTCTTTTATGGCGCACCTGCTGCATGTCAGCGCGGAAAACAGCCAGATCCTGGTTCTGATGAGCGCCATGCCCGCCGCAATTCTCGGACCCGTATTTGCCGCGCGCTACGATTGCGCGGCGCGTGCCACCACGCTCCTCACGTTCACCCATATTGTTGTCAGCCCGTTGCTGGTTTCCTCCGTCTTCGCTATGTTCTCCTGATGCGCGATGTCCAAAAGTTGTCGGAGGATCGCCGTCTCGATAAGCTTACCATTGCCACAACGGCCTGTTTATGGGGTGACACCCCATGCCGCAATTCTGTCTTGAGCAAACCTACCCTTGCTAAAATGGCCCAGACGCCCGAGAATATAAAATAATGTAATTTGCCAAGACTGGTTCCTGTCCCGTGCGGGATGTCGTGCGAGCAATATGAAAACAAGCCCCTCACTGGTTGAAAACTCGCCCGGAAAGCGAGCGCAGGAGGCGATTGCAAGCAGGCTGGCGGAGATCGTCGAATTCTCGGACGACGCCATCATCAGGAAGAATCTGGACGGCACCATCGCTTTCTGGAACCGGGGGGCGGAAAAGATTTTCGGCTACAGCTCCGACGAAATGTTGGGGGGAGTCGATCCTGCGGATAATACCCGCCGACCGGGAGCAGGAGGAGCAGGACATTCTGGGGAAGATCAGGCGAGGCGAGAGCGTCAAGCACTTTGAAACCCTGCGGCAGACAAAGGACGGAAGGTTGCTGGATGTTTCGGTCACCGCCTCGCCGATCAAGGATGCCGATGGCACGGTCATCGGCGTGTCGAAAGTGGGCCGCGACATCACCGAGCGCAAGCGGGCGGAAGTGTCGCTGCGGGCGAGCGAAGAGAAATACAGAAGCCTCTTCGAGAGTTCCCGAGACGCCATCATGACCATTGAGCCTCCCTCCTGGAATTTCACCTCCGGAAACGCGGCTGCCTCGGAACTGTTTGGGGCGAAGAACGAGGAGGAATTCATTTCGTACGGGCCAGCAGACTTGTCTCCCGAGCGGCAGCCGGATGGGCGCGCTTCCGCCGAGAAAGCCAAGCAGATGATCGAGGTGGCCTTGCGCGAAGGCACGCACTTTTTCGAGTGGACTCACCGGCGGGTCGGTGGCGAGGAGTTTCCCGCCGACGTGCTTATGACTCGGGTGCATCTGGGCGAAAAGGTGATCATCCAAGCCACCGTGCGCGACATCACCGAGCGCAAGCGGACGGAAGCAGAGCTTCACGACCTGCGGAAGGCCGTCGAGCAAAGCGCGAACACCGTCGTTATTACCGACATCCGGGGGAACATCAGGTATGTGAATCCTGCCTTTGAAAAAACCACTGGCTATACGGTTGCCGAGACGATTGGTCAAAATCCCCGGATTCTCAAATCCGGCGAGCAGGACGCGGGATTTTACCGCGCCCTCTGGGAGACGAGCACCTCCAGAAAAACCTGGCGCGGCGAGTTTCACAACAGGCGCAAGGATGGCACGCTCTACTGGGAATTGGCGACAATCTCGCCGGTCCAGGACGACAAGGGAGAACTCCACCATTTTATCGCGATCAAGGAAGACATCACCGAGCGGAAAGCCATGGAAGCCAGTCTGAGCGAAGCCCTCATCGCCGCCGAGGCTGGCAACCGGGCAAAGAGCGAATTCTTCGGCATTATGAGCCACGAGCTGCGCACTCCGCTCAACGGGGTGCTTGGTTCCGCCGAACTCCTTACCTACACCCCGCTCGACGAGGAGCAGGAAGCTCTCACGGCGACAGTCAACAAATGCGGCGAGCACCTCCTGGCGATTGTCAAAGATATCCTCGATTTCTCCAGCATGGAGGCAGGCAAACTGGCGATCGAGGTTGCGCCGATGTCAATCGCCGACCTCGTGAAGACGGCGGCGGACACCATCCGAAAAACCGCCGTTGAAAAAGGCCTCGAACTCCGCTGCGAGACAAAGCCCGGCGTGCCGCACCAGATCACCGGCGATGCACTTCGGATCCGCCAGATCCTCATCAACCTGTCCGGCAACGCCGTCAAATTCACCTCCAGCGGATCGGTTGTCCTCCGCGTGGCGCCCGCTGCGGAGGGCCGGTTCCTGGATTTCTCGGTCGAGGACACGGGAATCGGAATTTCTCCCGATACGATCGGGCACCTGTTCAAGCCGTTCACGCAGGTGGACATGACATCGACTCGGACGTTTGGAGGCACCGGGCTCGGGCTGGCGATCTCGAAGCGCCTGGCTGAAGCCATGGGTGGCACGATCACGGTCGCCTCGATTCTAGGCAGAGGCAGCACGTTCACATTCCGCCTCCCGCTGGAATCAGCGCCTGTTCGTGCTGGAGAGATGCCCTCCGTGCAATCCCCTGCTTTGGATAGGGAGTCAACCAAACCGGAGCAGACGGAGCCTCCAGTCCAAACGGGCGGAACGCCAGGCCATCTGGCGCTCGTCGTCGAGGATGACCCGGAAAACAGCACGGTGGCGGGCAAAATGCTCCTGAGCCTCGGCTACCGCGCCGAGTTTGCCGTCAACGGGGTCGAAGCGGTCAAGGCATTCGTGCCGGGAAAATACTTTGCCATCCTCATGGATGTGGTGATGCCGGGGATGAACGGGGTTGAAGCCACTAAGAAAATTCGAGAGATCGAGGCGACTGCCGGAGGCCATGTTCCGATCATCGCACTCACCGCAAACGTGATGCCCGGCGACCGCGATCAATACCTTGCCGCCGGCATGGACGATTTCCTCTCCAAGCCGTTCAAAAGGGCAGAGTTGGCTACCGTTCTCGCCAGCGTCGCACAAATATCTTGACCCATTGGGAATGAACGTCTGCCCACCCCCGATGTCAGACATTTGAGCGTCTGCCCCTTGAAACAGGCAGCGCGAATCCACCGTGATCCTCCCGTTCATCACACTCGTCCTGCTCTCCCTGCTCGGTCTTTCTTGCGTCGTGGCTCCGTTTCTGGGAACGGCGCGGTGACCATTTACTCTCAAGTTGTTCACCGCTGAGCCAAGAGTCACACCAGCCAGAAAACCTGCTCTCTAACCCGGATAAATCACAGAGAGGCGGCCCATCTTGCTAACCATTTGGCCGCCAGAGCCGTCAGCTTCCCTCACCAGATCACAGTGGATATGCCTCGGTCAGCCGCCGACTCTGGCGACCAAAGCGTTACGCAATCTGAACCACCCCTCTGTGATTTATCCGGGCTAATCTGCGTCTCTTCTTGTTCTGATTCCGCTTGTGAAGGCGTTTGGGGATCGACGGGCTGAAGAAGGGTTTGCCCTTGTGGACCTCCCGAATCGCATGGCAGACACAGTCGGCGGGGGTGTGCTTGATCAGATAGCGCCGCCTACTACACCACGGTGCTTGTTCCAGAACCTTCCGCCGCCTGCCTGCTGGCATTGGGGATGGCGATGTTGGTGTCCCTTTTCCCAAGTCTGGATCAGCGGACTTCAATGAGTCTGTCGCCCATTTCAATACGTTCCAGAACATCTGGCAAGAGCGGCAGGAACCGGGAGAGCAACACGGGATTGCGGCAGTTTCCAACCCGCAACCAAACCACTGCCGGGGTGGGTTCTGGACGGGCCAGGAGCCTGGGGAAGTCCTCGTCTTTGGTGATAATCACGGCTTGGTGTTGGAGGGCGTAATCCCAAATCGGGTCATCCTCGGACTCGCGCAAGCCGACATCCATGACATGCTCGGCCTGATACCCTTGACCCGTCAAAGCCCGGGCCAAGGCCGGGGGCAAATTGGCGTCGACGATAAACCGCGCTCTCACGCCGCCTGCAACACGGTGTGGTCAACCTGGGCGGCGGCATATTGCAAACACGCCTGGATGTCTTCCTCTTCCAGATAGGGATAGTCTTGGAGGATTTCTGTCTGGCTCGCCCCGTGGGCCAGCAATTCCAAAACATCCTTGACGCGCATCCGCATTCCACGAACGCAGGGACGCCCCCCGCACTGCCGGGGATTGAACGTAATCCGATCCGCGAAATTCATGTTTGCAATGTAGCCCGGGTATCGGGGTTTGCGAGCATTCTTTTCGCAGGAGAACACGGTGGAGTTCCATCGTTCTGTAACTGATGTTCCCGGGCGCAGCGGCCAGCGGGAGCACGAACCATGTAAACCAATACACGCTCCTCACGTTCACTCATATTGTCGTCAGCCCGTTGTTGGTTCCCGCTGTCTTCGCCATGATCTCCTGATGCCCATGGCGGCACATCAAATCTTCTTCCGCTTCCGTTTGTGAAGGCGTTCGGGAATCGTCGGGCTGAAGAAGGTGTTCCCCTTGTGGACCTCCCGGATCGCCTGGCAGACACAGCCGGCGGAGGTGTGTTTGATCAGATTCAACAGGCGGATGGCACAACCGCCTCCAAACCATAGAGCCAGCTCGAAGAGTTGCTATCATTTGAGCCAATTCGCGGGTTCACATTTGGAATTCTCAATCAGGGAAAATGGTGATAAGGTATCCCTCATGGAGGATGCCCCAGACATCGAATCAGCGGGATTTCACGCCGTTTTGCATTTTGGGAACCCGTCCGGTCTCACCGGGGCGACTGGCGGCGGTCCGGGCGCCGCAGGACCCGGTGCAGCATCGCCTGGAGAAGTCCCGCGTCAACCGGCTTGAGGAGAAAGCCGTCCCAATCCGACGCCTCCCTGTCCTCTTCACGTTCGTCTCTGGCGGAGATGACAATAACCGGCGGGCAAGAGGAGAGGGCGCCGCGGATGTCGCGGACGGGAATGTGAATATCCGCGAGGATAACATCCGGTTGTTCGCCCTGCGGAATCCTTGCGACCTCCGTCACTCCGGCGACAGTGCTTGGGACATGCCCGAGCCGGGAAAGAATGGCGCAGAAGCTTGCGGAGCTTTCTTTGTCGGGATCGACGATCAGGACCCGGTAGGAGCCAGCCTTTTTTCCGATAAGGGGGAGGGCGAACGAGAACCGTGCCCCTTGGCCGTCCGCGCGGTTTTCGGCCCAGATTCTTCCGAGGTGGAGTTCGACGATGCTGCGGGAGATGGCGAGACCGAGGCCGGTGCTGGTTTCTCCCCCGGTTGGAGCGGCCGAGAGCTTCTGAAAACTGTGGAAGAGTTTTTAAAAGTCCCCCTCCGCAAGCCCCGGGCCCGAGTCTGTGACCGACCAGACAACCTCATCGCCGGTTTTTAGGATTTCGATGGAAACCCTCGTGTCTAGCCGGCCAAACTTGATGGCATTCGAGAGAAGGTTGTCGATGACCTGCCGGATCCGGTGCGGGTCTGCGACAACCCAGGCATCCGGAATTTCCTGTCCGATTCCAATGGTCTGGTTTTTCGCGGAAGCGGCCCGCAGGTGCAGGTCGATGGAAGCCCGCGTGACTTTTACGAGATCCAACGGCTCTTTGTTGAGGGAAATCCGTCCCTGTTCGATGCGCGTCACTTCGAGCAGGGCGGAGAGGAGTTCGAGCAAACGGGCGCTTTCTTCGCGGATCAATTCGAGCGGGTGGCTGCCGTCGCCGGACGGATTTCCAGTTGTCGCTGAATCCTCGATGAGCAGGGACGCAAGCCCGTGGATCGCGCCAATCCCTCCCCGCAGATCGTGGGCAGCAAATCCCACCCACTTGGACTTCTTCTCGATGGCGTCACCCAAGTGGGCGTTGGCTTCCGACAACTCCCGGGCGCGGATTTCGTTTTCGGCGACAAGTTCCGCGGCGCGCGCATTGGCTTCCGCCAGCGAATGGTTCAGCGACCGGATCTGGCGGTTCTTGATTTCAATCTCGGCGACGAGTTCGGCGGCATGGGCATTCGCCCTCGCGATGAAAGAGTTTTTTTGTTCGAGTTCGGCGACGAGTTCCGCCGCGCTGGCGGAGACTTCCGCGAGCCGCCGGTTCAGGGTTTCCGCTTTTTCCAGGCGCTGGCGAAACGATTGCACGGCAGCGAAAAAAGGCTCCTTCGCGTCAAGGGAGGGATGCCCGTTCAAGAAATCCCGGATCAAAGCCTCAAACTCCGCGGCCTTCCTGGGAGGATCGTTTGGTGGTGGGTCGGCAGTCATCGGACGCGTGGCCCGCTCCAGAAATCAGAATGTGACGACCGACGTGCCGGTCCCGATTTTCCCCACGACGGTCGAGAGGCCGACAACTTTGCAGCCATCGATCAGCGAGACGCCGATTTTCGAGCGGTCGAAGCTGCAGTAATATTCGCTGCAGGGCGCGCAGACGAGAAGCTCGCCGCCCAGGAGCAGAAACTGGTCGATGTATTCGGTCAACGGCTCGAAGCCTTCGACCCTGACCCCATCCGCGGAATTTTTCATCGACCAGAGCGTGCCGTCCATCGTGAGGTAAAGAGCGGTCGTCTTTCCCATGGCCAGGCTGGTGCAGGCCCAGGCGAAGGCGAGGGTGGCCCGGGTTCCCCGGTCCTGCTTGCCATTTGTGAGAACGACCAGAGTGTCGGGGTGGGATATTTCTTGTGACATGGTGAGTGGGATTAAATGAAGAGTGTCGAACGGCTGCGGTTGGCGATCGAGAGGAAAGTCGAGACCCCGCACCAGTCCGATTTATCCGCGCCGATCAAATCCTCCGGGCACCAGCCGAAAAGCTGGAGGGACGTGTCGCAATAGTGCATGTGCACGCCGAGGTCGCGGGCCGTTTGGATCAGGGCCGGCAGGTCCTCGACGCCTTTCTTTTTCATCAGCCGGCGCATGAAAAATTTGCCGAGGCCGAAGAAGTGGAACCTCGAGAGCGGGGCGGCCGAGGCCTGTTGGGGGAGCATTCCCGAGAACGCGCGCTGAAGGGCGTCTTGGTCCCGCCCGGTCGCCGGGCGGCCGTTCCGGGCAACCGCTGCCCCCCAGAACGTGAAAAACATGTGGACTTCCATGCCGAGAGCCAGAGCGCCATTCGCGATCGTGAACGCCGCAAACAGCCTGTCCCACTCGCCGCTGAAGCAGACAAGGGCAAGCATGTTCTTGGGTTTCGCATTCTCCACCTGCGCCTTCAGCCCAAGCACCTCCTCCTCCAATCGCTGAATGCGTTCTTCGTTCATCCGGCTCTCCTCAGGCCAAGCGAATCCTCGCCGTGTGAGTTTCCCCCTCGGTGGAAAACGATTCGAGGTGGTTGAGAGTGGTCTCGCACCAGGCCTTGACATCACTTTCAAAAGCAAGATCGTCGGCGATGATGACGATCACCGAGCCCGGGGCTGCCTGCCTCCGCGCTTTGGCCAACTCGATGATCGGGCGAGGGCACTTCATCCCGCGGGCGTCAATTTGGATCGCTTCTGGCATTCGCTGGTTCTTATTGAAAATTGGGTGGGATGGCGAGGCAATTCGTGGATTTTCGTCGGCCTGCGCTTGTGGGGAGGTATTTCCGGCTGCAACCGATGCCCAGTGCTTCCCACGCGCCGTGCTGAGAGAATTCGGAGTGACTTCTGTCACGAAAAATGGCTTTTTCGTTCCGGTAATGGCCTGCCTCATGACAACATCCCCCTCTATCGCTCAACCGATCTTCAGGCGCAAGCTGGCGGAGCTTTCTGCGGTCGAAATCAAAATGTTAGCCGGGTTTGTGGGACTTCTCACGTTGCTTTTGCTGGTGGGAGGCCATACTTACCAGGCCGCCGTGGCGACGGCGGAATCCACCAGCTGGGTGACCCATACCGTGGAGGTGCGCAAAAATCTGAATGAATTATACGGATCCATTTCCGAGGCGGAATCCCAGCAGCGCAACTATCTCCTGACCGGCAAACCGGACTATCTGGAAGAATATAAACACGAGGCGGCCAAGGCCGAGCAAGAGGCCAGGGCTCTGGCCTTGCTGGTCGCGGATAATCCGCCGCAGCAGCAAAGGGTAAGGGCGCTTGAGGTGCTGATCGCCAAACGCATGGCGGCGCTCGAAACCGCCAAGGCCACATTCGAGACCTCCGGCCTTGCGGGTGCGCAGACGCTGCTCGCGGAGGGAGAAGGCCGCCAGCTTATGTTGAGCATCCGCGAGGCGATTCGGCAGATGGATTCCGTGGAGGAGAATTTGCTCAAGGCCCGGTCGGCCGATTACGCGAACAAACAGTTTGGCACGCTGCTGGCCATGCTGGCGACGGTGGCGGTGGCGGCGGGCGGATTTATGCTGCTCTTTGGCGGCATCCGGCGGGAACTGGCCAACCGGACCCTGGCGGAAGCCGCCCTGCGCCGCAGTGAGGAATATCTGGCTGTCACACTCCATTCCATCGGCGACGCCGTGCTGTCCACCGATATCGTCGGGCGGGTCGTGCGTATGAATCCCCTCGCGGAGAAACTCACCGGCTGGCCGCAGACCGAGGCGTTCGGGCAGCCCATCGCCGAAGTCTTCCACATCATCAACGAGTTGACCCGCCAGCCGGCGGAAATCCCCGTGGCCAAGGTGCTGGCCACCGGCAGAATTCAGGGGCTGGCCAACTCCACCGTCATCATCGCTCGCGACGGCACCGAGCACCCCATCGCCGACAGCGCTGCGCCCATCCGCGACAAGGACGGAAAAACCCTCGGTGTCGTCCTCGTCTTCCGCGATGTCAGCGAGGAAAAAAAGCTGGAGATGGCGGTGCGCGAGAGCGAGGTGCGTTTCCGCACGATGGCCAACGCGATGCCGCAACTAGCATGGATCGCCAACGCCGACGGCTGGATTCATTGGTATAACCAGCGCTGGTACGAATATTCCGGCACGACGCCGGAACAGATGGAAGGCTGGGGCTGGCAAAGCATCCACGACCCGGTCGCACTGCCCAAGGTGCTGGAGCAATGGAAGACTTCCATCGCGACCGGTAAACCGTTCGAGATGACCTTCCCGCTGCGCAGCGCCGACGGCTGTTTTCGTCCGTTCCTGACGCGCGTGTTACCGCTCAAGGACGCGGCCGACCGCGTGACGCAGTGGTTCGGGACCAACACGGATATTACCGAACTCAAACGCGCCGAGGACGCCTTGCGTGAGAACGAGGAACGCTATCGGCTGCTGGCAGACACGATGCTGCAAGGCGTCATCCATCAGGATGCCGATGGCCAGATCATCTCGATGAATCCCGCCGCCGAACGCATTCTCGGCAAAACCCGCGAAGAGTTCCTGGGCAGCAGTTCGGTGCAGGAGGAGCGCAACACCATTCACCCGGACGGCTCGCTTTTTCCAGGCATTGAGCATCCATCCATGGTTGCATTGCGGACCGGCCAGCCAAAGCGCGACGTCGTCATGGGTGTCTTCAATCCCATTCTCGGCGAGCACCGCTGGATCAGTATCGACGCGGTGCCCGTGTTGCGTCCCGGCGAAACCCGTCCTTCGGAAGTCTATACCGTCTTCGAAGACATCACCGAGCGCAAGAAGTCCGAGCGGTTGCTCATTGCCAAAGAAGCGGCAGAGTCGGCCTCCCGTGCGAAAAGCGAATTTCTCGCCATAATGAGCCATGAGCTGCGCACCCCGCTCAACGGAGTGCTGGGTTATTCCGAACTTCTCGCCGACACACGACTCGACGAGGAGCAACGGGAGTATGCCCGCACAATCTCCACCAGCGGCAATCATCTCCTCTCCATCGTCAACGATATCCTAGGAGCCTGTCGGACTGAAAAACGAGCGGCAAAAGCCGCCGTTTTGTGATTTTTTTGGTTTGGCGATCACTTCTTGAGTTTGCGGAGCCGGGGAAGCGAACCGAAG